>Ga0114996_10007149_pt1 | contig 12729 bp, 13 predicted proteins | sample ArcticOcean_MG_C_4_FD_87039 | JGI IMG/M metagenome (GOLD analysis project Ga0114996, IMG submission 87039) | Marine microbial communities from western Arctic Ocean - ArcticOcean_MG_CB4_134 | ecosystem: Environmental > Aquatic > Marine > Oceanic | place: Arctic Ocean: Canada Basin | collected... | reverse complement strand
ATGGGGGCGGTTCACTCTTCGAAACGTCTCCTTATCTGCGGCATCCAGGGACGGCATCACCAGGTCGGCGGAGGCCAGAGCCTCCCGGACGTCTGCGTCCCACAACAGACTGCCGTTGGTAATCACCGCCACTGGGATATCCGTGGCCTCCCGGATTCCTCGAACAAGCCGATCCAGGCTCTTGTAGAGCGTTGGCTCTCCTTCTCCGGCGATCGTTACGTAGTCGATGGGGCCCTTCGCCTTCGATAGCGCCGCTTTTACGGCACAGAGAAGCGCCTCCACGGAGATCCTGTCCTCGCGCTCCCCCGTCATCTTATCCGTACGCCCCAACTGGCAGTAGACGCAACTGTAATTGCAGGTCTTCATCGGAATCGGGCTCACGCCCAGAGACCGCCCAAGCCGGCGTGACGGCAGCGGCCCGAAGACGAAATCTGCCGATTCGTTCATCTCTCCCCCTGTTTCCCGTCTGGACAACCAAATCGAATCGCGTTGAGAGACATTTTCACCACCTTCCGTCAAAGCACCACTTGAACCAGGAGCATCAGGCAGAATCCCAGAATGAACGCCCATCCGATTTCGCTGGCGCTCCGTTCCTCGAGCGCGTCCGGAATCATTTCCATAATGACCAGGAACATCATCGATCCGGCGGCAAACCCCAGCAGCGGCATCATCAGGGGTTCAAAGAACCAGACCAGGAGGGCGGCCGGCACTGCCGCCAGCGGCTGTGGCAAACTTGTGAGAAAAGCGGCGACGAAGCACTTCTTAATCGAGGCTCCGTTTGCCCGCATCGGAATGGACACCGCCAGGCCTTCGGGAATATTGTGGATGGCGATCGCAAGGGCGATGTAGTTCCCCAACCCTTCGGCGCCCGTCACGTGATGGACTGACGCATAGCCAACGCCTACGGCGACACCCTCTGGAATACTGTGGAACGACATTGCGATGAAGATCAGCAGTTCCTGGCGGGTTCCCATTCGACCCAGAAAGGAGCCTTCCAAACGCTCTCTGGTCATCGAGCGCTCAACCCACCAGAGGAACCCGGACCCCATCAGGATGCCGATCAGAAGCTGGGTGACAGGCCACAACTCCGCTTCGTGATTCCCAAGTACCAGGCCCGGAAGAATCAGATTGAAAACCGAAGCTGAAAACATCAGGCCGCCGGCAAACCCGTAGCCCAACCCAACCCGTTCCTTCAACTTCAATCCGCCGAACATCAGTGGCAGGGCGCCCATTCCATATGCAATGCTGGCCGCAATTCCTGCGGCAAACGGTTCAATGAGAAACGCGTAGCCTGCGAACACCTGTCCAACTCCCTTCCAGCGCTCTGCTGCTGGGGGTGTGGTTGATTCAATAGAGGGCGGTGGAAAACGGTCGGCGACAGGCTTGCGTTATGGGGTGCGATTCCCCAAGCAAATGGAAAACGGCGATGCACGCTCTGCGGGCGCCGTCCTCGTCCACCTTGCGCCCGCCGGGCGATCCCACAACGTCAATCCACACCTTCAACGCCCCCTCCACGTCTCCGTCACGAAACTTTCGGATACCATCCAGATACCGCTGCTCGATCTCACTCTCCGCGCCGGGTTCGTCTTTCAACCGTGAACCGAGGAATCGAACCGATTCGGCCAGCGGCCAGAGCCGATTCGTCTCGTCCGCGTCCGAAACGAGGGATACCGCCCGCTCGGGATCCTCGCCGAACAGGACAGCAGAGAGTAGAATCTGGCCTTCCGGATCCAGCCCCTCTTCTGTCGCCGTCTCCAGAAGGCTACGCGCCAGATCCCGCTCACCCCGATCGAACGCCGACTCCGCCTCCACCAATGCCTGGGAAGCCTCGGTGGGAATGGCCGCATCCAGCCACCGCCTGACCTGTTCCTCGGGCAGCGCTCCCGTGAATTCGGACGTCACCGACCCATCTACGAACAGCTTCACGGCCGGAATGCCGCTCACTTTATATTGGGTGGCGATGTCCTGATGATCTTGCACGTCCACCTTTGCCAGCCGCCACTCCCCTTCAGATTCCGCTTCAAGAGCTTCCAGCACAGGTCCCAGCACACGACAGGGCCCGCACCATTCTGCCCAGAAATCAACAACGATGGGAAGGCGGTGGCTTGCCTGGATAACCTCTTCCTGAAACGATGCAACATCTATGGGCATGCGTCTTCTACCCCCTTATCCGCTTCTCTCCAGTACATCCTTCTCGATCCGGTCGGCCAGATCACTCGGTATTGAACACTCAAATGCTGGATACTCCTGATCCTGTTTCCCCCGAACCAAATGTCGATGAAGCGCCTTGAGCAGAAAGCCGCCGGCGATCAGGAATGCAGGAGGAAGAACATAAACTAGGATATCGAATCCTTCTGCCGCCGGCTGTGCCAGAATTCGCTTCCCATATTTTGAGACGAACATCGCCACAGCTTCTTCGTTCGTCAACCCTTCGGATACCAGCCGGCGGATCTCCGCTCGAACCTCGTCCGACGCGCCTGAGCGGTGCACCGACACCGGCTGCGACCAGCAGCAGGGCGCAATCAACGCTCCCTCCAGCTCCCTGATCCGTCTCTCGTCATCGACTCCAACGCCGTCAATGCTGCCGGGAAAAACATGACTAAAGATTAGCATGAGTACAGCAGTCCACTGAAACCCCGGGCTGCTCAAGATCACGAACTTCGCCGTCTTCATGGCACCTGTCCTCAACTGTCAGCTGACTCAACCCTCCACCCAACATTCACAAGATGCAATCCACGTACCACCCTTGTCCCAACGCCTTGTAACCCCATTTACCAAGTCGCGGGCAATCAAACCCGCCCGGAACCGACCGGCAGAAAACGGAATTTGGGAAATGCATATCTCAAGTAGACCATCGAGGTTCCGCCGACCGACCTGCGGAAGAAGTGGGTAGAGCCGGGACGCGGTGCGCGAGGAGGGGAGGTTGCGGAATCCGGGAAGGGCTGGGAGGCGGGGACCGTGTCGGGAGGGGGCAAGGTGCGCGGGTGGCGCTGGGAGGCGGGGCCTGCCCCCCTAACCACTAAAATGAGACGCGTCGATCTCATGCTTCAACAGGAGCCTGTGAAGCGAGCGACGATCGATGCCGCTGTGCTCCGCCGCTCTCGAGATATTGCCCCCGTGCTCGGTAAGTAGGTGCCGGATGTACGTCTGCTCGAACTCCTCGACCACCGACTCCTTCGCATCTTTGAAAGGCATTTCCAGTCTGTCGGAGAAATCCCCGCTTCTGACCGACCCCGAACCCAGAGTATCCGGAAGATCAGACGGTTCGATTCGAGTGCCCGAGGCCAGAGCGACCGCCCGCTCGATCACGTGCTGGAGTTCGCGGACGTTGCCCTGCCACGAGTGGGACTGAAGCATGCCCATGGCTTCGTCCGACACAGACCGTATCCCTCTGTCCGCGTCCTTCTGGTAGAGATTTAGAAAATGATTCGAAAGCAGCGGAATGTCCCCTCTCCTCTCCCTCAGAGGCGGCACCCGAATCACGAATGTGTTCACGCGGTAGAAAAGGTCCTCACGGAACTCTCCTTCTTTGACCATTGCCTCCAGGTCCCGGTTCGTCGCCGAGATCAATCGGAGATTCACAGGTAACTCCCGATTGCTACCCACCCTCCTGATCTTCCGGTCTTCCAGAACACGGAGCAACTTCACCTGCAGATTCAGAGGGAGCTCACTGATCTCGTCCAGGAAGAAGGTCCCCCCCGCCGTATGCTCCAGCAGTCCGGCTCGTGAGGTTACTACTCCAGTAAACGAGCCCTTCTCGTGCCCAAAGAGCTCACTCTCCACCAGGTGCTCCGGAATCCCCCCACAGTTCAGAGGCACAAAACTCTTCTTCTTCCGCCCGCTGTTCGCGTGAAGGCTTCGAGCTACCAGTTCCTTCCCGGTGCCGCTTTCTCCCAGAATCAGAACGTTAGCCTGCGTATCGGCTATTTTCCGAACCATATCGAACATGCGCTGCATCGCCGGGCTCTGGCCTACGATGTTGTCGAAACGGAAGGTAACTTCCAACTGCTTCTGGAGAGCCAGGTTCTCGGTTTCCAGTTGACGCTGTCGTAGCGCCCGACGCACGGCGACTGAAAGATGGTCGGGGGTAAACGGCTTCGTGATGAAGTCGAAGGCCCCCTCTTTCATTGCATTCACGGCATCCTCAATGGTACCGAATCCCGTAAAGACAATTACGAGGGCGTCGGGATTCTGAGCACGAATCCCCTGAAGAAGCTGCATGCCGTTCATACCGGGCATTTTCATGTCAGTCAGGACCAGGTCGAAGCCCCCGGTAACGTAAGCCTCAAGTCCCCTGTCGCCCCGAGCGGCCGTCGACACGGCGTAGCCTTCGCGCTCAAGGAACTTCCGACACGTGCTCAGCATATCCTCATCATCGTCGACAACAAGGATCCGTTCATTCACAACTGTGGTATCTGCCATCAAGAATCCCCGGAGCCCGACGCATCGTGCACGGGCAGTAGAATGTGAAAGACCGATCCAACACCTTCCTGGCTCTCCACCTCCAGGCGCCCACCATGTTCCTGCACAAGGCCGTAACTGATGGACAGGCCCAACCCCGTGCCTTTGCCCACTTCCTTGGTCGTAAAGAAAGGGTCAAAGAGCCTATCGAGGTGGCGTTCACTGATTCCGGTGCCCGTGTCACGGACTGAAATCCGCACCCATGCCTCTTCGTCCAGATCCGTTGATACCAGCAGATGACCACCATCCGGCATGGCGTCCATCGCGTTGTTGAACAAGTTCAACAGCACCTGCTCCATCCGGGAGGGGTCGAGCAGAACTTGGGGATGGTTCTCACCGAGTTCGCAGGTGAGGGAAATATCCCGACTCCTGAGCATATTTTCGATCAACGCCAGGCTCTTCTCGGCAACCGTATTCGCACGAGAGGGGCGTGGGTCGAACGGCGCCTGGCGCGAAAAAGCCAAGAGTCCGGACGTGATCTGTGCGATCTTATGGGCCTGACGCTCGATCACTTCCACATCCTCCCGGGCGTCCTCCGGCAGGCCATCTTGTACGCGGAGCAGGCCGGAGCTTCGCATGACGATGATGCCCGTGGGAGTATTTACTTCATGGGCGATCCCACCAACAAGCTCACCCAGAGAGGCCAACTTCGAGGAACGAGTGAGTTGCTCCTCCAGGCGCTTCCGCTCACTGACGTCGCGCAGCACGCCAGTGAACATACGCTCGCCTCCCAACTGAAATTCGCTGACGGCCAGATCCACCGGTACCTGGGATCCATCTTTCTTCAACGCCCGAACCTCCCGCCCGATTCCGATGATCCGTGGATCTCCTCCTTGGAGGTAGCGTTCCAGGTAAGCGTCGTGCTTCCCTTGCTCCGGCTGAGGCATCAGGATGTTCACGTTGCACCCGATGATTTCCTCCGCTTCATAGCCCAGGAGCCTCACCGTTGCCCGGTTCACAGACTGGATAATCCCTACCGAATCGATCGTGATAATGGCATCGACGGTCGTATCCAGGATGGTTCTGTACTTGGCCTCATTCTCAAAGAGATGGCTGATCAGCGGAGAGCAGACCCGCTGGTAGGAAAGACGGGTGGCGACAGCGAGTCCGACGCCAAGAAGAATCGACCACCCGGCCGAAAAGACTGCTGTCTGCCCCGTACTCCAGAGAAGGGCAAAGACGGCGGCACTCGCGGCCAGGGACACGGCAAGCAAGATTCTGTTCAGAACGGAGGGGATGTGTCGGATCATAGAAGGTCCATCGCGGTCACTAAATGGCGTCTGCCGAAAGGTACGGAAGGAGACCCGATTGGGTCAAACGCCGCTGACCCGCCGAGTCCCGGTCCCCGAGGGGCGGCTTGCTCTTGACATTAACCCTTAAGAATCTTAGATTTAGCTGTTCGACGGGCAGCCTTATGGCGTGCCCGTTCTCTGCTTTCATCTGAAGATCCGAAGCATCTCGGACGGCATCACCAGCTTTTAACCGCGCCAACTGCAGCCGGTCCTGCCCGCCAGGATCTCCAGCGGAAGGGTTCGTATGGATCGCGTCTACCTCACGAAACAAGGCTACGAAAAGCTCCGGCAAAAGCTGGAGAAATTTCTCACGGAAGACAGGCCTGCCGTTATCAAGGACATTGCCCGGGCGAGAGAATTCGGAGATCTCAGCGAGAACGCTGAATATCACGCCGCCAAAGAGCGCCAGTTGTTCCTTGAGAATCAGATTGCAGAAATCCAGGGAAAGCTCTCACGCTCCGAAATCATCGATGAACGGAAAATGCCCAAAGACAAGGCCTACTTGGGCGCAACGGTTCGGATGAAGGATGCGAAATCGGGCCAGGAAATCCAGTACATGCTGGTATCCACCGACGAGGCGGACTTCGAGCAGAACAAGATCAGTACGCAATCCCCTGTTGGCAAGGCGCTACTCGGAAAGGGTCCCGGCGAAATCGTTGAGGCCAACGTCCCCGCCGGCACCCTTACCTACGAGATCCTCGAAATAACGCGCGAATAGACCACTCGCACACGCACTGGAAAAGCCGAGGTGTTAAATAGCCTCGGCTCTTTCTATTTATTCCCTGGACTCCGCACGAGGACACCACCTCAAACGCTGAACTTGGTTCAGGTCTGGTTCCTGTTCAGCCGGACAACAACCTCGCAGTGCGGTGTGTGCGGGAACATATCTACCAACCGGAGACAGTCGGTCTTATATCCATTGGCCTCCAGACGCTGTAGATCCATAGCCAGCGCCTGAGGATTGCACGAGACATAGACGATTGTCTCCGGGGCCAGATCGGCCATTGCCTGGAGTGCCTTCGGATGCATTCCGGCACGAGGAGGATCTGTCACAGCCGAATCGAACTGCTCGCCCCGGGCACGCATCTGCCCCAAGACCTCTTCAGCTTTGCCGGCAACGAACTGACAGTTCTCAATGCCATTCGCTGCCGCGTTCCTTAAGGCGTCCTGAAGCGCCGCTTCCAGCAGTTCTACACCAACTACCGTCTGGGCTTCTTGCGACAGAAACAGCGAAATGGCCCCCGTTCCACAATACAGGTCCAGCACTCGAGCATTGGGACCGGTCCGTGCCATCTGAACAACCTCCCCGTAAAGCTTTTCGGCTTGCAGCGTGTTTGTCTGGAAGAACGACGTCGGTGAGATCTCGAAGCGGAAATCTCCCAAACGCTCTTGCATCGCCCCGTCTCCGTGCAGAACGACCTCGCTGTCCCCGGTAGCCACCTGGGCCTTCCGCCCGTTGACTGCCTGCACCACTGTCCGTACACCTGGAAAACGCTCTGCCAGCAGCGCACTCAATTCCTTCGCCTCCCCCACCTCCTCCTCCGAAGTAGTCAGGATCACCATCGTTTCGCCGGTACGTTTCCCCTCCCGGATTGTGAGGAAGCGGAGTTGGCCCGCGTGGCGCTTCAGGTCGTAGGCCGTCAGGGATCGTTCCCTGGCGAATGTCCGAACGGCGTGGACAATCTCATTGGAGGTTTCTGATTGGAGATGGCAAGCTTCCAGATCGAACACGCGGTCGAACTTGCCGCTGTGATGAAGGCCAATTTCAAGCCCCTCGCGCGTTCCCTCAGGCTGCCCGATTGAGAATTCCATTTTGTTCCGATAGTAGAACGGATCCTCGGCAGGAAGAGGGTCCAGCATCGTCGCCCTGATTCCCACCCGGTTCAGGCATCGCTCTACAAGTTCCTGTTTCAAATCAACCTGGACAGTGTAGGGTACATCTTGCCACACACACCCACCACACACATCAACATGGGCGCAGCGCGGCTTAACGCGCGGCACCCCGGGGTCCACCACTTCCAGAAGCCGGGCATCGGCCTCACCCAAACGCCGCCGGATCCGACGCAGTCGGGCATGGACCCGGTCCCCGGGAAGCGCGCCGCGCACCCGGACAGTTAGGCCGTCCAGCCTGGCAACACCCATGCCTTTGGCATCTAGTTCCTCGATAACCAGTTCGACTCTGGCCCCCCGTTTGGCTTTCATTCCCCGTCTCCTCCCCTGCCCTTTGGCCTCCCGAAAGACTCTTCCCGCAGCAGGCTCACGAGAGTTGGATTCTTCAGCAAGGTGTCATAGCTGTAAAGAACGATTCCTTTGAGGCGCTCCGTCCGGGCAAGATCAACCTGGGCCAGGGTCTCTGCATTACCCTGGTTCCAGATCCCAAGTCCGGCGTACAGGGATCCTTTCTTCACGTACTTTCGTGCCTCGCGCATCTGTCTACCAATGTCGCCTGTGTAAAACATCGGCATCACGGCGTCCAGAATTCCGGAGTTCATCCACCGGATCCAATCCTGCCCATTACTTTCATAGGCGGATACGAAATCGGGTTTCACTGCCGCCGAGAGCATGACATCGGGCCGCGTCCGTCGAATGGCACCCCGAATACTCTCCACAAGATGCGTCACCTTGTCCGCCCTCCATCGCTCCCATGTCCGAACCGGGTGGTCCTTCCCCAGAGGGCCCCGAACGCCTGCGGCCGCCCTACCTGTATAGAGCCGGAGCGGGTTGAACCCGAACTCCTGAGCGAAGACCGCCATAACAGCAGGATTGTAGTCGTAATGACGATTGGGATAGCGGACGTAATCCAGGTGGATACCCTCGATCGGGTACCGATCCAGGAGTTCCTCTATGACCTCAACCAGATGCCGTCGAACCTCCGGGAGCGCCGGCGACAGGTAACGCCCCTCCACACCGCGGCCGATGAGATCGACGTCTCCCAGGTCGGTGGATCCCATCTGGATTCCATCTCCTGACACCATAAACCAGCTTGGGTTCCGATTGAGAAGATGGGCATCTGAAAGAGGGGGCCGCGAGGTGGGAGTCCAGGTGAGGTAGACGTTGAACCAGGCATGTACCGACAGGCCTTTCTGACGAGCCTCCTCGATAACCGTTTCCAACGGGTCAAAAGGAGCTGCCGGAAGCTCTTCTGCTCTGGGCACCAGGTCGCTGACGTAATAGGCATCTCCGCGGCCCCGTATCTGTACCAGGAGTGCATTGGCGCCTACCTCAGCAGCAGTCTCCACCACTTTACGGATAGACGCTTCCGACTTGAGCGAATGTCGGACGACCCAGACCCCTCGGAATTCCGCAGCAGCCGCTTCACCGACTGCCAGAAGACAGACGGCGACCACAAGCCAAGCCAGAAGCGATCGGCTGAACCGGATCGGGAACAAAAAAAAGATGGGCAAACCGACTCGGTCGGCTTGCCCGGATAGATCCAGAACATCAATGCGGCGAGAGGTCACGACTCCTTCTTCTCCCCTTCCGATTCGTCAGACGAGTCCGAATTGTCCTCTTCGGCTGTCTCATCGGCGGCATCTTCAGCGGCCGAATCATCAGAACCGTCTACCCCTTCACCACCAACTTCATCCGTCTCGTCAACCGATTCATCGGACGCCTCGGGAGCGGGTGTCGAGGTAGTCGCCGGGGATCGCTCACTCCGGGTACTCGACTTCTCCGCAAAATCGCGCCTGAGCTCATCGCCAACCATTTCAACGATACAGAGTTCGGTCGCGTCTCCACGGCGGAAACCCAGTTTCAGCACCCGCGTGTAACCGCCGCTCCGCTCAGAAAACGTTGGGGCGATCTCATCAAACAATTTAGCCACAACTACCTTGTTCCGGATGCGGCGTAGCACACGTCGGCGGGCGTGTAGATCTCCTCGTTTGGCGAACGTAATGAGCCGTTCGGCAAAGCGACGGAGTTCCTTTCCTTTGGCCAACGTCGTCCGCACACGTCCATGCTCGAACAGGGACGTGGCCATGTTGTTCAACATCGCCTTCCGGTGACTGGCGGTACGGCCGAGCTTTCGGCCTCGCTTCTGGTGCCTCATCGGGTTACGCTTTCTCCGTTCGCGTGTTGGCTGCCCGCGCTGGAATTCCTGGTTTCGGATAAACTGAATGCGAGTCGACCGGCGACAACATCCGGACGCTTTTCATGCAGGTTCACTAAAATTCTTCATCCAGCACCGTCATCCGTTCCTGGGGAACGGCGATCTCGGAGTACTTGCCCACATCCATTCCGAATTGGAGCCCCAAACCGTCCAGGATGGCATTCAACTCGTTGAGGGACTTGCGCCCGAAGTTCCGGAACTTCAACATTTCAGACTCGGGACGCATCACGAGGTCCTTTAGCATAAGGATATTGGCAGCCTTCAGGCAATTTGCCGAACGAACAGAGAGTTCCAACTCCTCCACCTGCATCTGCAGCAGGGAGGCGATGCGCTGGTCCTCTTCGCTGACCTTCTCCTCTGGCTCATCGTCCGGCTCTTCGTCGAAGTTAATAAACAGTTCCAGATGCTCCTTCAGGATGCTGGCGGCGTGCGCCACAGCATCCTCCGGTCGGACAACCCCATTTGTCCAGACCTCCAGCGTAAGCTTGTCGTAATCGGTCTGCTGCCCCACGCGGGAGTTATCGACTTCGTAATGAACCTTCTGAACCGGAGAGAACGCGGAATCCAGAGTGATGGTGCCCATCGGATGATCTGGGTGCTTGTTTTCCTCGGCCAGCACGTAGCCTCGTCCCTTGCCCACCGTCAACTCCACGTCCAGCTTGCCGTCCTTGTCGAGCGTGGCAATGTGAAGATCAGGGTTCATGATCTCTACATCCGCGTCTACCATCAGGTCCTTCGCCTTCAGCTCACCCGGGCCATCGATCTTCACATGCAGCAATTTCTCGTCGTCGGAGTGGACTCGAAGGCAAACCTCCTTCAGGTTCAAAACGATCTCGGTAACATCTTCCACCACACCATCCACCACAGAAAACTCATGTTGCACCCCGTCAATCCGAATCGCTTTGATCGACGCGCCCTCAATGGACGAAAGCAACACCCGTCGGAGGGCATTCCCAATGGTCGTTCCAAACCCGCGCTCGAGCGGTTGGAACTGGAACTCCCCATAGGTGGTGGTGAGGCTTTCTTCATCGATCTGAACCGAGCGGGGCATCTGAAAATTCTTGGGCTTCATACGACGCTCACTCTCCTGTGGCGGAAATCGATCTGCCGGGCCGGCGTCTGATCCGGTGGATGCCAAGCGAATTCGACTTGCAGCAGTGCGAAAGGAACCGATTCTATCCGGAATCTGGACGTCAATCCTATTCTGTGCTACGGACGTCGGGCTTACTTGGAGTACAGCTCCACGATCAACTGCTCTTCAACAGCCGTCGGAATGTCATCTCTCTTCGGAGCTTCCAGAAACTGTCCGCTGAGGTTCACCTTATCCAGTGTCAGCCAGGGTACCTGCCGTCCCTCGCCCATGCGCTTGAGTGCATCGTGCACTAAGGGAAGTTGGCGGCTCTTTTCCCGAATCTGAATAGTGTCGCCCGCTGACATCTGAAAAGAGGGGATGTCCACCGTCCGGTTGTTGACAGACACGTGACGGTGCCGGACCAACTGCCGGGCCGACTTCCGGGACGGAGCAAATCCCAACCGGTAGACGATATTGTCAAGTCGGCGCTCGAGGGCTTGCAGAAGAATATCGCCGGTTACGCCGCGACCGCGTGCAGCCTTTCGGTAATAGGTCCGGAACTGGTTCTCCAGAACTCCGTACTGTCGCTTGGCCTTCTGCTTTTCGCGCAGCTGCAGTGCATATTCCGAGGGTTTTCTGCGATTGGGCCGCTGGCCGTGCATGCCCGGTGGGTATCCTCTCCGCTCAATCCCACACTTGTCGGTGTAGCAGCGCTCGCCCTTCAGGAAGAGCTTGGCGCCTTCACGCCGACAGAGCTTGCAGCTGGGTCCGGTATAACGTGCCATTTACTTCTCCTGTCGATTCCATAAGCAGAGCCTTCACAGGCCCTTGTACGATACGGTGTCTCGAAAAACCATGCGCCCGCACGAGCCCTGCTCGTGCATGGCGTGTCCTATACCCGGCGTCGTTTCGGAGGTCGGCATCCGTTATGTGGAATAGGAGTCACATCGCGAATAGCAGAAATCTCAAGGCCGGCAGCCTGCAGGGAACGCACGGCCGCCTCGCGTCCCACGCCAGGCCCCTTTACCCACACCTCCACACGTCGGAGCCCCATTGCCATGGCATCCCGGGCCGCCGAATCGGCAGCCAGCTGGGCGGCGAAAGGAGTACTCTTGCGAGACCCCTTGAACCCCACCTTGCCTGCAGTGGCCCAACTGATAACGCCGCCGTCCTTGTCGGTAAGGGTGACGATGGTATTATTGAAGCTGGCCTTGATATGGGCGAAGCCCAAGGCGTCGACTCGCTTGTTTCTACGCCGTCCGCGTCGTTTTCTTTCGGGTGCCAAACGATGCTCTCCTCTGGCCAATTCGCGTCTTGGTTGTGCGGAAGGGACGCTTCACGTCTCCCTTCTCGCCTATCACCGGTGTTTACGCTTTCTTCTTACGAGTTACCTGTCCCTTCTTGGGGCCCTTCCGTGTCCGAGCGTTGGTCCGCGTTCTCTGTCCCCGCACGGGTAACCCGCGTCGGTGACGAAGCCCCCTGTAGCAGCCAATGTCCATCAAACGCTTGATGTTCATCGCCACTTCACTGCGAAGGTTACCCTCAACGCGGTACTCGCCCTCGATAACGTTGCGCAACTTGGTTACGTCATCGTCGGTAAGCGCGTCCACTCGGGTGTCGGGAGCCACCTGGGTCTGTGCCAGAATTTTTCTCGCGCTGCTGAAGCCAATGCCGAAGATGTACGTCAGCGCCGCTTCAACTTTCTTTTCGCGAGGGATGTCGACGCCCGCAATTCGTGCCATGGATCTGATCCTTTCCGAAGCCCGGTCTGCCGAGGGCCTGTCAGCCCTGGCGCT
>Ga0114996_10007148_pt1 | contig 12730 bp, 12 predicted proteins | sample ArcticOcean_MG_C_4_FD_87039 | JGI IMG/M metagenome (GOLD analysis project Ga0114996, IMG submission 87039) | Marine microbial communities from western Arctic Ocean - ArcticOcean_MG_CB4_134 | ecosystem: Environmental > Aquatic > Marine > Oceanic | place: Arctic Ocean: Canada Basin | collected... | reverse complement strand
TCTGATGTGCGATTAGAATTAAATCTTTATGATTACGTAGATTATAATATTTTAAATATAGAGACGTTTCTAGATAAAAGAATTAACCTTTCATCAAGCAAAATTGAACTACTATACAGACAGACGAGCAAGGAGCTCTTTGCTTTAAATTTAACATTTACAATAAATCCCAGCCATCATGATAATAAAAATCTATTTCATATAATAGCTTATAACAATGATATTTACTGTGATAGTATAAAGTATCACTTTAATTATAATTTAGATCTATATACGAACAATAGTTTTCCCACAGTTTTAACAATAAATAAATTCACACTATTCGATAAAGAAGTTGATTTCCTAGATGCTTCTGGAACAGTTAAATTTAAAAATATGGATTTAAATATAAATGTAGATACAAATAAATTGAATTATCATCATCTATTATATCCCGAAAAAGGAAAATTGAATATTGTTGGTGAGCGTTATTTATATAACGTTAATTTTTTACTGCATGACATAAAAGAACTTTTTGACATGGTAACCCTAGATAGAATGAAAGGAGAGTTTTCTTTAAATCTTAAAAATGACAAGGAGCCGCTTGTAAGTTTTTCAACACCTATTTCTGTAGAGGACCCCGATATAAAATGCGACATTGAAATATTTGATATATTTGACTTTGAAGATATAGACGCCTCTAAGATTAGAGAGATTGTAATAAAACAAGTAAACCCATTAAAATTAAAGGAATTGATTCAGATAGATTAGTTTATAAATTATAAGTAAATTAATTTTATATTATTTAGCATAGATAAGGCAAATAACTATATACAATGATACAAAAAAACACTTCTTATTTTCTGATAGGTATTTTATTCCTTGGATATTTTTCCCACCTTCAAGGGAGCGGTGCAATTGCATTATTAATTGATCCTTCCAACCCAGATTCAAATAAAGTAAAGATATTCCAAGAAACCTATATGGGAATGCTGGAGGGAGATAGCGGATATGGCTCTTTTGGACCAAAGACTACGGCAAAATGGCAAGAAATTATTTATGACCATGGGACATATGAAAATTTATACAAAGAAGCTGTAATCTTCAAAGAGGATAGTAATTTCATGGACTCCAATAAGTTCCTTCATTATCTTATTGATGCTCCCAATTGCTCTAATGCTCTAAAGTTAAAGGCTAAATTCATGAGGTCTCAATTATTTTATGATCTTTCGCTATACGTAGAATCTGTGGATTACTTCAAACTGCTATTGAGCGAAGATAAAAGCAATGAACTTAGAAAAAAATCTTTATTTATGATTGCCTACATATATAATAATAATTTAGATATGTACACAGATGCACTAAACTACTATAACCAATTTCTTCTTGAGTATAAAAATGATGAATTAATACCATCTGTAAAATTTGAAGTAGATCAAATCAATGAAATTCTGGAAAGAATAAAGGGATAGGATGTCAAACACTTCAGATTTTAGAAATGGATTAATAATAGAATATAAAAATAATTTATTTAAGATTATTGAATTTCAACATGTTAAACCTGGGAAGGGCGGTGCATTTGTAAGGACAAAGCTTAAAAACGTAAAAACTGGCCAAGTAATTGATGAGACCTTTAGAGGCGGTGCGAGCATTACTGTCATTCGAATTGAAGCAAGAGAATATAATTATCTATATTCAGATGGGAATACTTATATATTTATGGATAATGAGACATACGAACAGATTGAACTTCAAAAGAATATTATTGAAGATATTATTCCCTTCTTAATTGAAAATACAAAAATAGTTATTGCATTTAATGATACTGATCCAATAGAAGTTAGAATTCCAGCACACGTAAATTTGAAAATTGTTGAAACTGATCCCGGAGAAAAGGGAAATACTGCCCAAGGAGGAACAAAGCCAGCAACTCTAGAAACAGGACTAGTTATTCAGGTTCCCCTCTTTGTTCAGATAGATGAACTTGTAAAAGTAGATACTAGAGAAAAAAAATATATAGAACGAGTTAAGTAGTTTGAAGGAATCATACATAAAACAATTGATTAAGATTCTTGAGAATAGCGATATAGATTCGCTGGAAGTCTCTTCTTTCTGGGGAATGAACAATATTAAGCTATCAAAGAACAATTTAAAGACTCCATCTTCTCAAATAAATAGCATTTCAAAGAATACCCCTGAAATAATTTTAAAAGAACCTATATTGAGTGATCCTCCAAGGAAAGAATTCATAGAGCATCTCACTGAGGAAGAAAATATTGACAGTAACATTCAAAGTAATGGAGTTGAACTTACCCCCGAAGGAGGAAACAAGGAGCTGCACTATATTACAGCTCCACTTGTTGGTACTTACTATTCATCTCCAAAGGCTGGCGATCCCCCATTTATAAAAAAGGGGGATAAAATTGAAATTGGCCAGACTATATGTATTATTGAGGCAATGAAGATATTCAACGACATAGAATCAGAAGTTACAGGCATAATCGAGAAAATTTTGATTGAAGACAGCACCCCTGTTGAATATGGACAAAAAATAATATCTATAAAATTAGATGATTAAAAAAATTTTAATCGCCAATCGAGGCGAAATTGCATTGCGAATTATACGTGCGTGCAATGAGCTTGGCATTAAGACAGTATCAATATTTTCTGAATCTGATGAGCTTTCTCTACATACAAGGTTTTCCAACGAAGCTATTTGCATTGGCCCCTCAATCAGCTCTAAAAGTTATTTAAACATTCCCTCTATCATATCTGCAGCAGAACTAACGAATTGCGATGCAATACATCCGGGATATGGTTTTTTATCTGAAAATTCTGAATTTGCAAAAATATGTATAGAAAATAGTATGATATTTATTGGCCCTCATCCTGATACCATAGATTTAATGGGAGATAAATCAGAAGCTAGAAAAACTGTCAAAAAGTTAGGTCTAAGCATTATCCCGGGAAGCGAAGACATAATTAAAGAGATTGATGACTGCAGATCCATTGCCCATGAAATTGGATATCCAGTAATGATAAAAGCATCTTCTGGTGGTGGGGGAAAAGGCCTGAGGATTGTTCACTCTGAATCAGAATTAGAAAATTCTTTTAATTCCGCTCAATCTGAGGCGAAGGCCTCCTTTAACGATGATCGCGTGTATCTTGAAAAATTTATTGAAGAACCTCGTCACATAGAAATACAAATTATATCTGACTCAAAAGGAAACACCATCTCTTTGGGCGAAAGAGAGTGTTCTATACAAAGAAGAAATCAAAAAATCATTGAAGAATCTCCCTCAATCGCTGTAGACGAAAATTTGCGAAAAAAAATGTCTAAAGTCGCAATAAAAATTGCAAATTCAGTCAACTATCTAGGGGTGGGGACAATAGAATTTCTATTAGATAAGTATAATAATTTCTATTTCATGGAAATGAACACAAGGGTGCAAGTAGAGCACCCAGTCACGGAGATGGTGACTGGAATAGATATTATAAAAACACAGATTAGATGCCATGGTAATTATACCCACTCTGATTGGATGTATAAAATCAAGCCAAGAGGACATTCAATTGAATGTCGAATTACAGCTGAGGATCCATATAATAATTTCATGCCATCGCCAGGAAAAGTTACAAGTCTACATTTGCCATCTGGGATGGGAGTTAGATTTGATACTCATTTATTTGCTGGTTATGAAATCCCTCCTTTTTATGATTCAATGATTTGTAAATTAATAGTTCATGATAGGACGAGAATTGAGGCAATCAATAAAATGAAATGCGCATTGAAAGAAGTTGTAATCGAAGGAGTTAAGACAATAATACCATATCAATTATTTATTTTAAATAATAAGGATTTTATCAATGGGAACATTAATACAAATTTTTTAAATAAATTAAATCACTTGGGGAGCAAAAATGAAAGTAATAGATAGTCTATTATATACAAAAGACCATGAATGGCTAAGAATGGAAAATAATCAATTTTATATAGGCATAACAGATTTTGCGCAGGGAGAGCTAGGAGATATAGTCTTTGTCGATTTTACTTCTTTAAATGAAACTATTAAAACAGGGGAGTCAATAGCTACAATTGAAGCTGTAAAAACTATAGCAGACGTTTATAGTCCCGTTGCTGGAAAAGTTATTAAAATCAATACTTTATTAGAAGATCAGCCTGAATCAATAAACACAGATCCATATGGCGATGGATGGATAGCATGTGTAGAGTCTTCCATATCAATAGATTCTATTGAGACATTGACATCGAAAGATTATCTGGATTTTATAGGTAAATAAATGAAATATATTCCATGCACTCTGGATGAAGAAACGGAAATCCTTGACTATCTAGGATTTGATTCATTTGAGAAGTTTCTTTCATTTATTCCCCAAAAATTATTGTTTAAAGACTCATATGATATTTCTCAGCCGCTGTCAGAGATGGAGCTTATTGACCATATGCAAAATATTGCATCGAAGAATAGAGTGGGGATATCCTTTATCGGTGCTGGTGCTTATGATAGATATGTCCCCAGTGTCGTAGACTTCATTTCAGCTAGATCGGAATTCTATACGGCATACACCCCATATCAGGCTGAAGTCAGTCAGGGTACGCTTCAATATGTATATGAATATCAAAGCATGGTATGTTCTTTGAGTGGAATGGATGCCGCGAATGCATCCTTGTATGATGGTGCAAGTGCTGTAGCCGAAGCTGCCTTATTATCATATAATCATAATAAAAAAAAGAAAATACTGGTTAGCCCGTATTTAAATAGAGCGTATTTATCTGTTCTTGAGACATATAGTAAAAATTTAAATTTACAAATAATCATATTACCTAAATCTAAAAAAGGGACTGTAGATTTAGATTCAATCAAAAATTTTATCGATGACGATGTTTCTTCAATTATTATTCAATCACCTAATTATTTCGGGCAGCTAGAAGATTGGAGGATGGCTAAAGAAGAAATCGATAATACGAATGTACTCTTAATTGCGGTATCCGATCCAATTGCATTATCAACTATTAAATCTCCAGGAGAATGTGGGGCGGACATATATGTGGGAGAGGGACAGTCACTGGGAAATTATTTATCCTACGGAGGCCCCTATCTTGGTATTATTGCCGTTAAAAGTAAACTTGTAAGAAAGTTACCCGGAAGGATTGTGGGAAAGACCACGGATGTTAATGGAAAAACTGGATACACCCTAACTCTACAAACTAGAGAGCAACATATAAGACGAGAAAGAGCAACTTCTAATATATGCACGAATCAAGGAATAATGTCATTAAGGGCAGCTATATATTTATCATTACTAGGGAGAGAGGGAGTAGATAAAATTAATAAGCTATCTACTTCAAAAGCCTATTATCTTGCCAATAAAATAGATGCTCTAGATGGATACAGTCTATTATATAAAAATAATTTTTTAAATGAATTTTTAATTGAAACAAAAGCCTCGTCAGAATTGATATCTGAAAAGTGCCTAGAAAAAAATATTTATATACATCCAATAAGCACTAATAAAATATTGATAGCTGTTACAGAAAAAAGATCAAAAGCTCAAATGGATATGCTAATATCTGTACTAGAGAGTATTAAGTGATTTTTGATGAATTAGAGAAAAAAAGAGGAGAAGGTGGCACTCAGATGCTAGCCTTAATTGATCCAGATTCAAAGAATGACCCCATTTTATCTCAAATTGTTTCGGTTATAAATAAATCCAGCTATGATGGAATTTTAGTTGGAGGGTCAACTATCTCTGACAATAATTTTGAAGATAGATTAAAAACGATAAGAGATCAAACAGATCTGCCTGTCATCATATTCCCCGGGGATTCGAGCCAAGTATCTAAAATTGCAGATGGGATATTATTTCTTTCTTTATTGAGTGGAAGGAACCCCAAATATCTAATAGAAGAACAGGTCGCCTCATCTAAAAAAATATATAATTATAAATTGGAAGTAATCCCAACAGGGTATTTATTATTAAAAACTAATAAAAAAACTACAGTCGAGGTTGTTAGCAATACCGACTCATTGGAGATGACTGACACAGAAAACATAATTTCTCATGCTTTAGCTTCTCAATATTTAGGAAATAAATTATTATTTTTAGAGTGTGGAAGTAATTCAGAGTCTACAATAAATATTAATTTACTTAACAAAATAAGCAACTATATTACTATTCCGATTATGGTTGGAGGTGGAATAAAAGATAAATCGACTGCAATTAAATTGGCTAATAATGGCGCATCATATTTGGTTATAGGCTCTTTGATTGAGCAGACCTTAGATTATAAACTTTTATTAGATATAAATGAGTCAATTCATGAATTAAATGGAAACAAGTGAATTATATCAAATAGGCAAAAGATACTTACTCTATCTGCAGCTGGAAAGAAGATTAGAAATAAATACTATAAATTCAAGATGGTATGACATCGAAAAGTATATTAATTTTTTAATAAAAAATTTTAAAATCAATGATTATAATACGATAGACACAGCTCATATAAATGTGTTCGTTTCAGGGCTAAAGTTTTACAAGAAATACAATAGAAAGGAAAAATATTCAAATAATACAATCAATAGATATATATCCAGTATAAAGAACTTTCATTTTTATCTTTTAGAAAATAATTTTACAGAATTAAATCCCTCAGAGAAAGTATATCGTCCCAAAAATACCAAGAATATGCCTAATGTTATAAGTGTAGGTGAAATAGATAAAATAATATCATCAATTTCCCTTATAAAGCCTATTCACTATAGAGATAAAACAATTATACTTCTCATGTATTCATCTGGATTACGTATATCAGAAGTTGTTAATATAAAATTAAATGATTTAAATTTATCTGATAGTTTTATTTCAGTTATTGGAAAGGGCAATAAACAAAGAGTTATACCTATTGGTGAAAAGGCTTTAGAGATGATCAATTTATATATCAATAACTTTAGGGCTAAATTTTTAAAAAAAAGAGATTCAAAGGGATTTCTTTTTTTAAACAACAGGGGTGAAAAAATAAGTCGAGTGAGTATCTGGAAAATCATAAAAAAATATTCAAATATATTAGATAATAATAAAAACATAACCCCGCATATCTTTAGGCATAGTTTCGCAACTCACCTAATTGAGGGTGGGGCAGACATCAGAGCCGTACAGATGATGCTTGGACACAGCGATATAACAACAACGCAGATATACACTCACCTTGATAAAAGTTACTTAAAAGAAATACATAAATCATATCACCCCAGAGGATAGAATGGGACTATTGAGATTACTTGAACATGATCCAGGCGCTTTTGTCGCACTTTCTATCTGCTTAGTATTCTCCCTCTGTTTTCATGAATTTTCTCATTCCTTAGCGGCGTTGCTCCTTGGAGACGATACTTCTTATAGATTAAAGAGGACTAATATAAATCCATTAAATCATCTTGATCCAATGGGAACTATGATGATTTTATTTGTAGGGTTCGGGTGGGCTAAGCCAGTTCCTGTAAATCCATATAATCTTAAAAACCCAACAAGAGATATGATGAAAATAGCACTTGCAGGCCCGGCGTCAAATTTGCTCTTGGCTTTTCTTGCGCTTTTTATATCAAATTTATTTTCTATAAATAGCTATTATCCTGATATCTTTAATAATGTTATTATAAAGTTTTATATAATTAATCTCGCATTGGCCACCTTTAATTTATTGCCTATTACTCCCCTAGACGGCTCTCAAATTTTCAATCCCATTATATCAAGATATAATAAAAAAATTGGGATATTTTTAAATACCTATGGAAGTCAGATTCTACTAGGGTTAATATTGTTTGGAATTTTCACTGGGTATTCTATTTTATGGAAGATTATACTTCCTATTATAAGTTTTATAGATAGCATTTTCTCATTCATAATAAATATTATTATATGAGGCGATTAACCAATCAGATATACAGAGAATATTCAACTAAATTAAAAATTATTAAAAATATAATAATATTAATTATCATTATTTTTTTAATATTTTATATCAACAATTCATAAATGGAAGATTAACATGAAATTAATTGAATGTGTACCAAATTTCAGCGAAGGCACTGACTTTTCTAAAATAGATAAAATTACAAGCGAGATATCTTCAGTTTCAAATATTGAACTTCTAGATGTAGATGCGGGTAAAGATACAAACAGAACAGTTGTAACCTTTATCGGTCCACCAGAGGACGTCATTGTGGCTGCTTTTAAAGGGATAAAAATGGCAGCTACTTTAATAGATATGAGAGGACATTCAGGTGAACACCCACGGATGGGAGCCACGGATGTCTGTCCACTTGTGCCCGTATCCGAGGTATCTATAGATGAATGTGTTAAATATTCAAAAGTATTAGCGAAAAAAGTAGCAAGCGAGCTCGATATCCCTGTTTACTTGTATGAGGAGTCAGCTAATACCGAACATCGAAAAAATCTTTCTAATATTCGCAAGGGAGAGTATGAGGGCTTTAAAGAAAAAATTAAATCATCAAATTGGGTCCCAGATTATGGGAAAACTATTTTTAACGAAGAATCTGGTGTCACAGCTATTGGGGCTAGAAATTTTTTAATAGCTTATAATATCAATTTAAATACTCGAGATAAAAAAATTGCAACGGATATTGCACTGGATATCCGTGAGGCAGGAAGAGCTAAAAGAGATAAAAATAGAAAAATAATCCGAAAAAAAGACGGTTCTATAGTCAAAGTTCCTGGATCATTAAAAGAGACAAAGGCTGTTGGTTGGTATATAGATGAGTATAGAAAAGCACAGGTATCAATTAATTTGACAAATTATACAGTAACTTCAATTGAATCAGCTTTTGAAGAGGTGCGGAAACAGGCCAATAGGAGGGGGGTGAGGGTTACAGGGAGTGAGATTGTTGGATTAGTCCCCAAGAAGGCACTTCTGTCTGCCGGTTTATTCTATTTAGCTAAACAAAACAGATGCGCAGCCATTCCTGATGAGGAAATAATTGATATTGCGATTGATAGTTTAGGCCTAAACGAGATTGTTAAATTTGATCAGCATAGAGCTATAATAGAAAATAGAATTAAAAACAAAAATCAACTTATTGATCTAAAGGTAAATGAGTTTTTAAATGAAGTTTCAGTTGATACCCCAGCTCCTGGAGGGGGGAGCGTGAGTGCTCTTTCTGGATCGCTTGCTGCCTCTCTAATATCGATGGTTTCAAATCTTACTTTTGGTAAAAAAGGATATACAGATAATAATTTAATAATTCAAGAGATAGGCATGTCTGCTCAAAATCTTAAAAAAAATCTTCTATTAAAAGTAGATGAAGATACTCGTGCCTTCAATGGTATCCTGAGCGCATTTAGAATGCCAAAGAACACAACTGAAGATCAAGATGCAAGAAATGATAAAATTGAAGTTGCAACAAAATATGCAATTCAGGTTCCTCTATCCATTATGCAGATATCTTATAAAACATTATTACTTTCAAAAAAAATTATCAAATGGGGAAATCAAAACTCTCTATCTGACGCAGGAGTTTCAGTGGAGCTGTCCATGGCATCAATTAATGGTGCATACATGAATGTGCTTATCAACTTAAAAGATATTGATGATGGTGAATATGCTCAGAAAATATTAAAAAAAACAAAAGTAATTATGGAAAAAAGTTTAAACGAGGCTACCGCAGCTAGAAAAAAAATATATAAAAAACTTAAATGACCTATATAAAAAAGATAAGTAGAAATCTAATCGAAAAGATTGCTGCAGGTGAGGTTGTGGAAAGGCCTGAATCTATAATAAAGGAACTTACAGAGAACTCAATTGATGCTAATTCCTCTAAAATTGAAGTTATTATAGAAAGAGGTGGCATTGACTCTATCATCGTTAAAGATAATGGAATTGGCATCAATAAGGATGAACTAGAGCTAGCTTTTAAACGACACACTACCAGCAAGATATCATCTATTGATGATTTAGGTAAAATTCAAACACTTGGATTTAGGGGGGAGGCCCTAAGCAGCATTACAGCGGTTAGTCATTTATCTATATCAACCTCATCTAATGGGGTTGAATCTTTTGAAACGGAATTTGTCGATGGAGAGATATCGAGGATATCATCAGGTGCTAGAGAACGAGGGACTACGATTATAGTAAAAAAAATTTTTAATTCTTTTCCAGCGAGGAGGAAGTTTTTAAAATCACCAGATACTGAGCAGATAAGAATAACTAGATTATTGAAAAAATTCTTCCTAGCATATCCTGAAATAGAATTTATCTACTCAAATTCTTCAAAAAATATATATAACCTAAAATCAACAAAACTAACAAGACGAATAGAGGATATCTTTGGTAGTAATTATAAAAATAAGCTACTTCCAATGGCTATAGATAAAGGGGACTATAGTATTTCTGGGTATATAGGAAATCTAGATTTAATTAAGAAAAACGTGGGTGAGCAATTCTTATTTGTTAACAATAGGCCTATTCAGAGTAAGATGATTCACAATACAGTCCTAAGATCATTTAGCAGCCTGCTGCAGAGGGGTGAGTATCCATTTTTTGTTATTAATTTAAATATTGACCCCCAGCTTTATGATATTAATGTACACCCATCAAAAAAAGAGATCCTCTTTAAAGAAGAATGGAAAGTCAACCAATTGATTAAAGATGCCATTAAAACTTCATTGTCAAATATTTCCTCATCATTACCCAACTTTAATTTAAATCAGTATCAGGGAAAGGATGAGCAGACAGAAAGTATCCCCTATGATAATAATCAATTATCCAATATGACCATAGATACGATAATATCACCATCATCTAATAGAAAGATAGATGATAAAATTGAAAATATATTAACAGAAAAGAATGACAAAATTCAAATTGATGATTTATGGCAAATCGACAACAAATATATTCTCACAAAGTTAAAAGATGGTGTGGTTATCATAGATCAGCACGTGGCCCATGAAAGGATACTATATGATTTAGCCATAAGAGGACTACAAAATTCTCTAGCAGAATCCCAAACTGTATTATTTCCCAAAACCATTCAATTTCCAGCTGATGAGTATGATATCTTAATCAAACTATTGTCCTATATAAATAAAATTGGATTTAAATTAAGAGAATTTGGCAACAACACAATCATCATTGAGGGCGTTCCTGTCTACATGAAGAATGATGATGAAGTGTCAATTATTAATGATATAATATCTCAACATGAAAATTATGGAAAAGATGATTTGGAAATTCATGATAAAATATCAGCTAATTATGCTTGTAAAGCAGCAATAAAGGCCGGAGATCCCCTTGAAAGAAATGAAATGAAGCATCTTGTGAACAAGCTCTTTCAATCTGATAATCCATATTTTTGTCCACATGGAAGACCGGTAATTGTTAATTTATCAACAGAAGATCTTGATAAGAGATTTGAAAGGTATTAAACAAAATGTCTAAAAAAAATTATTTTATAACAGGACTACTCTCAATCATTCCTCTAGCAATTACTTTTACGATAATAAAATGGCTATTTGAATTTTTTTCAAAACCTGGAAAAAGAATAATTAATTATATTATTCCAACTAGCAACTCACCGATTCTTGAAAATATCATCGGCTTTATATTGACCTTTTTATTTATTTATATCATAGGGTTGATTATATCAAACGTACTTGGCAGACGTTTATATTCATTTTTCGAAAAGATTTTGGCAAAGATTCCATTGATTAACTACATCTATAATACCATAAAACAAATTATAGATACATTGGCAGTATCCCAGAAACAGGCATTTAAGAAAGTTGTTTATATTGAGTATCCCAAAAACGATATTTGGACAATTGCACTGGTTACAGGTGAATCAAAAGACACCAAACACAATGAATATTATCAAGTTTTTCTACCAACTACGCCAAATCCAACATCTGGATTTATGTTATATGTCAAAAAAGAAAATATTAAAGAAACAAAAATGAGCATAGATGAGGCACTGAAAATTATTATTTCAGGGGGAATGCTTGCACCTGAAGTGAATGATATATAAATAATTATTAAATAGGAATTAAAATGGAAATTCATTTTTTTATTAGTGGCTTTAGAAATGGTACCATGGATCTCGATAAAAAGCTTCCCCATCTTGTGCAATTATATCCTGATGGTGAGATTGAAAAAACAACCGGATACAATTCTGATTGCATTAAGGGTACTAATATTGTTCAAAATATTGATTTGATAGAATTATTAGGTGAAAAAATTGAGTCAAAAATCAATATTGATTTTCATGGTTTTAGTGATATGTGTTTTTCATGCTTTGATATTAGTTTTGATCTAAAATTACCTTTGGCAAAAAAATTAGTAGATACAAAAAATCATCAAAAGTCTCTTTTGATGGATAAGACCAATGTAATGATTGATGGAAAGTCCTCTTCTTTCGGAGTATTGTTAACACAGTATATTCTCCCCTATTATGATGTGGAGAATGCTATTAAAATAGAAAAATCTTTAGATGATGAAGTCTCTGCACTAAATAAAAATTTGGATGTAATGGTGGAAAAAACAGCCGTACGACCATATTCTACAATTAGTATGATAGGTGGGATGTCTGTAGGTACTCATAATAATTGTTTGATCATTGAAGATTATCACAATGAACTTGATACTAGTGATGATTCTTGGGAAAATATTATGGTGGATGATGATAGTGTATATCTAAACAAAGAGAAGTCCATATTGGTT
>Ga0114996_10007140_pt1 | contig 12741 bp, 8 predicted proteins | sample ArcticOcean_MG_C_4_FD_87039 | JGI IMG/M metagenome (GOLD analysis project Ga0114996, IMG submission 87039) | Marine microbial communities from western Arctic Ocean - ArcticOcean_MG_CB4_134 | ecosystem: Environmental > Aquatic > Marine > Oceanic | place: Arctic Ocean: Canada Basin | collected... | reverse complement strand
GGCAGGACTCGAACCTGCTACCCTCGGCTTAGAAGGCCGATGCTCTATCCGTATGAGCTACTGGCGCCCACCGCGCTGCAAATAGACCGGGTTCTAATCGGCCCGGCCGTTAAGTGGTCGGGGTGAGAGGATTTGAACCTCCGACCCCCTGCTCCCAAAGCAGGTGCGCTACCAGGCTGCGCCACACCCCGTGAAAGGCGGATTGTTCAACACCCCCGGACTGATTACAAGGCAGGGGCGTCGGGCTGGGCCGCTTCGAGCAACGCCAGCAGCTCGGCGACCGCGACAGCACGGTGGCTGCGCTCGTTTTTCTGCTGCGGGCTCGCCTCGGCAAAAGTACAGCCGAGGTCGTCGCGAAAAAATACCACGTCGTAGCCAAAGCCGTTTGATCCGCGCGGGCTGTCGGTGATCGTACCCCGGCAACGGCCGTCGGCCGTCAGCTCGCGACCGTCGGGCCACGACAGCGCCAGCACGCAGACAAAGGCCGCCGATCGGTCGTCCACCCCTTCCATGTTGGCCAGCAGGCAAGCGTTGTTGGCATCGTCGTCGCACTCGGGCCCGGCGTACCTCGCAGAGTAGACACCCGGTGCGCCGTCGAGCGCGTCTACGGCCAGTCCAGAGTCGTCGGCCAGTGTGGGCAGGCCCGACGCTTCGCACAGGGCGCGGGACTTGAGCAAAGCGTTGTCGAGAAAGGTTGTGCCGGTTTCTTCCACGTCGACCTCGAGGCCCAGCGCTTCGGGCAGTACCAGCTCGATGCCGCTGCCTTTGAGCAGTGCCTTGAAGTCGGCCAGCTTGCCCTTGTTGCCCGTGGCCAGGACAACACGCAGCCGATCAGCCATCGTTCTTGCCCGCGGCCAGGCTGGCGCCCCTTTCAACCGCCTCGCGCTGCAGCACGAGCAGTTCCTGCACGCCCTTCCACGCCAGCGCCGTGAGCTCGTCGAGGTCGTCGCGACCGAAAGTCGCGCCCTCGGCCGTGCCCTGCAGCTCCACGAAATCACCGGACGAGGTCATCACCACGTTCATGTCCACGTCGGCGCGCGAGTCTTCCTCGTAAGGCAGGTCGAGCCGGCACTCGCCGTCGACCACGCCCACGCTGATGGCCGCCACTCCGGCCGCCACCGGATCACCATCCACGAGACCCTGTGCGCAAAGGCCACGGCAGGCCAGCGAAAACGCTACCCAGGCGCCGGTTATCGAAGCCGTGCGCGTGCCTCCGTCGGCCTGGATTACGTCACAATCGAGCTTCACGGTGCGCTCGCCCAGGGCCTCCATGTTGACCACCGCCCTTATGCTGCGGCCTATCAGGCGCTGTATCTCCATGGTGCGACCGCCGACCTTGCCGCGGGCCGCCTCGCGGTCCATGCGCGTATTGGTGGAGGCCGGAAGCATGCCGTACTCGGCCGTCACCCAACCGCGCCCCTTGCCCTCGAGAAAACGCGGCACGCCTTCTTCTACCGACGCCGTGCATATGACGCGTGTGTTGCCCATCTCGATGAGCACCGAGCCCGCGGGCGACACCAGGTAGCCCGGGGTTATCCTCACGGGCCTGAGCTCGTCGTTGATTCTTCCGTCTGCTCTTTTAATTGCCATCTCACCGCTTTTTTTCACGGGCTGGGGCGCGGAGCAAATCGCCGCTGGGGGCCTGTTGCCGAACGATAGGCGGTCTGTATGCAAACACCGTCACAAGTTTGGCGACATTGAGGTAGCGGCCACGCGAATGGGGGTGTTACTTTCGTAACAGTAGCGATGATTCTGACGTTCGGGAGAACGCGAACACCGAAACAACCGGGAATACCACATGAACGAAGACAAGAACGAAATCATAGGTACGCATCCGCTCATGCAGCAGCTGCATCACCTGCTGGGCAAGGTGGGTCGCACCGACGCCACGGTGCTCATAAGCGGCGAAAGCGGCACCGGCAAGGAGCTGGTTGCTGCGCGCCTGCACGCCCTCAGCCCGCGCGCCGACAAGCCATTCGTGGCCATCAACTGCGGCACGATCCCCGGCGGATTGCTCGAGTCGGAGATGTTCGGACACCAGAAGGGCTCGTTTACCGGCGCCGTAGGGCAAAGGCCGGGCATGTTTCAAATGGCCCATGGGGGCACGATTTTCCTGGACGAAATCGGCGAGATGGACCCGCTGTTGCAGGTCAAGCTGCTGCGAGTGCTGCAGGATCGCGAGATTCGGCCGGTCGGCGCCGACATGCCCTTCAAGGTCGACGTCAGGGTAGTCGCGGCCACCAACAAGAACCTGACCCGCGAGGTCGAGGAAGGCCGCTTCCGCGAGGACCTTTACTACCGCCTGCAGGTCATACCGGTGACCATCGCTCCCCTGCGCGAGCGTCGCTCGGACATACCCATACTCATTGAGCATTTCCTGCGTATCCACAACGAGGCGCGGCCTTACCCGCTGACTATTTCCGAAGAAGCCATGGTGCTGCTGTGGGAATACGACTGGCCGGGTAACGTGCGCGAGCTCGAAAACACCATCGAACGCCTTTCGGTACTAGCCGATTCGCCCATGGTGAAGCCCGCCGACCTGCCCGGCAACATCTCGGCCTTCCTGCCGCAGAAAAAGATTCCGCGAACGCAGCTCAACGACGACGGGCTCGATCTTAACGCGGCCGTCAACGAGTTTGAGAACAGGCTCATCGACGAGGCCCTGCGGCGCACCAACGGCAACAAGCAGGCCGCTGCTCGCTTGCTCGGACTCAAGCGGACCACCCTGGTGGCCAAGCTCCGACGCAACCGCGAAGAAAACTACGAAGCTCCAACCAGCTACGCTTACTGAGGAAGACGATGAAAGAGGAAACTTACCCCGCTGACGTGAAGCAGCCCGCCCCGAACCCCGAAGATTACCCGGTTATCCTGGTCGTCGACGACGACGCATCGGCCATGGAAGCGGTCGTAAAACTTCTGTCGCGGCGTGGATTCTACATGATTACTGCGGCCGACGGCATGGAGGCACTCGAGGTTCTCGACTCGCGCGACGACGTCGAGGTGGTGGTAATGGATGTGATGATGCCACGAATGACCGGACTCGAAGCCTGTCGCCACCTGCGCGGCAAGCAGCGTACAGCGAGCATCCCCATCATCCTGCTGACCGGCTGCGACGACGTGGCCACGCGCTCGGCCGGTATGAAACTGGGCGTGAGCGAGTTTCTCTGCAAGCCGTTTACCCACCACGAGCTAATGAACCGCATAAACGCGCAGCTGCACGCTCGTGAAATCTCTCGTCAACTGGCCAGCGCCGAAGACAGCCTGCAAGCGGGCTGAGTTCAGCGCAGTGCGGGGTTTAAGCGCTCGTCGTTGTATGCCTTGTACTGGCGGTAGAGCTGAAACCTGCGGCGCCCCAGCCGACAATCACTGAGCAACTTCTGCAGGCAGTCGGCGAGATCGGCGCGCTGTATTACGAGCACTTCCAACTTGCCGGCACACTCGCGGGCAAGCTCCGGGTCGTCATCGCGGGCCGCGTTAAGGCCCATGTGGTGGATCTTCAACGACAGTATCGACAGGCGGTCTATCATCATGCCGGCGGTCTCGGAGTGCAGGGGTGCCGAGGCCTCCAGGGAGTCGGCCAGCTCGGCCAGGAGAAATTCGTCTATCAGCTCCACGCCATCGTTTCGGCGCTGATTCCAGCCATCGATCTGCCGTTTTACTTCGGCGATCACCGAATCGTCAACGTCGCGACGGCGGGCCTCGTCCTCGAGGTTCCACAGTCCGAAGTTGCAGCTGTGCTGGGCCAGCACCAGCGAAAGCAGTTCCTCGCCCGGGACAAGCTCACCCGGGGCACCGGCGGGCCCGTACCACTGGCCCAGGGCACGGTCGTGCACGGCGACTACGTCAATATCCAACGACATACCGGCCATCTAGCACATCCCCACAGGAAGGGGGAGGCGCCTTCCTGTTAAATAGCGGTAAGAAATAGATGCACCTTAGTGGACAGCTGTGTACCCCGGTTGGCGGCCACACGAGCCGGACAGGAATTTTACCCGCGAAAACATTGCCCTGGCGGAGACGCTACGGATGGCACAGCGTTTGCTTGGTTGGGCCATGGTTCACCTTCCCAAACGGCGATCGGCCACCCTGCTGCTGGCGGCCTGCCTGCTGCTGGCCGAGTCGCCCTGGGCTACCGGCCTTCCCGATGCCCGCGGTGAGCTCGAAATTAAAGGCCAGCGACGCCTTCCCTCGGTGGCCCGGGTTATGGCCAAACGACAAGCCGACGTCTCCCCCGCCCCACGGGCAGGCCTGGCACCCGGCCGGCATCAAGTCGCAAGGCTCGACCGCTACGAGCACCTGCTGCGCTACTACTCTTCGCTGGCCTGGGGCGATTCTGACCGTCGCATTTCCAGCAATTATCTCAGGGCCCTGGTTCTTACCGAGTCTGGTGGCCGGGCCGACGCCGTGTCGCCGGTGGGAGCCCGCGGGCTTACCCAGCTCATGCCGGCCACGGCGAGGGCCGCCGCGCGCCGACTTGCGGCCGATGGACGCGATTACCTGTACGTGGACAAAGCCCAACTGCGCGAATTCAACGAATCGGATCTGTTTGACCCCGCCATAAACCTGCTGTTGGCCAGCTACATCAACACCATGCACATAAACCGCTTCGAACAGCGTTACGACCTCCTGGCAGCGGCATGGAACGCCGGCCCGGGCGCCGTGCGCCGCTACGGCAACACCACGCCGCCCTATCGCGAAACCCGGCAGCACGTCAGCCGGGTGCTTGGTTATATGCGCTGGTATGAGAGCAACGCCTGGGGCTGAGGCGGCTCAGACGCTGGCCGATGAAGCTGCCAGCAAAGAACGGGTGGCAGCGACTACCTGCTCGACTGTCACTTCCCTTGTAACTCCAGGGGATTGGCGACTTGGCGCCAGGCCCTCCACGTAGTGCTCCTCGCTCCTGAGTATCCTGTGGTCAACCAGCGCCAGCGGCGAGGCCGTCGCCGAAGGTTTGGGACCCGTAAATACCGCCGCTGGCACACCCTGCAGCCAGGCCATGTGCAAGGCCGCCGTATCGCTACCCACGTAGGCCCTGAACTGGCCCGTCAGGGCCACCAGCTCGGGCAGCGTGGTTGAGGGCGCCACGCAGCTGCTCGATCCGAGCGCGCCACGCAGCTGCTCTACCAGCTCCACTTCGTCGGGCCCCCACAGCAACATCGACCGTATGCCGGCGGCGTCGAGCCGCTGCAGGTACTGCCGCCAACGCTCAAGCGGCCAGCGCTCGCCCGCGCGACCGCTGCTGCAGCCCGGGTACAGGGCCAGTTCGGGGCAGCCGGCCTGGCTGTACATCGCCGAGGCGCGCAGGAGAGCGGCGGGGTCCAAATGCAGGCCCAGAAGCTCGCGCTCAACGGCCGTGTTGATGCCCAGCGGAGACAGCAGCTCGAGAAAACGCAGGACACGGTTCTCCCAACTGTCGCACAGGCTTACCCGCTGGTTCATGAACAGGTAATTGCACTCGCTACCGTCTTTGCGTGAGTAGCCAACGCGCAAGGGCACGCCACTCATCCAGGCAACCAGCCCGCTCTTGAGCCTGCCGTGAAAGTCGATGACGACTTCGTAGCGACCGGCCCTGAGCTCGCGCCTGAAGCGTTTTATTTCGGCCCAGGCGCGACCGACACCAGCGTTGAGCTCGGAGCGACGTAACACGTGAAAGCGGTCGATAGCCGGGTGACCCTCGAGAACGGACAGTACGCGATCCTCTACCGCCCAGGCCACCGTGGCTGCAGGACGGGCTTCGCGCAGCCGTTTTATTGCCGGGCACACGCGCAGACAGTCACCCACCGCGCCAAGGCGGATCACCAGTATCCGGGCTCCGGGATCGCTGAGTGCTGAACGGTCCACGCGCCGCTGTATAGCACGAACTACATACCGGCCCAGCCCGGGGCCTCTTATTAAAGCGATGTCGTTGAAAAGCAGACCCTTGCTTTTGTACAAGTATGGGGAGGCGACGGCACGGGCCTGCGGGGGAACGAAGCCGGTGCCCAGGGAGAGAAAAATGAAAGCAATCAATCAGCACGCAGGCTTCCCCCGAGCCGCTACTCTAAGTTCCGACCTGTTGGCCGTTGGGCTTCTGGTCGCAGGCCTTGCCCTGCCCACGCCATCTTACGGCCACCAGCGGCTCGTGACCGGCCCACTGGCCATGCAGCCGGCTTCGCCTGGCGGAGGCGAGGCCCGCCTGGCCTTCGACGAAAACGCCCAGGACCTCGCGCGCCTGCGTTTTCTGCTCAAGCGCGTTGAGGATGAGCATGACCGGCGGGTCGCCGAGCGCCTGCACTCCAGCAGCCGGGACCTATCGGTTTACTTTGATACCGCTCCCCGGCCGACCAGCAAAAGAGAAAACAATTGAAGCCGCGGGCCAAGGGCAAGTCGCGACGGCTGTTCTTGAACGCCCTGTTGGCAGTGCTGCTCGCCAGCGCCGGCACACCGGGCAGCAGCAACGCCCAGCAGTCCTACCCGACACCCGGCGGGGCCTCGGGCTCACAGACCGGCGATGGCTCGGCGCCCTTTGCCTCCATGGCCGCCGACCCTTCGGCCGACCTGTTCACGGGCTCGGCCCCCGAGGGCCTGCCCATCGAACTCCCCCCGGGCCGCGGCAGTCTCACCCCCAGCCTCGGGTTAGGCTACAACAGCGCGTCGTCCTCGTCGCCGGGCGGTGCCTGGGGTCGCGGCTGGAGTATGACGGCTGCCAGGCTGCACCGCTCCACCACGCACGGCGTCCCGCGTTACGACACCCAAGACAGTTTCGTACTCGAGATGGGGGGATCCTCGATCCGGCTCGTGCCCGGGCAGGGCCGGCTGTACCGGCCGGCCCACGGAGAGTCGGCCCTGCGCGCGGGTTTCGACCAGCAAGCCAATCTCTGGAAAGTCTTTGATCCGACCGGGCTGGTCCACTGGTTCGGCGCTACGGGCGGTGCTGGTAACAACAGCGGTGCCGGCCGAATAGGTCCCGACCCGTTGCAGGCCGACGGCACCTTCGCCTGGGTCATCCTGAGAACCGAGGACCTGTTCGGCAACAGCATCGACTACGACTGGCAGTTCTTCGGCCAAGGTGAGTTGTTGCCTCTCGCTGTGCGCTACGGCGGCAACCAGCAGATAGCCAACTTCATAGAGCTCCGCTTCGACTACTCGCCTCGCCTGTACCCCGACCAGCCGAGAGCTGACTACTCGGCCGGTTTTCGTCGCGAAGCCAGCGTGCTGCTCGGCAGCATCAGCACCTGGGTAGAAGAGCGACAGGTTCGTCGCTACGAGCTCACCCACGCCGTGGACGCCGTTACCGGTGCGGCCCTGCTGCAGTCGGTGGGCCTGACAGGCTTTGGCTGGATTGAGGGCACCGGTGCGAGCCCGGCCGACGACGTCACCATGCCACCGGCGGTGTTCGCCTACGCTCCCACCCTGCAGACCGGCTGGCCGCTGGGCAGCCTCGAGCAGCGAGCCAATTACGCCATCAGTTTTGACGGGCCCGACCGCATCCGCGACCCGCGAGGAGAACCCAAACTCGAGCTGCTCGACATGACCGGCGACGGGCTCGTGGACCAGCTCGAAACCGGCGGCGACGAGGTCACCCTGCGTCGCGGGAACGGCCGAGGGTTTGACCTCGCGGTCGACTGGCCGTCACCCGTTCTCAACAACATCAGGGACATAGACCAGGCCTCGAACATACAGCACAACATTTTTGACCTCGACGGTGACGGCCTGCCCGACTACGTGGAGGCCGACGAGGCCAACCTCTGCAGCGGACCGGGGCTGCCGACGGCCTGGTGCCTGCACCGCAACACCGGCAACGGATTCAGCCTTGCGCCGCAGGCCTGGCCCGCGCCCAGCTTCGACATCCGCCAGGCCGACTCCAACGGAGACCGCGTGCACGTTGAAATCGTGGACCTCAACAGCGACGGCCTGCCCGACTGGGTGGCCAGCTGGCCGTGGAGCACGGCCAGCCCCTGGTGGACCGTGCACTGGAACACCGGCGCGGGTTTTTCAGCCGTGCCATCGCAGTTTGCCGCGCCGCGGGCCTGGATCATGCAACGCCACAGCCCGGGCGACCAGGGCTACCTGGTCAGCGGACTTATAGACATAAACGGCGACGGCCTACCCGATTTCGTTGATGCGGCACCCAGCACCTGGCCCAACGCGACGGGAAACTACTCACCGCAGGAGATGTCCGAACAGCACTGGCTGGTCTACTTCAACAACGGCAGCGGCTTCGAAAGCCAGGCTCGCAGCTGGGGGCCCGGCGGCAACGGCGGCCCAGGGGGAAATGAGCCGCTGCTGGCCAACTACATCAGCCACGACCAGTCGCTGTCGAACTCGGTGCACAGCAGCTCCACTGCCTCGCAGGAGCTGGTCGACATAACCGGCGATGGCCTGCCCGACCTGGTCGCGCCCATAACCGGCAGCGGGCAAGCACATCTCGACGTACTGCTTTGCATCAACGGCGAGGCGGCCTGCCAGGCCGACCCCTTCAACGTAGTCTCCCCGCCGATCTGCTGCCTGAACAACTACCTGTTCGTGAACAATGGATCCGGGTTCTCCGACCCACAGCCGCTTGCCTGGTGGAGCGATAGCGGTCGCCTGCGTCTTGTTTCCACGCCCCCCGCGGTTCCCGCTCCCTCGCCGCAGTTGAACCACGATCTGCTCGACTTTGACGGTGACGGCCTGGTGGACCTGGTCGAACTGCACCGCCAACCCGACGGCAGCAACCGCTGGCAGGTTCACCTCAACCCGGCTTCGCCCAGGGCCGGCTGGTCAGCAACCCCCGACCACCTGCGCACCCGCCCGGGAGCAATGGTGGTCATGGAGAACGGCGTTGGCGGAGTTACCCAGCTCGAGTACAGCCCGGTCTCTATGCAGGATGACGAAGCCTGCCAGTACGACGCCCAGGGAAAGCGGCTTTCGGGCAAGTGCCTGCCGTTTCCCTTGTGGACGCTCAGCCGCCGCACGCTGTTTGACGTCATAGACGTCAACAACACTCCCGTCACCAGCAGCTGGGCCTATCGCGGTGCCAGCTGGGACTCCGCCGGGCGCGAATTCCAGGGTTTTGCCAGTACCGTGGCCCTACAGCCATCCGGACTGGCCCGCTTTACGTACTTCCACCAGGACACGGCGCGCAAGGGCAAGGTTTACCGCAGCCTGCGCCTGGGAAACCCCGCCTGCGCGGCGGCCGCCAGTCCCCCCCCGGGACCGGCCTGCGACCCTTGGAACTACCTGCTCGACGAGACCGCAACCCAGTGGCCCGATCCCACCCTGCTGCTGGCGGGCGCGGCACCACTGGCCCCCGTCTCCCAGGTCACCACGCCCTACCGCGCTGACTCGGCCTGCGGCTCCACATCGTGCCCGCTCAACTCGTTGGTACTGACCACGCTGTGGCAGTACGACCAGCACGGCAACGAAACGCGCCGCGAAAAACATTCGCCGTCTATCGCCTCGGTCATAAGCGTGGGCGAATTTCTACCGGCAGGAGTTCCGGTGCTCGACCCTGATACGCTCGAGGGCGCACGGGTTGTGAGCCGCCCGTCGCGGCTGCGCCTGTTTGAAAACCAGGAGTCCGGCACACCGCTCAGCGACAGTAGCTGGCAGTACGGGCCCCAGGCCGAACTCGCGTCTGAATCGCGCTGTCTCGCTTTTGACCAACAGGGCGACTGCTCCCGCTGGTCGGCCAACTCGTTCTTCTACAACTCGGATGGCCTCCTGAGCAGGGAAGTTTTGCCTACCGGCGGCCTGCGAACGATCGCCTACGGGGGGCCGTGGCAACTCTACCCGACCGTCGAGAAAACAGCCGGCGGAAACCGCTCCTACCTGAGCTACGACGCAGCCGCCGGGCTGCTGCTGCAATCGACCTCGGGCGACGGCCGGAGGGTGCGCAACGAGTACGACGGGCTGGGCCGCTCGGCGAGAAACTGGACGCCCGCTTTTTTGACCGCCGAGGCGCCGACGAACACCACCAGCTACCAGCAACCCCTGGCCCAGTGCCAACCGGCCGGTGGCCCCTGCACTTCGACCCGCGGGCACGTAAAGCTAAGCGGCTGGGGAAAGCCCGATTCAGTTATTTTTTATGACGGTCTGGGCCGCGAGGTCGCGACCCGCACCGAGACAGCGCGGCTTGGTGGCATTGCCGTCAACAGCCTGCTGAGCGGCCTCAAGTCCTACGACAGCAGCGGCCGGGTAACGGCCGAAGCGCTACCCTTTGAAGACCCGGTGAACACGGGCCCCACGAGCCACGCCGGCCTGCTCACGCTCGACGAGACCTTTGCCACGTCCGACCCCGAAACCCATCGTAGCTGGAGCTACGAGCTGCACTCCGGGAGCCTGCTCAGCTCCACCCTGCCCGACGGTTCGACAACACTTTTCGTGGGTTCGGTGGCTGGAGTGCGCGCCAGGGTCGACGCCAACATGGCTGCCGGTTCGCTGGCGGGCCAGGTCAGCCTGGAATACCTCGACGCACTCGGACGTGTGACGCGCAGCGAATCCTGCGCGGTTCTGCCATTGCTCGAAGCAGGCGACCAGTGCCCCGACAGCCAGCTGCTGTCGCGCAGCGAGGTCGCATACGACGCGCTCGGGCGCGTAACTGAGCGCTGGTTGTGGCGACTCGAAAGCCAACCCGCCGAGCCGATACTCTACGAACGCAACTGGTACGACGGCTCGGGCAAGCTCCTTCGCCGCGATGACCTCGACACCGGCACCTGGCTGTACCAGCGCGACGAAGCCGGGCGCGTGCTTTCTTTCGTCGACCCCGTGCACGAAGGAGCGACGCTGTCGCCCAGGCGCGGAGTGGTCGTGACCCGCTATGACAACGCCGGCCGGGTGCGGAAACGCAAGGGCCGCAGCGGCACCGAAAAGCTTCGCCAGGGTTACCGCTACGTCGGGGCCGGGCGCGTGGGTGAAGGCCAACTGGAAAGGGTCAAGTCCAAGCGCGGCGAATCAAAGGTGGATCGCCGCCTGGCTTACAACGAACTGGGGCTGGTGGCCTCAGAAGACATACGGCTTCGAACCGGCCGAGCGCGGTCGCGCTACATGGTGACCTACGAGTACGACAAGTCGGGCCGCGTGCTGTCGGTGGGCTACCCGTCGGCAAACTCGGCTGGACAGATGCTGGTCGAAAAACTTGAGACCAGCTACTCGGTGCTCGGGCGCGTGTTGGGCCTGTCGCTGGGCGACAAGCCCCTGGTGTCGGCCGTCGAGCACGACGCCTGGGGCAACACGACAAGAATAGAGTATGGCAACGGGCTGAACGACCACCTGGAGTACCTGCCACCTTCTCAAAACGCCTACCCCAGGTGCTGGCGCAGCAGCCCCACCGCGGCCCACGAACAGGGCCTGGCCAACTGCGGCGTTGAGCCCGGCGACCTGCGGGCGGTCGGGGTTGGGTCGCGCGACCAACAGGGCCGTATTCTCGAACTGCTCGACCAGCTTTGGGCCGGTCAGCAGCTCGACGAGAGCCTGCGCGTGGGTACAGCCGGCCCAGTAGCGGGCCTTGGCGGCTACGACGAACTCGGGCGGTTGCGGGAACTCACCTACCAACAGGGGTCTGGCTCGAGCCGCACCGAGCAGTTTGCCTATGATTCGCTGGGTAACATGACCGCGTCCAACGGTCAGGCCTGGCTCTACGACCCGCTGCGCCCCCACCGCCTCGTCAATGCCGGCGGGCTCGCCCTGGGCTGGGACGCCAACGGCCGGCGAAGCAGCAAGGGCGACTCAACGCTGGCCTGGGACATGGAGGGCAACCTCGTTTCGAGTGTTTCGGAGTCTGGCCACGAGATCCGCTACGCGCTTGACCAGGGAGGCGCACGGGTGGGTCGCTACGACGCGCAGTACGGCAGTTGGTCGCAGGTATACGCGACTCACAGCGGCGCGGTGTTGTTCGAAATAGAGGGCGGCCAGCTGCTGCGTTACTTCCACCTCGCGGGCCGACTGGTGGCGTCCGATCGCGTAGCCGCACCCGACGGCCTGTCGCTGGAAAGGTACACGCCTGCAGCCAACGGCCAACAAGCAGCATGGCCGCCGGCCGGGCAAACGGTCTACTACCACGTCGATCACCTGGGCTCTACGCGGCTCATAAGCGACCAGGACGGCCAGCCACTGCGCTACCTGCGCCACGACGCCTGGGGGCAGACGCTGGCCGTATACCAGCGCGAGGCCGACGGTAGCCTGGTCGCCTTGGAGACCACCCACTCCAGCAGCCGCTGGGGCTTTACCGGCCAGCGCTCCGAGATCAGCCATGGGCTGGTCGACTTCGGGCGGCGTTGGTACGACCCGGCCACCCGCCAGTTCCTGTCGCCTGACCCCGAGGGCCAGTTTGCCAACCCGCGGGCCTACGGGGCCTGGGACCCCCTTAATGGCACCGACCCCGACGGTGGCTTTTTCTTTCCTGCCCTGCCCGCCGTGCTCAACTGGGCGGCCACCAGCGGTATCGTCAGCGCCTTGCAGGCCACCGTCAAGAGCGGCGACCTGGGAGCGGGCATGCGCGCGGGCATGGCCAGCTTCATCAGCTCGGGGCTGGCGGCCACCGGCGTGCAGGGCATGCTGCTGCAACCGGTGTTCAAAGTGGCGACTCTGGGCAACGCCACGGCGGCCGCTGCCCTGTCAAAAACACTCAACCTGGCCACCACCGCCCGGGCCGGTGCCCAGGGCGACGTGGGCGGAGTTTTCCTTGCCATGGGCGGCCTTGCCTGGGGCCAAGCGCCGCATAGCGCACAAGCTGGCAGCAGATCCTTGGCAGCAGCCGACGAGGTTGCTACGAGTGTAGGT
>Ga0114996_10007138_pt1 | contig 12743 bp, 9 predicted proteins | sample ArcticOcean_MG_C_4_FD_87039 | JGI IMG/M metagenome (GOLD analysis project Ga0114996, IMG submission 87039) | Marine microbial communities from western Arctic Ocean - ArcticOcean_MG_CB4_134 | ecosystem: Environmental > Aquatic > Marine > Oceanic | place: Arctic Ocean: Canada Basin | collected... | reverse complement strand
GTTGCTTGCCGTCGTTACTAAACCTTTTCCGAAGTGATACGCCCAGATGCGGTTCACCATGACGCGTGCGGTCATCGGATTGCCGTCCGCTACGAGCCATTCAGCCAGCGCCCGACGATAGCCGGTCGTGTCGGTACGGTTTGCGGGGGGGCTGGGTTGCGGATCCCCGTCGCGATGCAGGACTGAAAGGAATCCCGGCCTTACTTCGGGCCCTTTGGTTTGATGATCACCGGTCGGCAAGAGGGGAGCCGTTGGATAGGAGAAAGGCTTGCCGGCCACTGGCAAGAAGGTTCCTTCGAAATCGTAAGATTCACGCTGGCCCTTGCCCGGTTTTACCTCGTCGCCGCGCCCGTCTGGTGCGAAGCGATAGTCACCGTCACGTATACCCATGGCCATCGGCAGCGGTGGTGGTAGATCTTTTTCGATCTGGTTGATCTCGCTCTGTAGGCGCGCAACCTCCGCTTTGTCTAGGGTGGTGAGCAGGTGGGCTACTGAGCCCGAGCCGATCGACAGGACTTGGTCCGCTAGCAGTTTCTGGCCCGCCGTGCGTTTCTCTTCAGGGGTGTGGACGGCGGCTTGGATGTCATCGGGAAACTTCTTGAGCTTCTCTTTGAAGCCGATGTCTTTGTAGGGCGCTTGTATCTCAGCGATGCGCTGCTTCAATGGCTGGGTTCGAGCAATGACGGCTGAAGTCTTTGCCCGATGTGCTTCGACCTGATCAGGGGGCGCGAGCGGATGGTCATACGGCACGTACGGGAAGAAGACCGCCATCATGCGGTAGTAGTCGCGCTGTGAGATGGGGTCGAACTTGTGGTCGTGGCAGCGCGCGCAATCGACTGACAGGGCCATGAACGCGCGGCTCGTCGTGCCGATGATGTCATCGAGATAGGTGTAGCGGTACTGCGGATTGTCCTTCTCGCGAAAGCCCACCCTTGGGCCAACCCGATAGAAGCCCGTGGCGATCAAGCTGTCGTGGGTTGGGTTGTCCAGCTCGTCGCCCGCAAGCTGTTCCCGGATGAATTCGTCATAGGGTTTGTCCGTGTTGAACGCCTGGATGACGTAATCGCGGTAGCGCCAGGCGTTTGGAAAATCGAAGTCGTGCTCGTAACCGTGGCTGTCGGCATAGCGGGCGACATCGAGCCAATGGCGTCCCCAGCGTTCGCCGTAATGCGGTGAGGCAAGCAAACGCTCGACAACGGTTTCAAACGCATTCGGCGATGTGTCGTTAACGAAAGCTTCCACCTCGCGCGGCTTGGGGAGTAGTCCAACGAGGTCGAGATACGCCCGCCGGATTAGCGTCCGGCGGTCAGCCTGGGAAGCGGCAGTGAGGCCTTCATCCGCGAGCTTGCCAAGTACGAATCGGTCGACGGGATGATTGCTGCCGGGGACACTGGGCAGGGCGGGTTCGGCAGGGGGGCGAAAAGCCCACCAAGTCTTGCCGTCATCCACGGCGCTCGCCGCTTCATCCAGATCGAACACAGCGCCTTGCTCGACCCAATCGCGGATCGCCATGATCTGCTCATCTTCGAGGGCCCCGCCCAACGGCATTGGCGGGCCGGCGCTGCCCGAGACATGCAGGTACAACAAGCTTTCAGACGGTTTGCCGGGGACGACCGCGAGACCGTGCTTGCCACCCCGCAGGATGCTCCCGCTCGTGCGGAGGTCGAGGTCGGATTCCTTCGCGCCGTCACCGTGGCAGACGTAGCACTGCTCTTTGAGAATCGGCTGGATGTCTTTCGAGTACGAGACCGCGTTAGGCGCAGCGGAACCAACGGTGGGCAGAGCGAGAAGTGCGATCAGGGAGAGTCCTAGAGATAGCGATCCCGTCTTCCGGGGGCATCCCCTCGCCGTAGCGCTGCTTGGCGTCAGCGGTAGCACTCTCTTGGACGCAAGTGTACGGCGCTTCTCGATCGACTGTCAACGAATAAGCACGGCGAGATGGCCGGCTGCTTGGGTACAGATAGCGACATCCAACCTCAGGGTTCGCCTTAGGGGTAGTACGTCGCATTCCGGATTTACTCTAGGGCGCGACTTAGGGCAGGCTGAAAGTGCGGTCTGTCTATTCGGCCCTCTCTGCCGCTGAAGTCCCGAGTGTGCGGCGGGGAGAATCTTTGGAGTCTCACAATGCCTCGACCTTTCAGCTTGTCTTCTTTGCTTTCGGCGGTCTTCCTCACTCTGTTCATCAGCGGGCTCGCTGCGATAGACGGTCTCCACCATACCGGTATCGTCGAGGATCGCCCGGGCGGACTAGTCGGCGAATGGCGAGTCGGTGAGAAGACGGTGCACGTGAGCGAAGAGACGGAGTTCGATGACGAGCACGGAGGCTTCAGCGAAGGCGCCTGCGTCGAGGTCGAGGGGACGCGGCGTGAGAACGGAACGATTGACGCGGCAACCATGGAATCGCGTCCCGCGGACGACTGCGAGCCCGAGGCGGAGGAGATCCGGTTCGAGGGAGTGATCGAGTCACTGCCGGGCGGCGAACATATTGGCGAATGGGAAGTGGGTCCGAAACTTGTCGTCGTTTCCGGCGAGACCGACCTGAACGACGAACATGGACCGTTCGTCGTAGGCGCGTGCGTCGTGGTGGAAGGCTTGCTGGTCGAGGGGCAGGTCGTCGCCGGCGGTATCGCCACGCTACCGCCGCGCGAATGCGGCTTGGATGAAGAGCCCGAACCGTTCGAGTTCACCGGAGTCATCGACGAGCTTCCGGGCGGAAACTTGGTGGGCGAATGGGTTGTTGACGGCCGTTCGGTCTCGGTAGACGAAGAGACGAACCTTTCACCAGAAGAGGGTCCATTTGAGGAAGGCGCCTGCGTCGAAGTGGGTGGATTCGAGCGAGAGAACGGCAGCGTCGAGGCAATCTCGGTCCGTACGGAGGAACCCGAGGAGTGCGGGATCGAAGACGATGACGAGGGAGACGGAGAAGGCGACGGCGAAGGTGAGGGAGACGGTGAAGACGGCGAGGATCCCGACGAAGAAGAGGACGACAACGAGATAGGCTTCAAAGGCCTGATTGAGAGCCTGCCTGACGGAGGCCTGTTCGGGAAATGGGTCATCAAAGGTCGCATGGTCTTTGTCGACGATTCCACCGACCTTGAAGACGAACACGGGCCCTTCTTGATCGGAGCCTGCGTCGAGGTGGAGGGCATTGAGACAGCGGACGGTGTCGAGGCTCTGAAGATTGAGACGGAAAGCCCTCGTGAGTGCGGGCGCTCGGATGGTCCGGACTTTGGTCTCGCTGCCAATGGGATCGAGTTCACGGGCCGCGTCGACAGTACGCCCCCCGAGGGTCTATTCGGCGAATGGGTGATCAACGGCCAAACCGTTCTTGTTTCCCGCGGTACCAAGATCCGAATCGAGAAAGGGATCGATCTGAAAGGCGTGTGCGTTGAAGTGGGAGGCAGCCTCTCCCCAAGCGGCGATGTGCGGGCCCGGCGGATTGAGTCAGAGGGCGACGGCGCCTGCCTGCCGGGCGAAGCGTTACCCAAAGTTACGTTCGGAGGTCCCGTTCAGGAACGGCCTGACGGCGGCTTGACCGGAGGGTGGAAAATTGGCGGGATCATCGTCGAGGCCTCAGGAGACACGGAGTTTGATCAGGACCGCGGTCCTGTGACGATCGGCGCTTGTGTCGAGGTGGAGGGTGAGCTCGAGCCCGACAACAGCATCTCGGCCGACGAAATCGAAGTAGTCTCCTCGACGTCAGGTTGCCGCCATCGGAAACCGGACGAGGTCGACGAAGTTTCATTCCTAGGCGTCATTCAGGATCTGCCGGACGAAGGCGTTGTGGGTGAATGGCGCATCGCGGGAAGAACCGTGCTCGTTACCAGCAGCACGAGTCTTGACTTGCCCGGTGATCCTGAAGTCGAGATGTGCGTAAAGGTAAAGGGCGTTCGGCTTCCTGATGACGTGGTACTGGCGGGCAAGATCACATTGGCGGAATTCGGTGCCTGTGGCGGTCCGCCCGAGCCTTCAGAGCTACGTTTGAAAGGGGTTTTGCATGAACTCCCCGACGTCGGCCTGATCGGCATCTGGCTGGTGGGCGATTACTTCGTTCACGTCAACGAGGACACGAAGCTTGACGATGAGCACGGTCCGTTCGACGAAGGCGCGTGTGTTCGCGTTCTCGGGCGGCTGAAGGACGATGAGTCCGTTCTTGCACGTGTCGTGGAGACGGAAGAGCCCGAGGAATGCGGTATCGGCGACGAGGAACCGAAGGAAGGACCGTTTGAGTTTCTTGGGAAAGTGGAAACCGCGCCGAAGTCGGGAGCGGCCAAGGGCGCGGCGGGCACTTGGATGATCGGGAAGCATACCGTTAGCGTCTCCGCGGCCACCGCTGTTGATCAAACGTCCGGTGCCTTGAATCTGGGGTCCTGTGTTGTCGTGAGCGGCCTGCCAACGGGAGTCGGTGCGTTCACGGCCACGAGTATCAGTGTGAAATCCGCGTCCGGTACTTGCTTCGAGGGAGAGGGGCTTGTCAACGCTGCTAGTTTCGCGTCGAATGCGGTCAGTCCTGGTGAAATTGTCAGCATCTTCGGTCTGGCGATCGGCCCGCCCGATGACGCCGCGATGTTGGTCGAAAACGGGCAAATCACGACCGAGTTAGCCGGCGCCCGCGTCCTATTCGACGGGGTCGCCGCGCCGTTGATCTATGTCTCGGCGAGTCAGATCAATGCCATCGTGCCCTATTCGGTGGCTGGTCAGACAACGACCGAGGTCCAGGTGGAAAGCGCCGGAGCGTGGTCCAACATGGTGACGTTGGACGTTGCGGAGGCGTCCCCTGGTATCTTCACGGTCACCCAGGCCGGCTCGGGCCAAGCAGCAGCGTTGAACGTCGAAGCGGACGGCTCGCTCACGGTGAATAATGCCGCCAATGCGGTTGGTCGGGGCGGAGTGGTTGTCCTCTACGCTACGGGCGAGGGCCAGACCAGCCCGGCGGGCGTTGACGGGGAGATCGTCGACGGTGTGCCCGGTCAGCCTGTATTGCCGGTGACGGTTTCGATCGGAGGCGTACCGGCGCAGGTGGTCTACAGCGGTTCGGCTCCGGGATTCGTGGCGGGGCTGCTGCAGGTGAACGCGGTGGTGCCACAAGGGGTGACGCCGGGAAGCGCGGTTTCCGTTGTGATGACAGTTGGCACGCAGCAGAGTCAGGCCGGCGCGACAATCGCTGTTGAGTAACGGCTTCAGAGTTTCTTTTGTAGAGTGATCAGCAGATCCGCGTAGGGGTATCTACCTTTGAACTCCTCGATAGGAGCTGTCGCTAACTCGATCTGGGGCAGGCCCGTTTCGGAAAACCAGCGGTGCACCCACTGAATCAACTCTTGTTTGTTGAAGTCCGTGGCCCGCACGATCATGTCGGAAGACTCGATCCAGCATTCGCGGTCTCCCAATTTCTGGAGCGCCTTCTTTTGAAACTCGGCTCGCTCGCCTCCGTGAGTCGGGTCACCTACATCCCCAAAAGCATCCACAGTCAGTTGGACGGCCTCGCCGTCGTAGGCAGGGTCCTGGGGTAGTAGAAGCACATCCTCCCACACCGCACTTTCCTTGCTCCAGGTATGGGCGAAGCAGTACTTCCAGTGAACTGGCTCCGTCACAAGTCTTCACGCACCAACTACAACGCCTTGCCTTAGGCGTCCCAAGGTAAATGCTCTGTCACCGGACAGACCTTCGCCACATTCTTGTCGATCTCCTGGCCAAGCTCGGCAAGCTGTGTCTCGGACGAGGTGCCTTGAATCTCCTGGAAGAGCTGGCGTTCCTCAATTCGAATGTGGCGATGCAGCAGTTCGCCAAACTCTCTCAGTAGCGGTATTCGCGTACTATCATCGGCCGCTGCAAGTTGCTCGATCAGCGACTCCAACTTGCGGTGCTGCTCGATCAGGTCATCGACCACTGCGTCGGACTCAAGTTGGGACCGTACCGCCGGGAATAGTACTTTCTCCTCGACCTGGAAATGCCCAAGCAACTCCACTTCGGCCATTTGCGCCACCTTGCGGGAGAGATCCAGAGCCTTCTCCTGTGTCGGAGTGGCTTTGAGGCCCCGATCGATCAACACGGTCAGCGCAAGTCCATGCTGATGCTGATGAGATAGAGGGATCAAGCTCGGGTCGCGTAGCATTCCCTCATTCTACGAAGCGGGTTGGGCGGCGCGGTTTAATTGCTACAATTCACGCCATGCCGATCATCGACGTGACGCTCATGACGGGGCGTTCCTACGAAAAGAAGAAGGCTCTGATCGAGAGCCTGACGGATGCCGCCGTGCGCGCGCTCGACGTGTCCCCGGAACGCGTTCGTGTACTCATCCGAGAGATTCACCCCTCGCACTTCGCGGTAGGCGGTGAGCCCAAGGGCGCGCCGGAGTAGCGGACGACCTGCGTCACCGCTGCTAACCCTCTTGCATAGCTGCCGATCCGAGCCCTCTGGGTTCGCGTGGCCCTACCGGAAGTGCGTCTTCTGGTACCTCAAGAGCTCCGGTACCAGCACTGTCTTCTTCTGCTCTAGTACCGGGTGTTCTCCGCAAGCAGTACCGTTGCATACCTTTAGTTTGTGACGTTCGAACTATCGACCGAATGGGGTGGTTCGGGTGAAGATCGTTCCATAAACGAGGCCGCAAGACAACGAGGTCGAGTGTTCGCGAACTGAGAACCGCAATCGCACCCGAAATCGTCAATCTGACGCACTCAGCCGACTAAGGTCGCAACGACAGGAGAAAGACACATGAACAGCATCTATCTACGGATTCAAGGGTTCATCAACGACGAGAAAGCCCAGGATATGGTCGAGTACGCTCTGCTCGCCGGCTTCATCGCCGTGGCCGCCGGAGCCACCCTCCCCGGGGTCTCCACATCCATCAGCCAGATCTTCAGCAAGATGGCGAGCCTGACGACCGTGGCCTCGACGAAGTAAAGCGAGCCTAGTCAGGTAGTACTGGGATTGCGAAGTACTGGCCCGCGGCTCAAGCCGTGGGCCGCTACTCCTCGCCCCGTTGTGGGCGAGGGATTAGGCGGGCGGGGACGCCTCGAGGCCATCACAGCCTTCCTTCATTTCCTCGAACGCGCCACGTAATACGCTCAAGTCGTGGCCCGGATTTACCAGGCGAAAGCCCTGATCGACGCGCTCGCGAGCCTGATCCAGCGAGCCCGTCACGTAGCCCGCTGCCACGCCGGTTTCCTTCGACGCCGCAGCCACTTCGGCCACTAAGTCCTGCACGAGGTCGTCTTCAATCGCGGGCGCGCCCACTGACCGCGACAAGTCGTACGGGCCAATGAGGACGCAATCGACGTCCGGCACGGCCATGATTTCAAGGACGTTGCCAATTCCCGTCGGTGTCTCGACCATCACGATGACGAGGATCTCATCGTTGGCGTTCTCCACATAGTGAAAGAAGTCGTTGTTTCCCTGTAGCGCATTGCGAAAGCCTGTCGCCGAGCGTCCGCCGCGCGGTGGGAACTTGGCTGCTTGCACGGCCTGCTCGCACTGTTCCGCCGTTTCCACCATCGGGATGATGACTCCTTGCGCCCCGAGGTCGAGTACGCGCCCGATCCGTAACGGGTCAAGACCGGCGATCCGGACGATGGGCGTGCTGTGTGCACCCATGAAGCAACTGAGAGCGGCGCTCAGTGTCGGTTCCGACCACCCGCCATGCTGCCACTCAAGCCATACGAAATCAAAGTTGTATTGCAAGGCCTGCTGCACGATCTCCGGGGAAGGGAACGAGATCGAGGGGCCTGAGATAACGCCTCCACTGAGGAGTTTGCGCCGTGCGAAGTTTGGTTGCATAGGTGAGTATCCGTGGAACGGAAGCCCCCATCTTAGCGGCTTTCGGTTGTGGGTCAGTACGCTAGGGTTCTTTCGATCTCGTGCTCGAGATCGGAGGTCTGAGGCAAAATGCGGTTCTCGGACTGCGGGTTGTAGGCGACCCAGGTATCCTGGGCGCCCACGCGTGCGACCGGGGCGTCGAGGTGACTGAACAACTCGTTGCCGATGCGGGCCGCGATCTCAGCGCCATAGCCGAACGATAGGCAATCTTCATGGGCCACGATCACACGATGTGTCTTGCTGACCGATTCGGCGATCGCCTGCCAGTCATACGGACTCAGTGAGCGCAGATCTAGAATCTCAATGGTCGCCGCGTGCTTTCTCTCATGATGACGGGCGGCAAGCTGCGCTTTGTGCACCAGTGCGCCATAGGTGACGATCGTCAGGTCATTGCCCTCTTTGACGCGTCGCGCGCGGCCAAACGGAACCATATTTTCGGGTCCAGGATCGGCCGCGCGGTTGTAGGTTTCGCGGTAGAGCTTCTTGTGCTCCAGGAACAGGACCGGGTCGTCACAGCGGATTGCTGTGCGCAACAGACCGTTGGCGTCGAGGGCGTTCGACGGCATGACGACGCGCAAGCCGGGGATGTGCGTGAACATCACCTCGCCCGATTGGCTGTGATACATCGCCCCGCCACCGAGGTATCCACCGATGGGCACACGAATGACCAAGGGGCACGCGAATCCGTTGTTTGACCGCCAGCGAAGATTCGCTAACTCATCCCTTATCTGCATCATGGCCGGCCAGATGTAATCGAAAAATTGAATCTCGACAACCGGCTTCAACCCGCGGGTGGCCATGCCGATGGCCCGGCCTACGATGGCCGCTTCGGCGATGGGCGCATTGAACACGCGCTCGCTGCCGAACTTCCGTTGGAGGTTCCGCGTCGCTTTGAATACGCCGCCTTTGCCCTTGAGCTGATCGAGATATTGTTCCCGGGTGCAGTCCGCGACGTCTTGGCCAAACAGGACGATGCGCTCATCTCGCTGCATCTCTTCATGCAGACAGGCATTGATCAAATCGACCATCGTCTTCGGCTCGCCAGTGAAGCGCGGCGGGCTATGGAACTCGTCAGCCGTCGGATCGACCGTAGGCGAGTAGAGGAAGTTCGCCGATGATCCCACCGGAGGCGCCTCGGCCTTGAGCGCCACGGCGACCGCTTCTTGGATTTGCTCATCCACTTCGTGATGGATCGTTAGCAGTGTGTGTTCGTCGGCGATACCCTCGCGCTCTAGATATGCCGCCAGCCGCCGGATCGGGCACTGGGCCGCCTCGCCCTCGATATCGCTGGCGGGTTTGTAGAGGCTTTCGTCGTCCGACAGGGAGTGCGAATAGATGCGCACGACGTGGGCGTGTACGAGGGCGGGGCCGAGTCCTTGGCGGCAATGTTCAGCGGCTTGTTGCATGGCCTGATAGCTCTCGATGAAGTCGAGCCCATCGACCTCGTGCACGGCCAGGTCAGGGAACGAGCGCACCAAGCGTGAAATGCTCCCGCCGGGCGTCTGTGCTTCGATCGGTACGGAGATCGCATAGCCGTTGTCCTCAATGAGAAAGACGACCGGCGCGCGCTCCAGGCAGGCGGCAGTGAGCGCTTCCCAGAATTCACCCTCGCTCGTCGCGCCGTCACCCGAGCAAACCAGGACGACGCTCTGATCGGAACTCCCTTCGTTGCCTTGGAGCCGTGGGGCATGTGCGCAACCGACCGCTTGCAGAAACTGTGTGCCCGTAGGACTGGACGCCGACACGATGTTCAGGCTCGGGCTGGACCAGTGCGAAGGCATCTGGCGTCCGCCGGAAGCGGGGTCGGCGGCCGCACCGACCGCTTGTAGCAACATGTCGAGCGGCGAGACGCCGAGCGCGAGGCAGAGCGCCCGGTCACGGTAATAGGGGTAGAACCAGTCGGAACCGGGACGCAGGACCATCCCGGCGGCTGTTTGGATGGCTTCGTGACCCGCGCCGCTGATCTGGAAGAAGATCTGGTTGCGGCGCTTGAGGATGATCTCGCGGTCGTCGAGACGCCGCGCAAGGTACATCGTGCGATAGGCGTCGAGCAGTACGGAAGGAGGAATCGCGCCGACGACCGGCGAGGCTGTAGCGAGGCCGGGTTGGTCCGCCATATCTACAGTTTAGGACGGAATCGTGTCCCGAGAAGTTCCACCGGTGAGGTCTACTTCTCGCCCCGGGCCTTCTTGATCTCTTTCATGCGCTTCTTCTTGAACGCATCAAACTCTTTCTGCAGTTCGGGAGTTAGTTTGGTTCCGTAGAGAGTGCTGGCGCGGTGCTCGCCGGTGATCAACTTGGCCTTCGTCCACTCATCCTTGATGTGGATGTAATCGGCGTTCTCGAGTACCTGCTCAACGAGGTGCGGCGGAATGAAGATCACACCTTCGCGGTCGCCCAGAACAACGTCGCCCGGCATCGCGACCGCCCCGCTGATTTCGACGGGGATGTTCAGCGCTACCATCAGGACGCCACTTACCGCCGACGGATGTGCTTTCTTGTAGAAGATATTAATCGGGAGGTCGAAGCTTCCCTGCAGGTCGCGGATCGTGCCATCGACCACAGCGCCGCGCCGTGTCTGCCCCCAAACCGCTGAGTGCAGATTGTCGCCGCCGAAGTTGTGTCCCGGATGCGCGCCCATCAGGTCGACCACCGCGACATCATCACGGATCAGCACATCCACGACCTTCTGCGTATTGCCTTTGGCTAGGCCCTTCTTCTCCGCGTCCGCGTCGACGACGACCTGCAGATCGGGCCGATGCGGGAGGTATTGCGCTGTGACGGCGCGGCCGACAAGGCGTTGGCCCGGCTTGAGGATATCGAAGCCGTCAGCGTACTGCCGCATATAGCCGTTCTTTCGCAGAATGCCCCAAGCTTCCTCAACGCTTAGCTCCGCAATGCGCTCAATCAAGTTGAGCGGCACCTTGGGCCGACCATCGGGGAATCGATCGTAGGGGTTCTCCTTGGTAAACTCGATCATCTGCTCCTTGGTGAGGCTAAAGAGCTGGGCTGACGCGGGAACCGCGAGCGTGAGGCAGACGAGCAGCGTAAAGAGGGTTTTCATAAGGGGCATCCTAGGCCGTGTATTCGGCAGGCATCATGATACGCGATCGGTTGGGGCCTTTCAAGGCGTCCCATCGTAGCGTGAACGGAGGCATCGGTGGATCGTAGAACCTTTCTGGCAAGTACGGCGGCGGCCGTTCCACAACTGGGAACAAGCCAGTCGGTGAAGTCGAAGAAACCGAATATCATCTTCATCCTGGCCGATGACCTTGGCTACGGTGATCTCGGCTGCTATGGACAGGAGCGGATCGATACCTCGAACATCGACCGACTCGCCGCCGAGGGCATGCGCTTCACCGCCGCCTATGCGGGATCGACCGTATGCGCCCCGTCGCGTTCCTGTTTGATGACCGGAAAGCACACCGGGCATACACGTATCCGCAACAACTCGAGCCCTTCGATGGGTCGCGTGTCTCTGTGGCCCTCGGATACAACCGTCGCCGAAGTTCTCCGGAAGGCCGGATACCGCACGGCCATGGTCGGGAAATGGGGTCTGGGCGAGGCGGGTAGCACGGGCGTGCCGACGAAGAAGGGCTTCGATGAGTGGTTCGGCTATTTGAACCAGGGCCACGCGCACGACTTCTATCCGGAACACCTCTGGTCGAATGACACGGAAGTGTTTCTCAAGGGGAACCTTGGCGGCGCGCGACAGCAATACAGCCACGATCTATTCGCTGACCGGGCGCTTGAGTTCCTCGATAACCATGCCGAGGGCCCGTTCTTCCTCTACCTGCCGTTCACGATTCCTCACGCGAACAACGAGCGTGGCCGCACCACCGGCGACGGCATGGAAGTCCCTGACTACGGGGCCTACGGGGAAAAGAACTGGCCGAACCCGGAGAGGGGTTTCGCCGCGATGGTCACGCGCATGGACCGCGACGTCGGGCGGATCATGGCCAAGCTCAAGGAACTCGAGATCGACGAGGATACCCTCGTCATCTTTTCGAGCGACAACGGTCCCCATCGCGAAGGCGGACATGATCCGGAGTTCTTTGGCAGCCGAGGTGGGTTGCGGGGTATCAAGCGGGATCTCTATGACGGCGGAATCCGCGTGCCGACGATCGCGCGCTGGCCGGGGCGAATTCATGCCGGGACGGTTAGCGGTCACCCTTGGGCGTTTTGGGATTTCCTGCCAACGGCGGCTGAGTTAGCGGGAGTCGCGTCACCGAAGAACATTGACGGTGCATCGATCGTGCCGACACTGATGGGAAAGGAACAGCCCGGGCCTGATTACCTTTATTGGGAATTCGCACGCGGAAGCGTCTTTCATCAGGCCGTGCGCCAGGGGTCGTGGAAGGCTGTCCGGCACGGGCTCGACAACAAGATCGAGCTCTACAATCTTGAAGCCGATGAGGCAGAAAGCCGTGACGTGGCGGGCCAGCACCCCGAGCTTGTCAAACAGATGGCCGAGATTCTCGCCCGCGCCCGTACTGAATCGGAGGAGTACCCGCTGCCTAGTTAGCTCGACGAAATGAGGACTAGGAGTTGTCGCGTGCCCGGAACCATGCGACGGTTTGCGGAATGCCGGCATCCAACGGCGTCACATCTTTACCGAACGTCTTCTCGAACTTCGAGTGGTCGACGATGAATGAGTCCTCGAACTGGTAGAGGATTTCGCCGATCTCCCGCATCATCGGATTGAACAACCCCATCGATGAAACGACTAGCTTCGGCGCTACCCGCACTTTGGGTTGCGTTTTCGTGATCTCGATGACCTTCTGCACGAATTGCCGCGTGGAGATGGCAGGGGCGTTGGGCGTGTGCCACACTTCGCCGAGGGCTTCGTCACGCTCGCCAAGCGTAATCAGATCACGGGCGAAGTCGTCGATGAATGTATAGGTGTGTGGCGCATCGATATCGCCGAGCAG
>Ga0114996_10007135_pt1 | contig 12747 bp, 18 predicted proteins | sample ArcticOcean_MG_C_4_FD_87039 | JGI IMG/M metagenome (GOLD analysis project Ga0114996, IMG submission 87039) | Marine microbial communities from western Arctic Ocean - ArcticOcean_MG_CB4_134 | ecosystem: Environmental > Aquatic > Marine > Oceanic | place: Arctic Ocean: Canada Basin | collected... | reverse complement strand
CTAAAAAATAAGCTTGATCAATTACTAATTTTCTAAATATTTGATACATTTGAAGATGACATTGAAACCTGTTGTAGTTATTGCAATGAATTTAGAATTTTAGCCAGATTGACATCATTTTTTGTTATGCCTCCTGCATCATGAGTTGTTAATTCTATGGTGATTCTATTGTATACATTAAACCACTCTGGGTGATGATTCATTTTTTCAATTTCCATAGCCGCTCTGGTCATAAAACCAAATGCCTGGTTGAAGCTTTCAAACTGAAACTCTTTGTGAAGTTTTTCATTAACTACACTCCAGCCAGGTAAATTCTTCAGATGTTCATCAATATCGATCTGTGATAATCTCATCATAATCTCATAGAAATAACGTTAAATTAAAAGATTGATTCATTACCCTTTTGAATAATTTATGATATGAGAAATAATGGATGATATGAATAAAAAATTACTTGATAATATTAAAAATTCTATTTCTGAAGCTATTCCAGAAAAGAAAATTGGAATCGCTTTTTCTGGTGGTGTTGATAGTACATTAATTTCAAAAATTTGCTCAGACATGAATTATGATATTATTCTCTTAACTATTGGATTTCCTGATTCACATGATATTTTATTTGCAAAAGAAGTAAATGATTTTCTAAAATATCCACATCATACTCTGGAAATTGATTCAGATACTTTTTCTACTGTTTCTTCAAAAATTAATCAAACAATAAAGACAGACAATCTATCTTGGAATGAAAATTGTATTGCATTTCATTATGTTTCTAAACTTGCAAACAGCTTGGATCTTGATACTGTGGTTACAGCTAATGGAATAGATGAATTGTTTTGTGGTTACAATGCATACAGAGAAGCATTTTCTGGTGGAGATTCTCAAATTAATGAAGTAATGGATGCTAAGTTGGATAATGAATTAAAAATGATGAAGGTTGTAAATTTAGTTGCATCTGAATTTGGTGTAAAAATACTTCAGCCATTACTTTCATCGAAATTTATTGAATATGCAAAAACTATACCTATATCTGAAAAAATTCATAACTCTGATGATTTGTATCGTAAACACATAATACGAAAATTAGCTAGTGAAGTTAACGTTCCAGAACTTTCTTGTACAAAACGAAAGAAAGCATTACAATATGGTTCTAAAATTCACAAAGCTTTACTAAAAACTAGATGAATTTTTTAACTGTTTTTTGAACAGATTTACTCACATTACTAATGATTACAGGTGATGCACCAAGGTGTTTTTCTGGTGAAAATATTGAATCAATTTCTTTATCTGTTAATTTTGAAGTAAATGCTTTATCATTTTTGATTGCATCTATGTAGTAAATTCCTTTATCATTTGCCTCAAATGCAACTCTTTGAACATCTTTGTATGCCTCAAATCTTGGAATTCCTTTTTTGATTAATGCTTCTAAAACAAATTCAGCAAATATTTGCCCCTTTGTAATGTATAGATTCTCTACAATTCTTTTCTCATTTATCATCAAATTCGAAACAATTCTAGTCATAGTTTCTAACATTTCATCAACTAGAATGGATACTGTTGGAATTATAAATCTCTCATTAGCTGAATTTGAAAGATCACGTTCATGCCATAATGGAATATTTTCAAATGCAACTGCAACTTGACTTCTTACCAATTTAGATAATGATGAAACTCGTTCACTTTTAATTGGATTTCTTTTTACTGGAACTGCACTACTTCCCATTTGACCTTTTTTGAATTGTTCTGCAACTTCTCCAATTTCTGTTCTTTGTAAATTCCTAATCTCTATTGCAATTTTTTCTAATGTTGCACCAATTAATGCTAATTCAAATACATATTCTGCATATCTTTCTCTTGGAACAACTTGAGTGGTAACTTCTGCTGGAAAAAGTTTTAATCTTTTTGCAACTCGTTTTTGAACTTCAAGTGATTTTGCTCCCATCAAAGAACCTGTACCGACAACCCCCAATGTTTTACAAATTAAAATTCTTTTCTTAATCTCTTCAATCCTTTCAATATGTTTTGCCATTTCTGCAGACCAATTAGCAAATTTTAATCCAAATGATATGATGCTTGCATGTTGACCATGTGTTCTGCCAACAGCTGGAACCTTTCCATGTTTAATTGCTTTTTTTGCAAGAATTAATGCCATCTTTGCAACTTTTGGTTCAATAATATCTAAAGCATCTCTCATTTGCATTGAGTTACTAGTATCTACCAAATCGTTACTTGTTAATCCATAATGTATCCACGGTTTTGCATCTTTAGTACATTTTTCACTTAGTGATTCAACCAGTGCTGCAGTATCGTGATCACTTTTTGCTTCTAATTGCTTTATCCTTTTTACAGTAATTTTTCCTGATGTGGCTGCCTTTAGGATTTTTTTACCTACTCCTTTTGGGATTAATTTTATCTCACTTTGTGAAATAGCGGCAGCCCCTTCAATCTCTAATTGATAATTGACTTTTTTTTGTTCACTAAAAATTTCCATCATTTCTTTAGTGCCATAACGACCATTGTCTATAGGTAAAATTGCCAACACTGTAACATTCAATCCATGGAAAATAAATCTACTTCTTTGATGATGATTTAAATTGGCTTGAGACAAAATTTTACCGATACTAATGTCTGATGTAATTCCTAAGAAAATTGGAGAAAATCAGTATCAAATTGATGCTGATTCCAACTTAGGAATGAAAGTTCCAGTTAGAATCTATGCTGATGAGCCATTACTCCAAAAAATGTTATCTGATAGAACTATCATGCAGGCAAGAAATGTGTCCTCAATTCCTGGTATTGTTGGTCAAAGCATTGTATTGCCTGATGGTCATGAGGGTTATGGATTTCCTGTAGGTGGGGTTGCTGCAATGGATGCTGAAGAAGGAATGATTAGTCCTGGTGGTGTTGGATATGATATTAATTGCGGTGTGAGATTACTTCGTTCGAATTTAACCGAACAAACAGTTCGTTCAAAATTAAAAGAATTAGTGACTGACCTTTTTAGCTCAATTCCTTCTGGTGTTGGTTCTAAAGGTGCCGTTAGACTTAGTCATTCAGAACTTGATGAAGTCTTAGTAAAAGGTGTGAATTGGGCAATTGATCATGGTTATGGTTCTTCTGATGACGCAGATGTTTGTGAAGAAAATGGTCAAATTCAAAATGCTGATCCAAACAAAGTTTCAGATAAAGCAAGAAAAAGAGGAGCACCTCAACTAGGAAGTTTGGGTTCTGGAAATCATTTTCTTGAAGTACAAAAAGTTACAGAAGTCCATGATGAGGAAGCTGCAAACAGGATGGGACTTAAAGAAGGAACAATTACAATTTTAGTTCATTGTGGTTCTAGAGGTTTTGGTCATCAAGTATGCAGTGATTATCTTAGAGTTTCAGAACAAGCAATGGCAAAATATGATATCCATTTACCTGATAGAGAACTTGCATGTGTTCCAAATAATTCTGAAGAGGGAGAGTCATATAGAAAAGCAATGTTTTCTGCATTAAATTTTGCATGGAGTAACAGACAAATGTTGACTCATTGGACACGAAAATCTTTTGAACGAGTGTTTAATCAAACTGAATCTGATCTTGAAATGAAATTAGTATATGATGTTTCACATAATATTGCAAAAGTGGAAAAACACAAAGTTGATGGAAAAGAAAGAAAAGTTGTTGTTCATAGAAAAGGTGCAACTAGAGCATTTCCTGCAAATCGTGATGAAATTCCCTCACGTTATCGTGATTTAGGTCAACCAGTTTTAGTTCCTGGATCTATGGGGACTGCAAGTTGGGTATTACTTGGACAACCCAATTCTATGGATTTGAGTTTTGGTTCCACTGCTCATGGTGCTGGAAGGACAATGTCTCGCTCAAAAGCTAGACGGAATTATACTGAAGATAGTGTGAAAAAATATCTTAATGACAAGGGCATCTTTATCAAGGCACTAACAAGGGATGGTGTTGTGGAAGAAACTCCTCAGGCATACAAAGATGTTGATGCTGTGGTTAATGTCTCTCATAATCTGGGAATTGCCACAAAAGTTGCAAAATTAGTTCCTATAGGTGTGATTAAAGGTTGAGTGAAGACGATTTTGAACTTGAACGATTAAAGGCAAAACGACTAGCTGAAATGCAAAAAAATATTTCTTCAAAAACTGATACTGAGTTAACTCCAGAATCTCCAAAAACAACATCAGAAAATCCTCGAGATTTATTGATTTCAAAATTGGGATTTAGAGGATTGGAAGTTTTAGAAAATGCTGAATCACAATTTCCTAATGAAACTAAAATGATTATTCAAAAATTATTTGAATTAATTAAGACTGGTGAAATTAATGAAATTATTGATGGTGGACAGTTGTTGGCATTATTTAGATCAATTGGATTGAATATTCGAATGACAACAAAAATCAATATTGAACAAGATGGAAAATTTGTATCACTGAGTGATAAGCTTAGTAATCAATCATCTAACACTGGTGATTGAATTTGAGTTTAGTATTAAAAATTGGAACAAAAAAATACATTGATGATTTACTGTTAATCAAAAAAGCATTATCCCATATGGAAACTCTTGTAGATGGTTACAATGGATATGTTCTTAGTAAACCTGAATCCAAATTTGGATGGACTTTTTTTAGATTATCCTTTAAACCTAATTTACAAAATGGTATTGAAGAAAAATTTTCTGACATGCTTAAAAAATACAATACAAAAGATCAACAAGAAAAATTTGCAGAATTCATTACTGATTATTTTATTTCTAAAGGATGTGATGTAACAATAAAGATAGTTGACTAGACTCTTCTTCCTCTTTTTCCACCTTTCTTTCTGGTGGTATCATGTGGTATTGGTGTCACATCATCAATTCTTCCAATTTTAAATCCGCCTCTTGCTAATGCTCTAATTGCGGCTTGTGCACCTGGACCTGGTACTCTAGAACCAACTCCTCCTACTGCACGAACTCTAATATGAAATCCTACAATTCCTTTGGTTCTTATAGCCTCTACAACTGCATTTGCCGCTTTCATTGCAGCAAATGGTGATGATTCATATCTATCTGCATTAACATGGATTCCACCTGAGCTAATGGCAATAGTTTCACCTCCTGTAAGATCAGTCATGTGAATAATCGTATTGTTGTAACTGCTGTAAATGTGTGCAATTGCCCATTTTTCAGGACCTTCTTTTTTTGTCTCTGGCTGTGTTTTAGTTTTTTCTTTAACCTCAGATTCAACTTTTTCGATTACAGCCTCAGTTTGTTCAACTGGTGCTTCTTCTACTTTAGCCTCAATTTCTGACAATGTGTATTCACGTCTTAAAGGGTTTAAAAAACATTGATTTTTCCAATTTTTCTAAAATTTAAAAATTTGGCTCGAAATTTGTTATTATTCATATATTGTAGTCATGTGAGTGTTTTTGATGCCCTCGATTATCTTATTAGCCATTGGAATTGGGATTGTAGCTGTTTTACTGGGATCCGTAGTTTTTCAATTACTAAACCCAATCAACGAGGAAATCTTATCACCACAAGAAAAAAAATGTCAGAAAATCGCTAATGAAGGATATAAAATTCATACAATTTATCCTGGTTCCAGTCCTGATGAAATTCTTGGTGATGATATGAATCGATTGTTGTATCTTGATGATTTGTGGATAAAAGAATGTGTTTCCGTTTTACCTGCTGATTCTTTATTTAATATTATTAATAATGTAGAACGAGAATTTTCTCATAATGAATAGTTATTTGAAATGTTTCCATCCCAAGTCTTTTAAGACAATATGATTATTTTTTTCTTGTAGAAAAACTCCTTTCCCTGATGTGACATATCCAATTTCAATAATGGGCGTTTTGAGTATTTGTGCATTTTTCAAAATTCTTTGTTTATATTTTGGTGCTATAGTAAATACAAATTCATATTCTTCCCCACCATGAAATACTAAATTATTTAAATTTAATTTATTTACTTTTACATGTTCTTTCAAATCTTTTGTTGCAGGTATGTTATTTATGATAAATTTTTTTTTAGTTTGTTTTGACATCTCATTTAATGTTGTTGATAATCCATCACTGGAATCCATTGAAGATGAAAAATATTTTTTATTTTTCAATCCAAAATTTAGTTTAGGTTTTGGATTTGTTATCGCATGAATAGATTTTTTAATAAAATTTTGTTTTCCTTTTTTCTTTCCAAGAATCATGTTTAATCCTGAAGATGTATATCCAAATGGTCCTGTAACAAATATCAGATCATTTTTCTTAGAATCTTTTCTGGAAACTATTTTGTCACCTTCTCCAAAAATACAAACATTAAACACAATCTCTTTACCTTCATTAGTATCGCCACCAAGAATTGAAATATTGTAATCATTACATGCTTTTTTGAATCCTTTCGCAATTTCATTGATTTTTGTGCGTGAAATAGTCTTAGGTAGGCATACTGAAATAATTCCATATTGAGGTTTAATCCCTTTTGCAGCAAAATCACTAACGCATGCGATTATACTTTTTCTTGCAGCATCAGATAATTTCATTTTAGATGGAATGTCAGTACTCTCTACGAGAGTATCTATTTTTGCAACTATTCTGGTTTTCCCTATATTAAAAAATTCTACGTCTTCAGAAACAAATCTTTTTTTGCTTAAGTTCTTTTGAAAAATTTCAATTATTGAAGACTCATCTAATTTTGTCATAACTATTTTTCACCATATCTACTGTATTTTTTACAATCTCTTTACATTTTTCTTTATCATTTGATTCTGCTGAAACTCTGATTACATCTTCAGTATTTGATTTTCTTATCAATACCCAACTATCTTCATCAATGATTCCTTTTATTCCATCTTGTGTATTAATTTCAGAATATTCTTTTGAAAATTTTGTATTTATTTCTTGAATTACTTTATCATGAAAATTTGAATCAATTTTTATTTTATCTCTAATTTGGAAATAGTTTTTCATATAGTTTAAAATTTCATTAAATTTTGATGTTCCTAACATGGATGCTATTAAACCACTAGTAAGAATACCGTCTCTACAATAGTTGAATTCTGGTAAAATAAAACCTCCACTACTTCCTTCCCCCCCAGCTTGAGATGAAGTTTTCAACATGAGATCTATTACGTTTGCTTCCCCTACTTGTGATCTTTGAACAAAACCTCCTTTTTCTTTGATGAATCTTTCAATTGAAATACTTGTATCTGTACTTAGAACAAATTTTTTGTATCCTAATTCTAAAGATTTTGCTATGCCTAATCCTAATGTTACATCTGGAGTTTGTTTTTGCCCATTTTTGATTACTACTAAGCGATCTCCATCTAAATCAAATGCAAATCCTACTTCTTTTTTTATTGATGCTAATGATAAATCTGACAATTGATCTGATGTGGGATCTGGACCTCTTGAACATCCTGATAATTCTTCATTCAAAATTGTAACATTACATCCTATATTTTTTAATAAATCTGAGGCATATCCTTTTGCTGCCCCTCCTCCAATATCGACTACAATTTTAGGCTGATTTTCTATATCACCAATGATTTTTTGTGCATCCTCAATATACGATGAAGATATTTCTTGTTCTGTTCCAATTTTTGATTTGAGAATATCTTGATGTTCAATTATTTTTGGAAGTTCTTGTTCATTAATTCCCCTACCTTCAATAATGAATTTCATCCCATTCCATTCAATTGGATTATGTGAAGATGAAATTACCAATCCTGCTCCAAATTTTCTAGATTCTCTAAAAATTACTGGTGTCGGTACTGTTCCTAAACTAAAAACATTAATCCCATTTTTCATTAATGCCGCACTGGCTGTTTCTTTAATTATGGAACCTGTTGGTCTTGTATCTTTTCCTATAACACATTTTTTAGATTTGATTAATGATGAAAAATTATTACAAAATTCTAATACATCTTTAAGGTCTAAATCTTTGCCAAAAATACCTCTAATTCCTGAAATTGTTTTCTTCAATTAACCCCAATCGGAAAGACTTTTTATTAACTCTGATGGATTTGTCAAATCATGCCTTGGTAGCTCAGTCTGGTAGAGCGAACGCCTCGTAAGCGTTAGGTCGCGGGTTCGTACCCCGTCCGAGGCTTTGTAATATTATATTAAAAAATTAATTTTTTTTATTCTTCAAAGGTTTCAATGTCGGTTTCTAATTCTACCCCTAAACCTTTCCACCACTGTTTATTCTGTTCTGTCATATTCCCCTCAATACTATCGTAAAATACTCCTTTATAGATCCTCTGGTTGATCTATGGTTGATTAGATCATAACACAATTTTCTAACTTTCTTTTTTTTCTTGTTTTCTTTTCCTTTTTCTAAGTATGATGATCAAAAGTGTTGCTCCTGCACATCCCCAAAATACTTCTGATGATGTTCCACTTTTAATTCCATATGACACGAATGTTCCCACAAAACTTAATGTCATAATTGCAATTAGACCCAATCCTATGATGTCAAAAATTTTTGTCATTCTTTTATACCTCTTATTTCGTAAAATCAAAAAGATATATGGTTTTGTAAATTAGAAATATTATGGACAAATACCTCACTGTTCTTTTGATTTTTATGGTTGTTACTATTCCAATTGCATTCATTCATCCTATGACTGGTGAGATACGTGAATCCCCACTCTTACCATTATTTTGGGGCGCTATAGCCGGAATTATTATTATTATGTTCTATGGTTCTTACAAAGACAAGAAAGAACGACAAAAAGCTAAGGCAAACCGAAAAAGATCTAAAAAATAGATTTTAAAGTTCTAACCCAAATGATTCTGCGATACTGGAGAAATTAACATAAGACTCCAAATATTGTCTTCCTTTTGAAGTGATGATGAATGTATTTCTGCCATCAAATTCTATTTTGTTAATAAGACCTGCACCTGTTAAATTTTCTAAGAATTTAGATAATCTTGAATGTGATAAATTTGCCTTTGTTAGAAGAGTTGTTGTCTTAATGCCTTCTTGTCCAGATTGTTCAGTAACCGTAAGTAGATCTGCAACAATTTGCATACTAGTTCTATACGAAGCCATATGTGTATTAGTTAAAAACTAAGATATAAGCGTATTACCGTTCATTCAGATCAGATAAATAAGTACAGCATTTTCTTCATTTATTGTCCACATCTATTCCTTGGTTTGATGATTTTGTTGGAATTGCTTACAGATATTATGATCTTAGAATGAATGTAGTTCCATTAATTGCTGATCGAAAAGAATCTGCATCCCTTTGGCATGATACAATTCATTGGTGGGTAGACTCTTCAATAAAGATTAGATTTGTAGAGATGGATGATGAGTATTGGTTTATCATGGGTTCTGATTCACAAAAACCTGATACAAATTTATCATTTTTTAAAGTCTTGCCAAAGTCTGAAAACTATGAACGATTTAAGAAAGGTCATGGTGGAGAGGCATACCTTCGATTAGGAGTCTATACTGCTAAATCACTTGATAATGCAAAAAAAAATGCAGTATGTGATTGTGGCCATGAAGCACAAGATCATGATGAAGGAGATGATGATGTATGTTTATTCAACAAATGTGATTGTAAAAAATTTTCTAGTTTTCAAGTAAACTTATTGAAAAGAAAAAAAACAATTACAGACATAAAATTTTTAGAGGAAAAAGACGTTAAAGATGATACTTTATCTTGGAATTGTATTAATGTAAATAAATATTCAAAATTAAACTAATCCAAATGTTTGTTTACTCTAGTGTGGTCTCCTGGATAATGCTCATTAAGTTTTTTTGAATAACATTTTCCACACAATGCCCCATCTATTCCCCACTCTTTCATAGGATTGAAAGGTAGCTCAATTTTTCCACTACATATTTTACATTTTACTTTTGATCTCAAAGTATTTTCGCTCTTTTTCTTGTATATAAAAAACATTCTAGAATAAATTTTTCTTGTTAAAATTATGTTAAATATTACTGATTTCTATTAAATTTTGGTAGTAAATCTGACCAATGTAAACCTCCTGCAAGATTTTTACTTGGTTGGATTTCTACCTTCGAAATTAAAAAAAATTATTGACCATCTTTTTTAATATTAAAATTTCTTCTTCTTCATGTTTGATTTTTTTATCAATTACACGAAGCATTGTATCATTCCAAACATGTTGAGAAAAGAAATTGTGTTTTGTATTGGCTAATTCAATTTCATCATCTACTACTGTATCCTCAAGAAATTTTGTAATAATCACATCTGTGACTTTTAATATCCTAGAATTAAGTTTGAAACTTCTAAAAATAGGCTCTAATTTTCGTATATCTTTCTTAAAATCCCCTTTTGATTCAAGAATATTCTTGTGAAGTATTCTAAAATAAACTGCAACAAAAAATAATGTAGAATATCTTTTTGTTTTGTGACCTCCTTTTTTACCATATTTCAATGATTTTTTTGCAAATTCTTTAACAAGATATGGGTACAGTAAAATTCTGTAATCATCTTTTAGATTATCATTAAAAATATCATCATATTTTCTCCCTCTTGGTAGAAACTGTGCAGGAGAACTATAAGCTTCAGTTGGTCTTTGTTCAATTCCTGCAACAAGTGATTGGATTGCATCTTTTGCAACAATTACTTTTTTATGATTATCTGGGAGATAGTTATTGTATGTTACATCCCCATCATATTCACACTGTTTTGATTTTGTTTTGGTATCAAAAGAACCTGCTTGTATTTCATAAAAATAACCACAACTTTTTAATTGTGATTTTACAGATTTATGAAAATCCATTAATGAAACAAGATCTTTTCCTCTGACTGAATTTTGAGAATTTCTATATTTTGTTATATTATTTTGCTCTTGTTCGTCATCTGCTTTAATTATTGTAACTGTCATGGAACCATCCATATTCTTTGTTCTTTTTGAATGATCAAGGATGGAATTTGATGTTTGTGCACCATTGACAATTTGAGGGGCATAAAGCTCAATCAAATTCTCTCCTAATTCTGCAAAGTCACTAACTACAATTGTAATTCCATTATTATAAAAAAAGAATTTAGCTGGATTGGTTTGTAATGTTTCACGTAATCCTTTGTTCACTGTTGTCTTAAATTGCATCCATTGTCTGATGTTTGATTCAAAGACATATTCTCTATTTTTGCTTACAAATTCAGTAAGTTCACGTAATTTTAAAATCCCTAAAATTGTATTTTCATGTCTAAGCATTCTTTCTAATTTAATTACTGATTTTTTACCAGCTGCGGGTTTTTTTATTCGATCCCATAATTTTTGGATTATCTTCCCTTCATCGATTATCTCAACTAACTCATCATCATATTCTACTTTCTGATCTGTAACGTAACAACATTTTATCTTGAGATTTTTTTCTTTGATTTTTGTAACAAGTTGTGCAAGCTCTGGTCTCATCTTGGTAACGTCTTTTGATAAAAGTCGCTTTGTATCCTCTTTGAATTTTGCAATCGCCTCAAGTGAATGTGATGTTCCATATTTTGACTGAAATAATCTAATTGTATTATCTGAAAAATCTACTGGTAGATATGCATCAATTCCAAGATCGTTTGCCCCATCAACAATTGCATCTGCAGCATCATCTTCTGTAGCCTCAAAAACCCTAGTTAAAATCCATTGAAGAAAATTATTCCCTTTTTCAACTTCATTTTTTGAATTTTCAGCATATTCATGAATACTGTCTCTGATGTTCTCTGTAAATCCCTCTAATGGTGGACTGGAATTTTTTTGGACTAGCAGTGCTTGTGAACCTGGAATATATTCTAATAAACCACTCCCATTTTTGGACATTCTTTTTCTAATATGTTATATATTTAGAGAATTTGGTAATTATATAATAACTCTATTAAGGAAATGATCTGATTTGATAAAAAAAATTTTTATTTTGGGAATTGTTGGCGTTGTGATTATTGCAAGTATTGTTTTGTCTTTTTCAAATACAATTGTTGAATCTGATATTGAATCAACCATAGTTGAACCTGATGTAATTATGCCTTCAAAAGTTTCTCGTCCTGGCTGTGAAAATGAGAATAGATGCTACATACCATCTGAAATTTTTATCGAAAAAGGTAAACAGGTAACTTGGGTTAACGAAGATTCAGCTTTTCATAGTGTAACTTCTGGTTTTTATGATTACCCAACACCTCTTTTTGATAGTGGTCATTTAGATCCCTTTGAATCCTATACTGTTATTTTTGATGAATCTGGAATATTTGATTATTTTTGTACCCTTCATCCTTGGATGATGGGACAAGTTATTGTTGAATAAGGTACCCGAGGGAGTCGAACCCCCTTGTATAAGCTTTGCAGGCTCACGCATAACCGTTCTGCCAGAGTACCATTTTAAAAAACACAAACTGAATAATTAAACTCTTTAGATCAGAATTTGTTAAATGGTTTTGAAGCCAATTTGACATCTTCTCCTTTCACAGTTTTTCTACCTGCGTGAGATGCCATATCCACCGCACTTTTTGCAATCCTTTCAGCAAACTCTTCAATAATCCTCCTTAATTCATCTGCTGATTCATCACTAACTCTTTCTGCCCCTGCTTTCTTTAGAATTCTATACATTGCAGATAATCCTAGTTCTGATGACTTCATGAATTTCGTTTTAGTTTTTTCCGAAAAAAGATAATGAGTTAAAAAATATCACTAAGGAATCGATTTATACAGATTATCTTGAGAATTAATTATAAAATGACTTGGTCTTTTGATTCTCATATTCATTTATCTGATTCTGTATATATTCCTGAAAT
>Ga0114996_10007133_pt1 | contig 12749 bp, 12 predicted proteins | sample ArcticOcean_MG_C_4_FD_87039 | JGI IMG/M metagenome (GOLD analysis project Ga0114996, IMG submission 87039) | Marine microbial communities from western Arctic Ocean - ArcticOcean_MG_CB4_134 | ecosystem: Environmental > Aquatic > Marine > Oceanic | place: Arctic Ocean: Canada Basin | collected... | reverse complement strand
GTTGAATGGGCCTGGCAGGTCGTCGGGGTCTATGCCCCAGGCCTCTGTGGCTCGCGATAGGTTCTCCCAGCAGCCGTGGCTGGGAAGGTCCTCCCAACGCTGCTCCACCTGTTGGCCTCCTCCCCACTTGTCGCGTCGTGACTTGCCCATGAAGACCATCTCAATGCGTTTCCGGCTACACATACCCTTTTGCATGTCGTGGTGGCCGGGGAACTGGTCGTCGGTGACGGTGAGCAGGACGTTGTTGCGCTGGGAGTAGAGGACGTCGCCGGTGGAGATGAATATCTTGGACTGGTTGCTCTTGGTCCTGGCCTGGTCGAATCGCTCTTTGAGGTCGTGGAGGTTGAAGGCGACGAAGTCGGCGGTGGTCTGGCCGTAGACGCGTAGAAGCTGGCCTTGTTTGAGTTCGTAGGCCTTGCCGGTGTTTATGGGCAGGGTCTCGTCAACAAGGGTCTTTGGCATGCTGGCCTCCTCTGTGGTTGGTGTTCGGCGTTGTGCACGATTGGAGCGTTGGAGCAGGCGGCTGGCTTGCACTGGCTAGCGCCGCTGTCCCACCCAGCCCGCCCACTAATGTTTTTGCTACAGGGGACACCCCTGTCACCCCGGCGGGGCTCCGCCCCGGCACCTCGATCCAGGAGAGATGGGATGGTTGCTTTTACCGTGGCTTGAGTTGGTCAGGCCTTTCCCCCTCTCCCTAGCCCTCTGCCACAGGGTGAGGGAACTCAGTTGTCCAAGAACTCCCGTACAGCTTGCTCGTACTGGTCTGGGAATTCGTGGTGGGCCCAGTGGTGGCCGCCCTCTAGTTCTACTAGGCGGCAGTCAGGGATTTCTTCGTTCATGCGCCGGGCGACCGGGCCAGTCAGCAGTGTGCTGATGGAGCCCCGGACTATGAGGGTGGGCACGTTCACTTTGGGAAGGTAGTGCCAGGCGTCCGGCCGGTCGTAGTGGGTGACGACGTGGCGGTCACGCTTCCAGACCAGCTTCCCGTTTGGCAGGGCTCGTGTCATGTGTTCGGCGTGATGCCGCAGGATGTCGTCTGAGGCGAGGCGTGCCCGGTCTCGCAGGCGTTCTACGACGACGTCAAGGCTATCGTACTCGTCGGACTCGTCTTTGTAGCGGCTGATCATTTCTTTGGAGCCGGGGTTGACGGAGTCTGGGTCCATGTCTGTGATGACCAGACGGGCGACCCGGCCAGGGTTCTCAGCGATATAGATCCAGGCGTTCTTGCTGCCTGCGGAGTGTCCCATGAGGAACAGGCCCTTTAGGTCGAGCGCCTCGATTAGGCCCTTTAATTCCGCCACATAATCAGCGAGCTTGTAGGCCTCGGGGTCGGTCCAGGGGCTGTCCCCGTGTCCGCGGTGGTCGAGAGCCATGACGTGATATTGGTTGCGCATCGCAGCAGCGAAGTGGTCCCAGAGGTGGGCGCAGTCTTGGAGGCCGTGGAGGAGAAGCATTGGCGGGAGATGGCTGCTGCCCCAGTCGAGGTAGTGGAGCCGAAGGCCGTGGGTTTCGATGTATTTGGACTCGGGGCCGTTGGGAAGGACCATTTATTTGCTCCGAGGAGGGTTGTTGGTGCGTGAGACCCTTCCTGCCCCCATCCTAGCCTTCCCCCTGAGGGGGAAGGGACTTGTTCTCTCCCCCTTTGAGGGGGAGAGTTAGAGAGGGGGCGAGATAGTTCGCTTTTGGTTGGTTTGTGACGCCAGGCCGAGTGTTGCTGATGTAGGGCGGGTTACCAGAGGATGCTACCCGGCCGCTACCGCTTCTTTGATGCGGCGGGTGAACTCGCCGCGCATCTCTTCCACCTTGCGTTTGACGATGGAGTTGCCCAGCGTGCCGAGCTTGCCGAACAGAGTGAAGTCCATGTCGTAGGAGACTGAGGTCTCGTTGGCCGAGACTGGGTTCAACTCCAGCGCCGCTCTGCCGATTTTGAGGTTGTTGCCTCGTTTGTCGCTGCCGCCCCCAGAGAAGGCTACGCTCTTGTTTTCTTGGACTTCGTCCAGGGTCAGCTTCAAGTCCAAGGCAATCTTGAAAGGCCCTACCTTTTGGGCGACCTGCGCTTTGAAGTTGGAGTCGTCGATTCGCTCGATAGACTCGCAGCCGGGCAGGCAGGCAGCCAATTTGGGGAAGTCCCAGAAGAGAGCCCAGACCTGCTCGCTGGGCGCTTCTACGGTGAAGGTGTCTTTGAGGTCCATTGACTACTTTTGCTCCGGTGTCATGGCCTCTGCGGCTGCTATGACGGATTCAACAATGCGGGCGTACCCGGTGCAACGGCAGATGTTGCCTCCCAGGTAGCGGGCGATCTCCTCTCTTGAGGGCCGAGGGTTCTCTTCCAACAGGGTTTTGGTGAGCAGGACCATGCCTGGTGTGCAGTAGCCGCACTGGAGGCCCTGGTTGTCGACGAATGCCTGCTGGATTGGATGGAGCCCTTGTTCGGTGGCCACTCCTTCAATGGTTGTTATTTCTTTTCCGTCCACTTGAGCGGCCAACATGATGCAGGAACTGACTGGCTCACCGTCAACAAGGACGGTACAGGCTCCACAGATACCGCTGTTGCAGTAGGTTTTGGTCCCTTTGAGCTTGAAGCCGTCCCGCAGGGCGTGCAGGAGCGTGTGCCAAGGTGGGATCTCCTTGGTTTCCTTCTTGCCGTTAATGTTGAGTTGGATTTGCACGTTGATCCTAGCCTGGGCCTGATGGTTCACCTTGATGGACGCCGCTGTCCCGCCCGACCCGCCCTCCTACGTCCTTGGTACAGGGGGCAACCCCTGTACCCCGGCGGGGCTTAGCCCCTGCACCCTTCGGTGGTGCTGCCAAGCTGCGAGCCCGTGGATGGAAAGGCCTCGCCGTTAGACCTTTTCCGCTTCTGTGGGTGCTCTTCCTGTTAGTGGATGGTTGTCGCCGCGAGCGATCTGGGATGCGTTGAGGCCTTGGTAGTTCAGGCGTTCGTTTTCGTACCTGGGGTCTTTTGCGCCCACCTTGTAGATAGTGAGTACTTCTTCCGAAGCCGACTCAAACCAGTAGGGAAACAGACGAGGAACAACGATACCTTCGTTCTGTCCCAGTTCGGCGACGACGTCGCCGTCCTTGCCATAGAACCGGACTCGCCCACCCAGGACGAGGAACACCTCGTCTTCTGCGCTGTGCGAGTGCAGGTTGTTGTCGCCACCGGCGGCGAGGAATTGAACGCTGGCCGTAACCATACCTCCGGTGCCGAGCCTGATTGCGGCTTTGCCGTTGATGGAGTCTGGCTGTGCGAAGTTGAATAGAGTAGTTTGTGGTTCTTCCGCGGGACTGGTCATGTTGGTCTCCTTTTGGCTAAGGATGGTTTGCTGATTCTACCTCAAAGCGAGGAAGTAAGGCTTCTTTGGGACTAGCGAGCTTGCGTTTGGGGTCTCTGGCACCACATTCCTGTCGGATTACAAACGGTTGGCTTGGCTAGCGCTGCTGTCCCACCCAGCCCGCCCTCCAACGTTTTGATGACAGGGGGGCACCCCCTGTAGCCCCCGGCGGGAACCGAGGGTTCCCTGCACCCTCCCTTTCCTCTGTGCCTCGTAGCGATCGCGTGGTTCAGCATTACGCTGGGCGCTAACAATTTTGTTGGCGGTCTCCGCTATCCATGAATAAATTTTCAATGTCCCGATGCGCACTGACGGTTGGGTTTAGCGGGGCGCTGCTGTCCCGCCCAGCCCAACCCAAAACGTTCTTAGAATCGGGGGACACCCCCGAACCCCCGGCGGGAACCTGGGTTCCCTGCACCCTCTTTCTCTAGGCCTGGGTGGCCTTTGGCCTCACCGGTGGGTTTTCTTGCGGTGGGTTTTCCAGTGCTGCTAGTACCACATCCGGTGTTAGCGGCAGCTCGTGGAAAAGGATACCCGTGGCATCGTAGACGGCGTTCACGATGGCTGCTGGCGTTATGACAGTGCCGACCTCGCCGATGCCCTTGGCCCCGAATGGTGCGCCTTCCAGGGGATGCTCTACGAGAATGGGTGCGTATTCAGGGACCAGTTCCATGGAGGGAAGGGGGTAGTCCATTAGGTGGGTGTTAAGAAGCTGACCGCTGTCGTCCCAGACGAGCTTTTCGAATAGGGTCGGGCCCATGTCCATGGCGATCCCGCCCTCAAGCTGCGCTTTGGCGCTGCGAGGGTTGATGGCCTTGCCCAGGTTGGCGGCAGCGGCCATCTTCACGATGCGAATTTCCCCTGTCTCTGGTGAGACCTCAACTTCGGCCGCAGCGGAAGCGAAGCTCCAAAAGGTGGAGGTGATTGGGTACTGGCGGCCTGTTTCGTCTGTATAGAGGCCACCAACCACGCAGGCCCCCTTTTCTGCAACGGGCTCGCCGTGGCGCTGAACCAATTCTTTGAAGCCGATGTTCCGGCCCGGCTCACCACTGACACCTACACCCTGGCTGGTGACCTGTACCTGGCTTTGCTCAACTTCAAGAAGCTGGCTCCCGATGGCCGCTAGGTTGGTGCGCACCTTGTTGGCAGCGTCCAGAACGGCGTTGCCGCTGTGGAAGGTGCCCCGGCTGGCCGTGGTTCCGTTGTCCTCCGGTGTTACGTCAGTGTCGCTGTGGGTGACTCTTATAAGGTCTAGATTGACACCCAGGGCTTCAGCGGTGATCTGGGCCAAGATGGTGTCCGACCCCTGTCCCATGTTCACCGTACCTACAAGCGCCTCGAAGAGGCCGTCGTCTCTCAGAACTACCTCAGCCTGGGTGGCAGCGGTGGGTACTGGCGGCGTGATGGTGTACTTGATGGTGCAGGACAGGCCCTTCCCGTGCAGCTTGCCGTCAGCACCCGGCCCACTTTTCCTGTTCTTGTAGCCTATGGCTTCAACAACCTTCTCGAGGCATTCGTCGGCGTGGACGGAGCGCAACAGGTCGCCGGGGACGTGGACGTCGCCTTCCCTGAGGAAGTTCTTCAGACGCATTTCCACCGGGTCTATGCCCAGGGTCTTTGCCATGCGGTCCATCTGCGACTCATAGGCCATGGTGTGTTGGGTCGTTGGCAGGCCGCGGTAGGGGGCAGAGGGGGGCTTGTTGGTGTAGACGGCGTAGCAGTCCACGAGCACGTGAGGGATGCGATAAGGGCCGGTGGCGATCTTTAATGTGTTGTTGGCGTTGCGGGGGCCGCTAATGCCGTAGCCGCCTACGTCCGACACAAACTTGTGGTGACGGGCGACGATTGTGCCGTCTGCTTTCACGCCGGTCTTCGTCGTGCAGGTAAGGGCGGGGCGGATGAAGGTCTGGAAGGTCTCTTCTTGGTTCAGAAGCAAACGGACCGGCCTGCCCGCCAGCTTAGCGGCGGCAACCGTGGTCGCTTCAATCCGGTCGCGGCTCTTGCTGCCGAAGCCGCCTCCGACGAAGGGCACGATAACGCGCACCTTCCGTTTGTACATCCGCTCCAACTCCTTGCGGAGAGGGTAGGGCGACTGGCAGTTGGTCCAGACCGTAATGCCGTCTTCCGTATAGTTGGCGATGACCCCGTGGAGTTCGAGGGCGCAGTGCTGCACCGGAGGGACAGAGTAGCTGTCTTCAAAGATGTAGTCGGACTCGGCGAAGCCCCGCTCAATGTCGCCCCGCATGAGCGTGGCGTGATGGGCGATATTGGAGCCATAGATCGGCTTCATATCCCAGGCGATTGGCTTCATTTCCTCATGAACGATGGGCGCGCCCTCGGCCATGGCTTCAACGGCATCAATGACCGCTGGAAGCTCCTCGTATTCCACGTCCACCATCTCCAGGGCTTCTCCGGCGGTCGTCTCGTCCTCAGCGACAACCACAGCCACGATGTCACCTTGGTGCCGTACTTTGTCCAGCGCCAAAACGGGGGCATCACGCATGACGTAGCCGAAGTAGGGGTCGATTTCGGGGTCGGCAAGGACTTCGTCCCGCGTGAGCACGCAAACGACGCCGGGATGGGCGCGCGCCTCAGAAGCGTCAATGGAGACTATGCGAGCGTGGGGAAAGGGGCTGCGCAGCACGCGGGCATGCGCCATGCCTTCCATCTCTATGTCAGCCAGGTAGACGGTACGGCCAGTAACCTTATCCTCGGCGTCCAACATAGCCGGGGAGGCGCCGACGCCCCCTACTGGCTTTGTGCTGCCGCTCTGCTCAGGGCCCATGTGAGACCTCGCTCTACGAGAACTCGGATTATGCGGCGCTTGTACCATGCCGGACCCCGCAGGTCATCCACGGGGTCAGACTCCTCAGCGGCCTTGGCTGCGGCTGCGGCGAAAGCTGTTTCGTTCAGGACCTCGCCCTTAAGAATGGCGGCTGCCTTGGTTGCCAGCAGCGGAATGGGGCCTACCGCGCCCATCACGATGCGCGCCTCTTCGCAGCGGCCTGAGGAATCCAAGCGGAGGACAACGGATGCGTTGGCTACCGGCTTGTTCTCCGGTGAGCCTATGGTGAATTTCATGTGGCAGCCGCCAGTGCGGGGAGAGGGAGCGGGAACACCGACCCTGGTGACGATCTCACCGGGCTCTAGGACAGTCTCATAGGGGCCGAGGAAGAAGTCTTCGACTGCAACGTCTCTGCTGCCCTCGGTACCCACAACAGTGGCGGTGGCGTTCAGGGCGATGAGGGCTGCTGGGATGTCGGTTTGGGGTTCTCCGTAGCTGACCGTGCCGCCTATGGTAGCCACGTTCCGTATACGAACGCTGGCCACTTGAGATGCCGCCTCCGCCAGTACACCGAAGCGCTCCTTGATCTGCGGGTCTCGCTCTAAAGTGCGAACTGTTGTTAGTGCGCCAAGGTGCAGGGTTTCATTGGATGAGTCTTGGCCCTGGAGGTCGCTGAGGCCGCCTAGGTCGACAACGTAGTCGGGACGCAGGACGCCTTGGTCGATCATGACCACGAGGGCGGTGCCGCCAGCCATGACCATGGCCTCGTCGGGGTGGTCCGCTAGGAATTTGACGGCTTCCTGGACGGAGGTGGGTTTGATGTATTCGAAGCGGCGCATTTCTTAGTGTCCGATCTCCCATTGAGGAGTAATCGCGGCCGAACAAGGTCTTTCGCTGCGCTCCAAGACGACAGAAATGGTCGCTTCTTCAAGCGGCAGTGGTCCCTGCCTAGTTCATCTTTTGGACGATGTTTTCTGAGAAGGCCTGCAGGTAGTCCGTGCGTTCCTGTTGGCCCTTCGGGAGGTTGAGCAGGGTCATGCTTACCATGTCCACGCCAAGCTCATCCTGGACCTGCTGGAAGCGCTCACGGCATTCGTCCAGGGTGCCGACTACGGCCCACTCCGCTATGTCGGAGTCCGATGAGATGTGGATTTGCACCATGGTGTCTTCTTGCATGTTCCAGGTGCTGTAGGTTCGGTAGGAAGACTCCGCCGCCTCTTTGGCCTGAGCGATGGCTTGCTCGCGACTATCGGCGAAGCTCACGCCTCTGGTCAGGGCCACCGTGCCCCTGGGCAGACCCTGCTGGGCTCGCTCATCGTGGTAGGCGGCGATCAGAGGCTTGAGGTCTTCGAAGCCGATTTGAGGGGCCAGGAAACAGGCGTCAGCGATGCGTGCCGCCCTGCGGACGGCACCCTCGCTTTGGCAGGCGATCCAAATGGGTGGGTGGGGCTTTTGGACGGGCGTGAAGCCCATCTGACCCTTCACTTTCCAGTATCGGCCTTCGTGATCCACTTCCTCACCGGACCACAACTTCTTCATCAGTTCGATGCCTTCGGTCATGCGGGGCACTCTGTCCTTTCGGGTGATGCCTGCCGCATCCAGTTCCGCCTCTCGATAGCCAAGGCCGAGGCCAAGGGTGAAGCGTCCCTTGGTGACATGGTCGAGGGTGGCTGACACTTCTGCGATGTCTACGGGGTTGTGAAGCGGAAGAAGCAAAATTCCCGTCATCATGCGCATGTCACCGGTCTCAGGGGCGAGCCGGGCAAGGATGGCGTACGGGTGGGGCCAGATGGTGGGGTGGGAGAACCAATGTTGGGGCATGGCTACGGAGGCGTAGCCGCCGTCCCTTATGACGTGACAGATTTCTATGAGGTCGTCGATCTGTTCATAGAGGGGACGGGTGCGGTCAGTAAGAAAGGAACGAAGGTAAACGCCGAAATCCACGAGGGCTCCTTAACCGGGTGTCTGGGGCACGAACAGGCGGTAGTGTAGCACCGCCTCCAGAGCGGTTCAAGGCGAGAGGGCTAGAAGGGAACTCACCGGGGAGGGCGCAGAGAGTGCGGAGGGGAAGGATGAGAGTAGATGCTCTTTGCGGGCTTGGTGTGCTCACCGGTGAACTTTCCGAGAGAACTAGCCGGAAGTGACCTGGCGGGTAGCGGGTGCCCTCCACCCCCAGATGCTTCGTCGGCGGAAAGTTGTTGGTAGCAAGGGTTCAACCGACTCCTCAGCATGACAAATTATCTGAGAACTTCGTTGGCGGAAGGCGGCTTGGCAAAGGCGAATGCTTTGGGCGGGCCACCGACCCGCCCTACGGTTCCGTTTGTACTTGGGCCAGGGCTAAAGGTTGGCTAGCCTTTGTTCCAATGCCCTTTGGCGGAGCGTCAGGGTCAGGTCGCCGCGGGTCCGTTCAAGGACGCCCCGCACCATGTCGGTGGTGCGCCGCAGGCCGCCGGTTATGGCGTCGGGATAGTCGATTGTAACCAGCATGTTATAGACCTCGTCCATGGCCTCCATCAACTCTTCGCAGCGAGAGAAGTCATCCCGGCGGAGCGAGTCGAGGACGTACCTTCGGAGCTCGCCTACCGTCTCGCCGATGCCGTTGAGGAACGGGGCGTACTCAACCTTGAGTTGCTCCGGCGTTGGTACTGGTTCTCCAGCGATGATCGCCACGAGGCAACTGGCCTCGGCGAATTCCTTCTGAGCGTCCTGCACGAACCCGGCGTTGTAGAGGCCGGGCTGTTTCTTGAGCAGCTCGCGCTGATTGTGCACGGCTTCGCCAGCCTGAGCGACCAGCTTGCGCCCTTCGGCCATTTCATGACGGTGGACGGCACGGATAGCAGTGGCGGAGAACCGGATGGTCTCTCGGGAGCTGTAGTAGGCGCCTTCGCGAAACTTGTCTCTTTGCCCGAATGCCTTGTGAGCGGATCGGCCTATGCGGGCTATTTCAGGGTGACGCTGGTTCTTGCTGGAGGTGGCCACGAATTCTCCTTGGCTAGGCTTCTCGTCGAGTAGCTAGGCCCTTTTCAATAATCTCTACCAACTCGGCGGAAGCGGCTTCTGGGTCTTCAGCTGCGAGGATGGCGGACGTTACGCAGATTGCGTCGGCTCCGGCCTGAACGACCTCAGCGACGTTCGTTGCGTTGATGCCGCCAATGGCCACGATGGGCAGGTCCGTGATATGCCTGACCATGCGCAGCGTTTCCACACCGGCAGGACGGGTATTCAGCTTGGTTTTCGTGGGAAACATTGCGCCTACTGCTAGGTAGTCAGCACCGATGCCGATGGAAGCGTGCGCCTCGTCAACGAGGGCGTTAGAGGTACCCACGAGCTGGTGCGGCAATAGACTCTTGCGGGCCTCTTCTACAGGCAGGTCGTGCTGGCCCACATGAATGCCATCGGCGTTGGCGGCTACCGCCAGGTCGGCGTGGTCGTTTATGAAGAGGAGGGCATCGTGGTGGCGGCACATCTGGGCCAGTGTTTTCGCCAGGGGAAGCTGGTCACCCTTGTCAGAATGCTTGTCTCTCAATTGGACAGCCTTTGCGCCCCCTTGCAGGGCAGCGGCAATGAGTCCAGCCAGGTCGCTTGATCCGGCAATTTCTGGATCAGCGATGACATAGAGTCCTCTCAGGCGTGCGGCGTGCTCTTTTCTCAGCAAGGCGGAAAGCTCAGCAAGCGCGATGGTGGCTTTGTCCGCCCAGTCTTCTTCAGTCATCTGCGGGTAACCCCGGATCACCGACTGAGCTGTCAGGACTATTCCTGAAACTAGGTCTAATGAGAAGGTCGTGTCTACATGAGTCCGGTTCGATAGCGGGGGCCTGGGTTCCGGATTGGATACTAAGAGGGCTTGAGCAAGGTCATGCAGACGGGCCGTCAGGCCGTCCCGGTGAAAGTGGCGGCCAGCGATGTCGGCCAGGGCAGTGAGTTCGTGGAGGAGATAATCGCGATGGTGGTTGAAAGGTTGTTGGACCATATCCTCTGTACCCAGTTGTGGGAAGCGCTTCTTTGATTTTAAAAAATATGGGGTGGGCGGGCGATTGGCTGACAGCGACGTTGTTGTCCCACCCAACCTGCCCACGAACGTTTCTGGACAGGGGGTAACCCCCCTGTGACCCCCTGCAGGGGCAGAGCCCTGCACCCCATGGCATTGCGCTGGGCGCTGCTTAACTACAGCGGTCGTTGGCTCTTGTTGATGGTGAGATTAACACTGACGCCGTTGTCCCACCCACTCCACCCACGAATGTTTTTGGAATCGGGGGACGCCCCCGAACCCCCGGCGGGGCTTTGCCCCTGTACCCCATGCCATTGCGCTGAACGTGTTTGGCTACAGCGGTCGTAGGCTTTTGTTCATGGTGAGATTAGCACTAACGCCGCTGTCTCAGGAGCATCGATGCGCCGCCTACCACAAAATGGTTTCCTTGGAGGGTCAGTCCTGCAGGCTCTTGGGAGACTCTCCGTCGCGGGCCGCATCGATGCGCTCTCGCAGTTCGCCGGGGAGTTCCATTCCCTGCTTTTCGAAGTGACTTTCCACGTTGCGGCCGATGTTGCGGGGATCATCGTAGGGTGCCGAAGAGCTTCCGCTGTTGTGGACATCTTGAGCGGAGCGGCTGCGAGAGAAGGTGGACATGAGTCGAGCTAGGTCGCCGCTGCCGCAGTGGGTGCAGGCTGGCACAAGAGCGGTACCGATGGAGCGGATGAATAACGACGACCTACGAGAGCAGTCGTTGCAGCGGTACTCGTAGATGGGCATGTTGATCGCCGCCTGTGGCCTGAGGGTCGTTGGGCTGGGGTGGTGTTTTCCCCTCTCCCTAGCCCTCTCCCTCAGGGAGAGGGAATATCTGCGCATGTGCCGACGCATAATTGGTCAAATGGCTTCGCCCTCACCCTAACCCTCTCCCTCAGGGAGAGGGAACAGAGCCTCCTAACGCTTGGAGAACGGCATTTAGAGGGGGATGGGCTATGCAGTAGCGTTGATCTCTTCCATCTCGAATTCGTAACGTTCTATAACGGTGTTGGCCAAGAGGCGTTGGCACATTTCGTCTACCTGGGCCTCGGCCTTGGCTCTGTCCGATTCTTGCAGGTGGACTTCCAAACGCTTGCCAGCCCGAACCTTCTCAACGGTCTGAAATCCCAGCGAACGAAGCCCCTGCTGGATGGCAATGCCTTGGGGGTCGTTGACCGTGGGCTTGAGGCTGACGTTGATGTGAGCGAGGAACACGGTTGGTCTCTGCCTAACCGCCCTGCTGACATACACCAGCTTCCGGTCCCACGTTGCCCCTATAGGCGTTGGTGAACTGCTGCATCAGGTCTGCATCGAAGGTGTCCAGGGTCAACAGCTTGCCCCAAGCAGTCAGGGCTATGGTGCTATCCATGTTCCACGGGGTCACGATCACGCAGTCGGGGTAGCTGGACAGCCCCTTGGCGAAATCTTCAATTTGTTTGATCTCTTCTGCGTCCTCGGTGTCGTACCAGATGACCATGGAGCCATGTTCCATGTTGTGGACTACTTGTTCCCTCACCACCGGCGAAGCGTGTATACCATAGAGGGCCGTCTGCCCAACGTGCCTTCCAGAAGTGGGCGGATTCGTGTTGTAGTCATTGTTAACAGTGCCTGGGGACAGATGCGGGCTGAAGGGCAAAATGGGGATGGACTGTCCAATGTCCCCACCTGAGCTGCCGTCGCCTGGATTGCGGCCGCCAGTGAAGCTGGGAAGGAATAGGCCAATGATGAGGGCTCCGCCCAGAACTCCGGCTACTACAAGAAGTATGGTCCTGCGGAAGCGCTGCTTTTTGTCCCTACGGGCCCTGCGGGCCTCTCGTTGCTCAACTCTTCGGTCTTTGGCTTTCTTGTTTTCGCTGCTCACAGTGACAACAACTTCCTTATCAAAGAGGGTTCAAGCCGCTGGCCCGTCAGGTGATGGTAGGCCTCAACATAGCGCTGGCGGGTCTGCTTGATAATGCTTGCAGGAAGCGCCGGCGCAGGGGGCTCTTTGGACCAACCGGAGCGCACCAGCCAGTCGCGAACGAATTGCTTATCGAAGTTTGGCATCGACTGCCCGGGCCGATAGGAACCGAGGTCCCAAAAGCGGCTTGAGTCAGGCGTGAACAACTCATCTATCAGGGTCAACTCGCCGTCAATCCAGCCAAATTCCAGCTTGGTATCGGCGATTATGATGCCGCGCTTCCGTGCGAATGTGCGAGCGTACTCGTATAGCTTGATGGTCGCGTCCCGCAGCCGGTTTGCCACGTCCTCTCCTACGAGAGCAGAGACCTCTTCCATAGACATAGGCTCGTCATGGCCCTCATCGGCTTTGGTGGTAGGGGTGAAGAGGGGCTCAGGGAGCTGGTCGCCGTCCCGCAGTCCTGAAGGAAGAGCCTGTCCGTGGACGGTACCGCTCTTCGAGTATTCGGCGTAGGCGGAGCCAGTCAAATAGCCTCTGACAACACATTCCACATCGATGCGCTGGGCCTTTCTAACGATCATCGACCGTCCGCGAGCCGGGGCATCCATGGTGTTCAGCAACGGGTGTACTTCGAATTCAGGGGGTATGTTGTCGCCATCACCCAGAGCGACGAAGTGGTTCGGGACGATATGAGCGGTTTCGTTGAACCAAAAGGCAGAGATGCGGTTC
>Ga0114996_10007129_pt1 | contig 12753 bp, 11 predicted proteins | sample ArcticOcean_MG_C_4_FD_87039 | JGI IMG/M metagenome (GOLD analysis project Ga0114996, IMG submission 87039) | Marine microbial communities from western Arctic Ocean - ArcticOcean_MG_CB4_134 | ecosystem: Environmental > Aquatic > Marine > Oceanic | place: Arctic Ocean: Canada Basin | collected... | reverse complement strand
GACACACTATCGTGCGGGTTAAGCGCCACGTGCTAGGGATTGCAGGATTTCGATTCCCCGGACCAAGGTTTCGTCAGGCACGGCGTAAGAAATGCGGAAATTACTGCTGCGTCTGGAAAAAGTATCTCCAGGTGAAAGGAAAAGATTTTTCTCCAAGGCCTTTTCAATGAAAGGATAGCAGTCTCCTCCAGGTGCCTCTGGAAAGAGGTAGAAAGCACCTTCTGGTTTAGCGACTTGGTAATAATCTTTTAGACCTTCGTAGACCAGATCACGTTTTTTCTGCAGCCGCTCTCGATCGGACGAAACATCCCTGCCCACACATAGTACTCCGGCTTTTTGTATGGGTGCAGGGGCACAGCTATAGAGGTATTGTTGAAGAGGGGTGATCTCAGCTACAACTTCCTTAGGAGCTGTCCCATAACCCAGGCGCCATCCCGGCATCCCGCATGACTTTGAAAAACTGTCGACGATTAGAGTTTTTTCATAGAATTGGGCAGGACTCACAAACGGCACATTGTCGTAGACGAAGTCGTGGTAGACCTCGTCTGAGAGAATCCAGCAATCATGTTTGCGGGCGGCCTCCACGATCAATTGAACTTCCTCTTCGCTATGGAGTGCCCCCGTGGGGTTCCCTGGGCTATTCAAGACAATCATCTTCGTAGACGGGCCAATCAATCGATCAACTTCTTCAGGGCGAATTCGGAAGTCTGGATAGGTATCCAGGAAGCGAGGGACGGCCTGAGTCAGCGTAATCATGTGCCTGTAGTTGAGAAAATAAGGATCGGTTAGCACCACCTCGTCTCCCTCTTCTACCAGTGCAAGGAAAAAGAGAGTAATCGCCCCGGCAGCGCCGGAAGTAATCAATAAGTCTTCAACTATCAAATTTCGTGCGTGCAGGTGGGACAAAAGTTTTTGACGCAGCTCAGGAATTCCAAGTGAAGAGGTGTAGCGGTTGAATCCAGCCTGAATAGAGTTCACGCACGCTTCCTTGATGTGGTCGGGGACGTCAAAGTCTGGTTGACCGATACTCATGTCGATTGGATCGGTGACCTGGCTGGCAAGTTCAAGGATTCGGCGGATTCCAGAGGGTTCAATTCCCTTAATTCGTTTGGTGAACATTGTCAAACTCCTCTAGACCAAAGATGATTTTAGGTGCTTTCAGTTTTATTGGATTCGGACATCACCCTGAGTTTGTCCACCGTACGGCGAGCCTCATTGCCAAGGAAGAATAGATCAGAACCTATTAGGAGTGTTTTCACTCCTCGTTCCAGCCAATGTGACCAGGCTGTCTGATCCAACGCCAGTGTGCCTGCGGCAACCTTGTGGGTACGGCAAGCATCGACCACGCGTTCCACGGTTGCGAGAACTTTAGGATGTCCAAGTTCTCCGGTAACTCCCAGTACCTGAGACAGATCGCCAGGCCCTATGAAAGCCAAGTCTATGCCGGGTACCGACAATATTTGATCTAGATTCTCAAGCGATGCTTCGTTTTCAATCTGAATGAGAACGGCGATATCTTGATTGGCCCGTTCCTCATACTCCTTCATCAGAAATCCATAACTGTTGGCACGGACCGGACCCAATCCCCGGACCCCGTCCGGTGGGTAACGGCAAAACTGTACTGCTGCTAGGGCCTCTTCTTCGCTTGAGATCTGGGGGAAGAGAATTCCCTCTGCACCGGAATCAAGAGCCCATTGGACGTAACTTCGCCGGGTCTCAGGTACTCGTACAATTGGATGACACCCTACACCAGAAATAGCCCTTATTAGGTTACGGATGGTTTCGGGTCCCAGGGCACCGTGCTCAGAATCTATGACTATAAAGTCAAAACCGCACATGCCATGTAGTTCGGCCACCCCAGAAGAGGAGAACAATTGGAAAGAACCCAGGCATAGCTCCCCGCTACGTAGCAGGGTTGCTAGGCTTTCTGTGCGATTATCTGATTTGGGCACGTACATCATTCAATTTTCCTTGAGCAATTTCTGAAGGGCTACGTGAATTATACTGGACTCTAGAGAGTCTGTCTCTGACGAGTCTACAAATTTCACTGCCCCTCCCCTGTTTGCGACACCAGCAGAACGTAAATATTTAGATCTAAGTGATCGCCAGTATGTTGGGAAGTGATATGAAACAAGACATTAAAGCAGGATTCCAAGTAATTTCATCAGGGGACTAAATGTGGTGTAATGTTTTATGTTGGGTGGGTATTTTTATTGTCCCATTCCCTACCATGAAAGGATTATGCATCAGCGATGAGTGTTGCTTTTGATATAGGGCTTCTACCCGATCGACCTATTGACGAATTGGCTAGATTGGCGGCCAGCGCCGAGGAAAAGTGTTTTGAGGGAGTCTGGATTGCTGACTCACAGTCTATTTTTCGAGATGCATATGCTGCTTTGACCATCTGTGCGTTGCGCACCGAGAGAATGTTGTTGGCAACGGGTGTGACGAATCCGTTAACACGGCATCCTGCTGTGTTAGCAGGGGTTATTGCCACAGTAGACGAGATTTCCGGTGGGCGCGCTATTCTGGGTATCGGTACAGGGGAAAGTGCCGTTAAGACGATCGGGAGAAAAGCCTCTACACTCAGGGAAATGGAAGAGGCTATTTTGGCAATTAGGAGCCTACTGGCCGGGGAGAGCACTGAATATCAAGGGGCTACTTTAAAGATGTCTTGGCCCACACGCTGTGTTCCGATCTATGTCGCAGCATCAGGGCCTAAAACTTTGCAATTGGCAGGTCGTATTGCTGACGGTGTTCTTTTTCAGGTGGGGGCCAGTCCGGTGCTGGTGGAGTATGCGCTGAATGAGATTCGGAAAGGTGCCGAACAAGCTGGACGATCTTATGAAGAAATCCAGTTATGCATGCGCCTTGCCTGCAATCTTTCCTCGAACGGGGAAAAGGCACGCCGTGAGCTCAGGCCCTATGCAGCGGCAGCAGCCGTAACAACTTTTCGATCTGTTCCTGCTTCGATAATTTCTGATGAAATTGGGCAAGATATACGACGCCTGCGAGAACGGTATGATTATCACAAACATACCAACGTCGATGCAGGGCATCAAGAGCTGGTGACGTCGACCATACTGGATGCAGTGGCTATCGCAGGGACTCCTGAAGAGGCCCTGCCCAAGTTTAAAAAGATAGCGGGAATGGGAATTCATCGTATTGTTATCCCCTTGACGGGCTCTGACCCAGACGGTGTCATGAAGGTGCTGGCTGAAGAAATACGGCCGCATCTGTCCAAATCGGGCAGTTAGTTTTTGTTATGGATTCAATTAGGCTAGGATTCAAAGCCTTCGATCCGCATGAGCTGCTACCTCACGTCCTAGCAGAGCGTCTCGGTTTTTATAGAGAGGCCAACCTTAAGGTGTCGTTGGAAGACACAACCTATCGGAATGACGAATATCTCAGTGGCCGGTTTTTCACTCCAGCCTGCGGAGCTGCTTTGCATAGCGCACTTCGAGGTTATCCCCAGAGAGTTGTTTTAGCCGCCACAGACAGACCTATGTTCTGGCTCTGTTCCGATAAAGTTGCGGGCATCCAGGACCTTGAGGGCTCGACTATAGCTTCGTTTCCTTTCCCCTCTCCTCCCCACACGTTTCTCAGGATTATTCTGCGTCAAAACAGAATCGATCCCGATCGGGACGTCCGGATTCTCCCAGTACGGGATGATTTTGCGCGCTTGGGCCTGCTCAGGCGTGGGGAGGTGGATTCGATTGTCCTAAGCTCTGCAAGAGTGGGTAGTCTAAAAGAGGAGACATCGTATCTGACCCGTATATTTTTTGGAGACTATTTGCGCGTTGTTTCGTCGGGGCTGGCCACGACCCAGAAACTGATTGAAGACGATCCGTGTTTGGTGGAAAGGATGACAGGCGCTCTGCGCAAGGCACTCATTGCTCTATACGAAGAGCCGGAAGAGGCAGTAAGTGCCATCAGTGGCTTGGTGGATGGCAACTCGGTATATAGCCGGACTACTTATCTGAAATTACGGGATTATTTCAACCCAACCGGTCAGACATCTCGAGAGTACAGCCAAAATAGCATCCGCCTTGTAGCAGCTGAATTAGGCATTCAAGATCCCCCCGGGGTGAACTACATATATGACTCAGCTGCAATTTTATCGTGAGGGCTACTTTGGATAAGCGGTTGTATCCTTGCGCGCCAGTTAAGGGTTATCCCCCTAGAATTCTAGCGATGGCCAAGGCGTAAATTTTGGTGACATTGACCATAGTCTCGATAGTCACTTTTTCTCCATCCGCCTTTCGGAGACCGCTGGAAGGTCCGTAGTTGATGGTCTCTATCCCATAACGGGTCATGGTTGACGCGTCGGATCCCCAAATAACCGTATCCTCCTCCGGGGGTGCGCCCATTACCGTTGTGTGACTCACTTCGATGGCCCGGACCATTTCATGATCGCGAGAAATCTCAGCTCCGGGGGCTGATACGTATGTTTCGAATTGGATTCCTGACTCTGGATATTTGTGGCGGAGACTTGTCACAAGTTCCTTAACCTGACGTCGGGCATCCGGCATAGACAGGGTGGGTGGGACGCGTACGTCCATGTAAAGATCAGTTCGCTCCGGTGTTCGGCTCGCACGCCAGGCGTTTCCTCCCTTGATTCCACCCAAATTAACTAGACCTGTTTTGTTCCCATAAGGGGTTTTCTTTTGCCACTGATCGGCCCACTCGATAACGTCATCAAGGACACTTTTCATCCGCCGGATTGAGTTTTCATGCTGACGACCCGTACTGAACCCTGTATGCATGTATGGTCCGGTAGTCGAGATCCTCACCCACAAAGAACCGTAGTGTCCAAGGACCATCTTCATGTCCGTGGGCTCCCCCAGGATACACATATCGGCCACAGTCCCATGACAGACCATATGCCGTGTTCCAGTCCCATAGCCCCTATATTCACGTCCTGTGAATTCTTCGCCCCATTGGGCCTTCTCTATTTCACCGGCGACAGCTGCGATCATTAGATCGCCCTTAATTTTCAAACCGGCCTTCCTAACGGCTTTAACAGCGTGGGTATAGCAGACCAAGGCGCCCTTCATGTTGTAGATGCCTAGGCCGAAAATAGTACCGTCTTTTATTACTGGGAAAGGTTTGTAACCGATTCCCGTCAGATGGGTCTCCTCTCCGCTGTAGGAAGTATCCATATGCCCGTTGAACATGAGGCTTTTACCACCAGGATCTCCCTCCCAGTGACCAATGACGTTGGCTCGACCTTCTTCAACATTCTGCCAACTGACTTCTAGCCCCATTTCTTTAAACGTAGAGCGCATGTACTTGGCCATTTCCCATTCAGATCCTGTCGGACTAGGAATGCTGATGACGTCCTTGGACATCTCAATGATGCCTTCTTCGTTTACATTTTTTAGTATTTTCTGTTCGATATCAGATTTGTTCATGGGATTTTTCCTTTAACTGATAGCAAGATGACTGTCGTTTAGTCTTTTATTCGGAAATCGTCTGGATACGGACACATTGCCTTGCTTTCGCCGTTAGTGACCAAAAAATTATCCTCCACTCGTAGTCCTCCTCCGCCTTCCCAATAGGCTCCGGGTTCGATTGCTAGCACCATGCCCTTCCGGATAGTAGTCTTTACCGCCTGATGGGCGTAGGGGGGCTCGTGAGCTCGGGCACCTACTCCATGTGCCACCGGATGAGAAGGCTGCCCCGGGTACCCACCAGCTGCGATTTGATGTCGGATCATGCGATCAACCTCTCCGAGAGGGGCGCCATCTCGGCAGTGCTGGCTGGCACTGTTCATGCATTCGAGTAGAAGGTCGAGTAAATCCGAATACCGAGGAGTAAGTCGACCTGGACAAAGATTCTTGGTGAGATCGGTCCAGTAGCCATCAGCACAAACCCATAATTCGACTAGGGTTGGTTCGTTTTCGGAAATAAAATTTCTGCCAGTTGCGGTGAAAGTAGCGATTCCAGGACCAGACCAAACTAGAGCAAAGGCACGAGCCATCTCGATCTGGTCACGGTAGCCTACTCCAACAGAATGAATATGTCCCTCGATCAGAGCCGCTAACTCACTCTCCGTAGTCTCTCCAGGCTTGATATTCTCTCGAGCATATTCCATCCCGATAGCAGCTAGTTCGTTGGCTAGTATCATGCGCTCTATCTCTTGCTCTGTTTTTATCATACGAGCTTCTACGAGCAGAGGAACAGCATCCACCACTGAGCCCGAGATACCCTCAAAAGCTTGAAAATAATCCTGCGTGAATACTGTGGGTTCACCGACCATACGATCGCAGGTCTGGGATCCTTGGGAAAGTTCGATAGCTACAGTATCGGTCAGATCCCTTTCTCGTAAAACCTGTAAGGTCAGATCTAATGCACGTGCCGTAGGAGGTCGGGGGTCCGACTCGTCGTAGAATCTAAAAAGCCGGATATCATCTGTCCATGCAGTTCGAGCCGCCTCATCCTTCTGGGGCTCAATTACTATAAGAATTGGTTTTCCTTGGGCTGGGAAAACCGCCACCGCATAGCCCTTCATAGGCCAGTAATTGGTCAGATAGAGGACATTATCGGGGGCTCGGACTACGAGGGCACTAATCTGCTGCTCCTGCATCCGTTGTTGGATGCGTTGTAGTTTTAAGTGGTCAACTGGAAAGGCCATTTTCTTATTCTCTCTGGTCTTTGTTTTCGTCTGTCCACGTCCATGAATTTTCCTTGGCTTTTACGAGTTGGAACAAGGTCGTGTGTAAAGGCGCCGATACGCCAAGGCGTTGCGCCTCACGGGCGATTGCTCCTCCTAGAAACTCGACCTCTGTTTTAAGTTGATTCCTGATGTCGTAAAGCATTGACGGTGGGTGGTTAGTCTGGGATCCAAGTTGGTTCATTTCAACAGGGTCTTCGTGGAGCTCTACCCCTGCAGCAGCGGCCACTGATTTCCCCTCTTCCAAAAGAGCACGCAAAAGATGTCCTAAATCATGAGGAGTTTCCTCATGAGAAAAAAGCGGGCAATGGGGTAATCCTGTGAGTGCGGCTACTGCGTTTACAGAGGCGTTGAATATTAGTTTAGACCATTGGGCCGGTCTCGCATCTTCGAGAGCTTCCGCCTTTAGACCCGCCTTGTTTATCAGATCGGCTGCTTCTTGGACTTTCGAATAGGGAGTTTTTGATGGTTCAAACGGGCCAAGCCAGGTAGCGGTGTTGAGTTCGTACTGTACGTGAGTATCGCTGTGTTTGGTCCCACTCATGAAGGTGGTCCCCCGAATGATCTGGCCGGGGGTGAGGTGAGCTAGAACTTCCTCACTTCCCAAGCCGTTCTGAGCTGAGATAATACAGCCATTGTCGAAATGCTTACGCACTGGAGCGAAGGCAGCCTCTGTCTGCGTGGCCTTGGTACTGACGATACCCAGATCAAAGTCCGGGAGTTCTTCGGGTATGGTCGTTGCAGTCAGGTTAGTTTGAAAGGCATGCCGTCCCGAGACACGCAGGCCGTATCGGTTGAGGGCATCAGCATGCTCACTTCGCCTCACAAAGGCGAATACTTCTGTGACTTGAGCCAAATGGGCTGCGAAGAGGCTACCGATAGCGCCAGCCCCCACGATACAAACATTTCTAATCATGGGAATTACTATCACTCAGGAGGGATATGGTAGATACAAGAGCTGCCATATCAATCGAATACCCTGCCGGCATCAGATACGTGTCTCTAAGCGAACACTGTTGTCCACATTTCCATTCTTTGCCGCCTGAGTTACCTTAAAGATCGAGTCGGCCGTATGGTGGGAGTTCTTGATGATTATTCCCATTCCTTGAAAGGCATCCTGTAGTGCAGATGAGATAGCATGCAGGGGAGCCCCTCCGCCTTCTCCCATGCCTTTTGCCCCTGACAAGGTAAAAGGGGAAGGTGTTTCCTGACTGTCGTACTTGATGTCGGGGATGTTTATCGCGGTAATGGGAACGTAGTCGCTAAAGGTACTAGTTAGCATGTTCCCGGCCTCGTCGTATTGGCAAGTCTCGTAGAGTGCGGCCCCAATCCCATGCGCGGTAGCTCCGTCCACTTGACCCTTTACGATGGCCGGATTGATGACGGTTCCGCAGTCTTCCACCGTCGCATAGTCCAGAATTTTGGGAGTGCTCGTGACCGGGTCAATTTCAATAACAACAATGTGGAGCTGTGAGGCGTAAGTTAGGGCTAGGTTGCCATATTTCCGCTCCAAATCGGGAACTTCGAAGGGCGGGACGTAGATATGCCTACAGTTCAGGGTCATATCACGCAATTCTTCCGGAATAATTGCGTTGTTGACGTTGACCATGTTAGCTAGGACCCAGTAGATGATTGACTTGTCTGATCCTCTAACGCGTAGCTCGGGACCCTGTTCTCCACTGCCAAATTCAATTTCTGAAATTTCTGATTCCAGAGCCAAGGCTCCTAGAGCGAGTAGTTCCTTTTTGAGTTTCTGAACAGCTCCGTGAACCGCTGACAGGCCGGTCACGGCGAATTGGCTAGCATAGGTTCCAGAGTGTCCGGTGTAGGTGTTCCATTCCGTGTTGAATCCGGTCCGGACTACTACCATATCGGGATGGATATTTAACTCGTCAGCCACCACTTGCGCAGTAGTGGTCTCGTGTCCTTGTCCCTGAGGAACGCTGCCAAGACTGACAACAAGCTGACCATCCATGTCGACTTTGATATTAGCCGCCTCCGAGTTCCCAGAGAAGGGTGCATGAGGATTAACGATTTGGGCTTGGCCAAAATTGTTTGTCCCCGAATCAAGGGTAGTACCAATTCCAATCCCTAGGAGGCGACCCTCTGCCCTAGCTTCCTCCTGGCGCTCCTTCCATTCCTCCCATCCGATCAGAGATTTCGCCTTCTCCATCAGGCTGGGGTAGTTACCTGAGTCGTAAACACAGCCGTTAGGCGTTGTGTAGGGGAATTCTGAAGGTTGGATGTAATTGCGCAGTCGTATTTCGTCCGAGGGGATGCCCAGTTGGTGACCGCACAGATCGATGACTCTCTCCATGAACCATAAGTGTTGTAACCGCGAGTACCCGCGGTTAGGAGCACAGGGGCACTTGTTCGTACAGACCTGTGTGAAGTCTATACGCACATTCCGTACTCGATAGGTTGCGGGGACGACCTGGGACCAAATGACACATCCTAGAGGTTCGTAGCGAGGATAAGCACCGCAGTCATCTGTGTGCTTGGAATCAACAGCTAATATACAACCTTGCTCATCGAGGGCTATGCGTGTATCGGTAAAGGTGCGCTCGTTTCCGTGGCCACTGGCAAGCATGTGTTCTGAGCGTGTTTCAATCCATTTGACCGGAACTCCCCCAGCCTTACGAGAAGCGTAAGCACACGCAGCCATCTGGGGATAACTTGAGATTTTGATTCCGAAACTCCCCCCAATGTCGTGTGTTTCAACGTGGATTTGCTCCAGGCGGACACCCAGAGCCGGAGCCAATAATTGCATTCCGAACGTGGGGAAGGAGTTGTTGCAGAGAAAATGAATTTTATCGTAGCCCCAGGTCGCTATGACGGCATTGTTTTCCAGGGGAGTACTGGAGAATCTATGGAAATGTAGGTGGTCGATTTCCACAACATGTGCTGCTTCCTCGAAAGCCTTGTCTACCTCTCCCCAGTCGTAAACGTCATGCCAAATCTTGTTAGTACCGGCGGTTTCGTGGAGTATTACAGAATCGCTAACAGCTTGAGCTGCATCCATCACGGGTGGCAGCATCTCATACTCAACCTGCACCAGTTCTGAGGCGTCCTCTGCTTGCATGCGGGAGGTGGCAATAACAGCGGCGACCGGCTCTCCCTGGTAACGGACCCGGTCCGTTGCCATCGGGTAGTCGATAATATCGGCTCCTGGCGGAGGACCAATCTCCATAAAAGGCTGGGCCATCTCTGCGACTTCTTGACCTGTTAGGGTAGCAACCACTCCCGGTGCATTCTCCGCGTTGGACACGTCGACTGACACGACCTTAGCATGCGCGTAGGGGGAGCGGACGAAGTGTAGATAGCAGACACCCGCCATGCGGAAGTCATCCACGAATCTACCCTGCCCTCGGATTAATCTAGCATCCTCCTTGCGGGGGACCGGTTTCCCGATCCAGGTCGAACCAGTATCACTCATGAGACGCCCTTTCTTCCGGCTGTTTGCCTTGTCATCGCTCTGTACATCTCTCTAATAGATTCGGACCCATGATGAATGCTAGCTTGTTCGGTATTTTGTATTCCTCAAGAAGTCGGTGCATTAGACAGGGCACTCTGAAGTCCATCGATCAAACGCTGCAGGTTCTTCTTGGCTAGAGGTTCCAAGAGACCTCCCGCAATAGAGGCAATTTTGCCAACGATCTGTGCTTCTCCTTGCCAATGTACTTTAGTCCCAGAACCAGTGTCTTCCAGATCAAACTGTGCTGTCAGCTCTGCCGCTCCACCGGGTAATTTTCCTGAACCTTTGAAGACCGCTTTTTCCGGAGGTTGGTTATCACATAATTCGAGTCGAATTAGAGCGGTACCACGGATATTGGACACACCAACACGAAGCTTCACAACGAAACTTTTCTCATCTTCAATCTCAAGGCTTTTGAAGTCGGGAAGGAGAGGGGCAAACCTACTGGGATCGGTGAGGAAGGCATGAACCGACGCACGCTGTCCCGGGACGATAAACTCTCCATTTGAACGTATAGACATTTCAGTACCTCAACCTTTGGATTTTCTCATTGTTTCCGCAGCACTGCGAATCGAGCTGAATATGTTTTGGTATCCAGTACACCTACACACATTACCGGCAATGGCCTTACGGATTTCTGAATCGCTAGGGTCGGATTTATTTTGAAGCAAGAAGAGCGATGACATCAAAAGCCCAGGGGTGCAGTAGCCGCATTGTAGCCCGTGGCAGGCGCTAAATGCTTCTTGAAGCGGATGTAATTGATCACCCTGAATGAGTCCTTCGACGGTGAGAATTTCACCCTGGTCAGCCTGAACAGCGAGTACGGTGCAGGATTTGACAGTTGCCCCATTGAGCATCACTGTACACGCACCGCAGTAGGTCGTTTCGCACCCGATGTGTGTGCCTGTCAACAGAAGGTGATCGCGCAGAAGGTCGACTAAGAGTAAACGCGGCTCCACTTCACGATTGTATTTAGTACCGTTGACCTGTACCTCAATAGCAACCTTCTGAATGTTTTCAGGCATAAAAGTGGCTCACTTTCACTTTTTCTCCCTGGCAGCGGCGTGCTGCAGCTTTGATCGCCTGCTTCACAAGGCTGCCGACAAGGAATCGTTTGTATGCCTCTGACCCTCGCATGTCTCCCTGGGGATCTGCCTCGCTAGCCGCCGCCTCGCCCGCACGAGCTAGCACAGTCTCATTGAGTACTTGCCCTCGTAACTCATTAGCAGCTTCGAGGGCCTGGATTGTGGTCAACCCCACGCAGCCCATTGCTATCCGAGCATCCCTACAGGAACCGTCTTTTTCCAGTGTCATTTGCACTGCAGCGCTGGCAGATGCATAGACTTGGGAACTGCGTTTGAAAGCGAAAAAAGCCCCTCCGCTTCTCGAGGATGGAGCCGCAAAACTAACCCGGCTGACTAACTCGTCCTCCTCTAGGTCTGTTGCATAGGCATCAACGATGAAATCGGTTAAGCTCAGAGTCCTTTCCCCTTTTGGTGACACGCACGTTATTTCGCTGTCGAGTACCAGCATGACCGGGGCCCAATCACCTGCCGGGTCGGCTTCTGCCAGAGAACCTCCGATGGTTCCTCTATTCCTGACTTGGTGGTCGGCAATGCCTGAAGAACAGTCCCCGACTATTGGAACACTTTTCGCCACTGAGGACGACTCGATTTGGGCGTGTTTCGCCAAGGCTCCGATACTGACTCGTTCTTGCTCGGTTTCGACGAAACTTAGTTCGGTAATGAATCCCAGGTCGATGAGATGTTCGGGTGTTGCCAGACGCAACTTTAGGAGCGGTATTAAACTCTGGCCTCCGGCGATGACCTTAGCATCATCCCCAAGCTCAGCGAGGATAGAAACAGCCTCGGCCAGGGAACTTGCTCGATGATAATGGAAAGCACTTGGGTACAAATTAATCTCCAGCTTGAGGGCACTCAGAGGTTATCATAAATTGAAGCTTTTTCAATGAATCAGACGCTGCTGTTAGAAAGCAGGTCGTATCAGTTGCCTTTTTGCCTGGAGACCTGGATATCTTCTTGACGCATGATATCCTCGATTTCTCGACATAAGGCATCGGCTTCACCTTTCCCTTTAACGCCTTGGATAGGGATATCGAGTAATACCTTAGCTTGTTTTCCCATAACGACTATACGGTCTCCAAATTGGATTGCTTCCTCGAGTTGGTGTGTGACGAGAACAACAGTCATCTCTTGTTCTCTGGCAAAAAGGTGAAAGTCCGCACCCAATTTCTGGCTAGTTATCTTATCCAACTGGCTGAAGACTTCGTCCCCAAGTAGAATTTTGGGCTCAAGGGCAAAGGTACGGGCCATTGCTACTCGCTGGCGCATGCCGCCGGACAGCTCTCGGGGATAAGAATTCGCGAAACCCTTTAAGTTCAACCTATGCAGCCAATTCTGGGCCAACTCGACTCGCTGTGTTTTGTTTACACCAGCTATTTCTAGTCCAATTTCGACATTTTGTGAGGCTGTTCGCCAGGGCAACAATCTGTCTTGCTGAAAGATAGTGCCCAGGATGCCACTCAGGCGGTCATGACGGGTATCGGGCTTTTGTCCCGCTACTATTACTTCTCCGGAGGTAG
>Ga0114996_10007127_pt1 | contig 12755 bp, 17 predicted proteins | sample ArcticOcean_MG_C_4_FD_87039 | JGI IMG/M metagenome (GOLD analysis project Ga0114996, IMG submission 87039) | Marine microbial communities from western Arctic Ocean - ArcticOcean_MG_CB4_134 | ecosystem: Environmental > Aquatic > Marine > Oceanic | place: Arctic Ocean: Canada Basin | collected... | reverse complement strand
CGTTTTCGTGGCGCGTTGGTCGGGCTGGGAATTTTAATGGCGCTCTCCTGTGGCATGATGTACCTGCGGATGCGCCCGCAATGACGAAATGGAAAACGTAATCCAGGCAGTTGAATTGAGCCGGTGGTACGGCATTGTGATGGGGTTGAACAACATCAGCTTTAACATCCACCCCGGCCTCACCGGTCTGGTCGGCCCCAACGGCGCGGGCAAAAGCACCCTCATTAAAATCATCACCGGCCAGATTCGTACCAGCACCGGCACGCTGACGGTCTTTGGCGAACTCCCCTGGAACAACCCGCGCCTGCTGCGGCAGATCGGCTACTGCCCCGAGGATGACTCCATGCCCGACGACCTTCAGCCCCTCCCTTGGCTCGAGTCGCTCGGCCTCATCTCTGGCCTGCCGCGCAACGAGGTCAGCGACCGCTGCGTCGCGCTGCTGCGCCGCGTAAAGCTCGGCGAAATCCACTGGACCAAGCGCATCGGCGAATACTCAAAAGGCATGCGCCAGCGCGTGAAACTCGCCCAAGCGCTGCTGCACGAACCCCGCCTGCTCGTGCTCGATGAGCCCATGAACGGCCTCGACCCAATGGGCCGGGCGGACATGCAGCAGATTTTAAAACAACTCGCCCGCGACGGCGCCAGCATTCTCATCTCCAGCCACATCCTGCCCGAGCTGGAGGCGCTCTGCCCCAACATCCTGATTTTAAACTGGGGCCGTGTGCTCGCCGGTGGCAGCCAATCCGAGCTACGCAACCAGTTGCAGAGCGGGGCCGAGCGTTACTTTGTCCGCTGCGATGACCCGGAAAAAATGGCGCGCGTGCTATTCGAGGCCGGTCTACTCATCGGGTTCCAGCTCGATGAGGAACAACCCGGAGGACTGAGCCTTCGCTTGCGGGAATCCGATGCATTCCACGAGCGCCTGCCATCGCTGCTGGAGGAACACAACCTCACCCTGCACGAACTGCGCAGCCAGGACCGCTCGCTGCAGAACATCTTCGACCGCATCACCACCCAATGAACTCTGCCTACACCCAGCGCGAACCCAGCGTGGATCCACTCGGCGCTTTCCTCGGCATGTGGCGGCTGCTTTGGCGGCGCCAGATGTCCCTCAAGCGCCTGCTCTTCCAAGGCGGCCTCATGATCGGCTTCACCTTGCTCACCTTGCTGGCCATCCCCCACGAGGACCGCGTGACCGACCGCATCCAAGCCACCATCTTTTACGGCTGGGTTGTCGGTTTTTATTTCCTCACCCTCATTCCGCTCACCTGCCTGAGCACCTGCGGCTCCATGGTTCGCGAAGAAGCCTCGGCCAATACGCTTTGTTTTTACACCACCCGCCCGCTCAAGCGCGCGGAAATGTTCCTGCTGTTTTACTTCGGCAACGTCGCCTGGCTGCAGCTCCTCTTTGCCGTGCTCACGCTCATGCTCTTCGGCGTGGCGGCAGTGCGCGGGGTGCCCCGCGTGGCGGAGCTGCTGCCCCTGTTTTTAATAACGCAGTTCCTCGCGCTGATGGCTTGGAGCGCCCTGTGCGGAATGATCGGCATGGCCCACCAGCGCTACATCGTTGTGGGCATCGTGTACGGCCTGCTCGTCGAGATCGGCATCGCCAACATCCCCACCAACATCGCCAACATCGCGCTCTCCCACCACATCCACACTCTGCTGGCCCATCACGGCCCGCTCGCGATGGCCTTCAGCTGGTCCACCGAAGAACTGGGCACCGCCATACTCTGCCTCATCGTGGGCACGCTGCTGTTTCTCGGCCTAGGCGCGCTGCTCTTTACAGTGCGCGAGCTGCTGCCATCGCAGTCCGAAAAATAGCGAAACATTTTTGGATTGGGACAAAGCCGCGCCTGAGGCACAGTACGCCTATGCAAGTCACGATTTACCACAACCCCCGCTGAGGCAAGAGCCGGCAGGCGCTGCAGTTGCTGCGCGAAAACGGAATCGAGCCCGAGATCGTCGAATATTTAAAGACCCCCCTCGACGCCGCCCAACTGGCCGACGTGCTCAAAAAGCTGGACGTCCCGCCACACTACGCCGTGCGCGCCAAGGAATCCCCCTACCCCGCCAGCGGCCTCTCGCCAGACAGCAGTTTAAAGGACATCTGCACCGCCATTGCCGCCGAGCCAATCCTTCTCGAACGCCCCATCGTGGTAAAAAACAACCAAGCCATCATCGCCCGACCCCCAGAAAACGCACTGAAACTGCTTTAAAGAATCAGGCCTTGGCTTGCGCTATGGCTTGGGTGAGGAGTTCGGTGGCGGATTTCTGTCGGAGGAGGGCGGTGAGCTGGTCGCGCCGCACGAAGATGCCGCCGCGGTGGATGCCAGGGTTGAGGTCGATTTCCATTTCCACTCCCTCAGCGACGCACACGGGCGTGAGCGCGCGGCCGCTGCGGGGCGAGAGGTGCGCGCCGCTGCCGGGGATCGGCTGGACAAAATCCTCGCGGCGCATACGGAAGGTTTCCTTCACCTTGTCATGCAGGCGTTCCTCGGCGCCTGCGGGTAATGGGGTGGCGGGCGCGTCGATGGCTTCGGCTAATGGCAGGGCGGCCCGGGCGACCTCTGCGCCGTGGCGCAGAAGGTCGTACTCGGCGCGCAGCTCGGGTTTCTCGGCGAGCATTTCGTCGAGTTCTTCGCGTTCGTCGTCGGTAGCCTCGCCGGTGATACGGCGCAGGGCGAGGGTGTAAAAATTCTCCTCGTTCACCGCGATGGAGATCATCGAGAAATCCATTGTCGCCGCGCGGCCAAGGCAGATCGAATCGCCGTGGCTCAGACGCACGGGCGTGGTGAGGCGTTGGCCGTTTACGTAGGTGCCGTTGCGCGAGTCGAGGTCGGCGAGGTACCAGTTGTTACCGGCGGAAATAATGACGCAGTGCAGCCGGCTGATTTTGCTGTCCTGGATGCGCACGTGACATTTGCTTCCTCGGCCGAGCCAGGTTTTGCTTCCGGCGTGCGCGTATAAATAGCAGGGTTTTTCATCCTGACGAATGAGCGAGACGAGCGCGCCGGGGTGCGGGGTGAGGTTGGGGGTGCCGGTCGCAAGCGGTGGGCCGTCTAGTTGGGCGGCTTGCCACTTGAGCGCGTCGACTTCGCGGGTGATTTCTGAAAGGTGCGGATCCACCGCGCTGCCGCCTCGGTCGAGTCGTTCGCGGGCGGCCTTGAGTTTTGCGCGCATCTGACGCACGCGCGCGAGTTGCTTGGCCTGTTGCTGCTGTTCTTCCAGCTCGAAAATGATTTGTTCCAGACTGCGTTCTGGTGCCTCGGCTTGGGCTCCGTGCAACAACCGTTGCAAGCTGCCCGGGCCAAACCAAAGCCCGTCGCCGCTGGCGGCCAAGTCGGCGTCCAGCAATTGGAAGCCCGCCATGGGATCGCCCGTCACCGGGCAGGAAAGAGGCGTGGTCGCCTCGGAGTTCAGCAGTTTCTCGGTTTTCTCCAATTGTTTTTCCAGTGCGTCGAGGTCGGCTCCGAGCCGGGTATATTCGTCGGTGTCCACCGTGCCCGCAGTCAAACGGCGGTCGATGCGGCCCAGCGTGCCCTCGAGCGCCAGCATTTTTTGTTCGTTATGGTCAGTCATGGCCTGTGTTAGTTCGCCCTGTTACAATGGTATATCGTGGCTCAAACGGTTTTTCTTACATTTGACATCAAAAAATTACTCGAGGAAAACGCGCAATTCCTCCTCAATCCCGGCGTTTTTGGCGATTTCAGCCATTTTCTTGAGACAACGCGAAAGAATCACCCCCACCGAGCCGATGGGCATTTTCAGTTTTTCCGCTAATTCCTTGTGTTTCAACTGCTCGATAAACGCCCCCCGGAGCAGGCGCTGGCATTTTTCCTGCAACTGCTCAAAGCACTGGCCGATCAGTCCGGCTAATTCCTGTTGATCCAGTTCATCCAGCGGCGACGTGTGATCCGGCGGATCAAACGGTAACTCCTCGTCATCCGCGCCCATCGGCGGTGCCACCGGCGCGGGCAGCTTGCGGATGAGATCCACCGACTTGTTGTGGGTGATGGCCGCCAGCAACTTCTTCAACTCGCCCACCTCCCGCACACCCGGGGCCTTCCCAATCACCACCTCGATCGAGGTCAGCGCCACATCCTCCACCTCGCCCGGGTGCATCCCGCCGAGCTTATTGCGCGCCACGGCCAACGCCGTCGGGTAGAGCCAGTCAAAAGCCAGCCGCCACTCCGCCTCGTCGCCCTGCTGCAACTTCGCCAAGTCCGGGATTTGCACGGCGGCCCTTATAGAGCCTGTGCCCAGCCCGGACAAGCGGGCATTCTTTTGAGTAAACGGGTGGCATGGGGCGTGCTGTGTTTTTGCTGGATATTTATATGAAATTGTAGTATTGTTATCACCATGAAACGCCTCGCAGTTTGTATTTTGGCCGTGCTGTCGGTGCCTTTGGCGCAGGCACAGTTGTTTGGCCCGACGGGCCGTTTGGTTTCGCCCGTTTTCCGTGCCGCGGCACCGGCGCCGGGACCGGCCAACGCGCCGATTTACACCCCCACCTCCACGGTGGTGGGCGCGGCCTTGGGCGGCATCATTGGCGGCAACAGCAACAATGGAACCGAGGGCGCCGCGTTGGGCGGGGCGGTGGGGCTGGTAATTGGCCAAGTACTGGATCGCCGCTCGCAGAAGAGCGAAGCAGCCCGCCAACAGCCCGGACAGCTGCCGGGAATTTTGCCGCCAGTCGCCGCGCCAAACCCGGAGATGTCCTTGCCGAGCGAATCCATCCCGGTGATAGATCCCGTCACGGGCCTGCCCGTTCAGAGAGGTTTGGCGCAAAACCCAGCCTTGCTACCTTTGTCGGGTATCGTGGCCCCTAGTTTGCCCGAGCGACCCCTGCGCAAGGCAAGCCGTCTTTTTGGTCGTTGATGGTTGAATTCCCCGGCCGAATCGGTTAGCTTGTCCACGCAAGCAAGGAGCACTCTTATGAAGAATATATTTCCCCTATCCACCCTCGGACTTTGCGCGGCGCTGTTGAGCGGCTGCGCCAGCATCAACGATCCCTCGCACGGCATCGGCGTCACCGAGATGCGCGCGGACGAACGCGGTTTCGTCGCCGGCCTTGGCATCGAGTCGCAGGACATGGTGACCATTGCCGAGAAGATGGCGCGCGGTATGTTGTCCGAGCCGCGGATCGCCAATGCCGAGGGCAGGCCGAACATCGTCATTGTGCCGATCATCAACGACACGCGTTTCCCAATCGCCAAGGATATTTTCCTCACGCGCATCCGCGTGGCGCTCAACGCGAACGCCAAGGGCAAGATGAATTTCCTGGCGCGCGACCGCATTGATGCCCTCGAAAAAGAGCGCAACCTCAAGCTCAGCGGCCAAGTGACCGGCGGCGAGAAAATAAAGGCCAACGAGTTCAAGGGCGCGGACTTCATCCTCACCGGGAAATTCGAAGGCATGTCCAGCCGCGGCAAGGCCGGCGCGAGCGACTACGTGCTGTACATTTTCCAGCTGCTCGACCCGGCCACCAGCGACATCGTATGGGAAGGATTCCACGAGATTAAAAAACAGGGCCGCGACGACGTCACCTACCGCTAAGGGCCGCCCATGAATCCCGCCCGGGCAATCTGCGTTTTGGCGCTGGCGCTGGCCGCCTGCCAAGCCCCGCCCATCCGGCGCGCGCCGGAGTACAGCAGCGACCTGGTTGCCGAGGGGAAAAAACTCATCGCCCAAGCCCCCGCGCGGGATCGGAACCTCTGGCGGCTGCGCGTGGCTCTGCTGGCTTTAAAAGAGGGACGCCACGCCGAGGCGCGCGAACTTTTTGACCAAGCCCTGCCGCCCGCGGGAACCGTGCTCACTGGCGACGCCACCACGAAACGCGCGCGCAGCCTCTTCGCGCCCGAGGAAACCAAGGTGTTTTACGGGGAACCATTTGAGCGCGCCATGGGCTGGTTTTATCGCGGCCTGCTTTATTGGCGCGATGGCGAGCCGGACAATGCCCGCGCCTGTTTCCGCACCGCGCAGCTGTTCGATGCCGCGCCCCAAAGCGGACATCGGGGCGACTGGATTTTAATGGATTACCTCGACGGCCTCGCCAGCGACAAGCTGGGGGGTGACAGTCGCGCTGCCCTCAAGCGCGCACGCACCGCCGCCGGTGAAATTCCGCTGCCCGACTACGACGCCTCCGCCAACGTGCTGGTGTTTTTGCAATTCGGATTTGGCCCGCTAAAAAAATCCGGCGGCGATGTTGGCGAGCGCATCAGTTATGCCGGGGGAAATTCACGCACGCAATCGGCACGTATCCGCACGTCCGTCAAGGGCGTGAACGCGCCGGCGCTGGACAACCTCACCTTCCAGGCCACCACCCGCGGCATGCGGCAGATGGACTGGGTACTGGCCCGCAAGGCGCGAGTTAAAAAAACCGCCGACCTCGTGGGCGACGTGAGTTTCCTGCCCGGGATCATCCTTACCCAGCCCGAGGGCACACGGGATGTCGGCCTGGCGCTGCTCGGCGCGGGCATCGCCGCCAAGGCAGTGGGAGGCTCCACCCAGCCGCGCTCCGACACGCGCACATGGAACAACCTGCCGCAGCATCTCGCCTTTGCCGCCCTGCGCCTGCCGCCGGGCTCGCAGCCGCTGGAGGTGGAGTTTTTTGACGCGGACAACAATTTAATCCCGGCCCTCGGCCGGACACTCACCATTGAGGTCAAAACCCGGGGCGACACGGTTGTGTTTGTCGCCGATAAATAATGCCATGAAAAATATACTGCTTATCACCATGCTGGCCTTCGTCGCCGGTTGCGCCACCAGCGGCGGTCCCGCACCCGGCCCCAACGCGAAATTCCGCGCCCTCGGCGGGCTGGTTGCCGGTGCGGTCTCCTGCTCGGCGGTAAAGGAAACCAAGCAGGCCGACGGCCGGCTGGAGGTGCGAGCCAACGTGCACAACCGCCAAGGCAAGCGCATTCAGGTGCAGGTCAACTGCGTGTTCAAGGACGAACAGGGATTCTCCACCGGGGACGAGACCCCGTTCCAGTCGCTCATCCTCGACGAATACGGCACGCAGACAGTGACGTTCACCTCGCTCAACAACAAAGCGCGCGACTACACGATCCAAGTGCGCCTGCAACGCTGATTTAATATTATTAAAATGGAGGTATCCATGAAAAACCTATCCCTGCTCATTCTTCCGCTGGTTCTCGCCGGCTGTACCCTCAACGGCCCTGCGCCCGCGCCGCGCAACCTCCGGGTGGTGCAGGGGGAAACGCCCGCTACCCAAGGCGAAAAATCCACCTACACCAACTCGCCCGGCACGCCGATCAACCGCCTGTTCACGCCGGAACAAGCACGCCAAATCGTCGACAACTTCAAGCTCGCCTACGCCAAGATGGGCAAGCCGCTAATTGATATCCGGGTCAACATACCCTTTGGCACCCTGCCGGCCAGCCCCATGCCCGTGCCCGGCGTACAGATCGGCCCAGCCATCGACCCCAACACCGGCCTGCCTCTGCCCGGAGGCGTTGGTGCCACACCCATCCCCGCCAACCCAGCCGTCGGCGCGCCCGCTCCGCCGTTACCGACTCGGGTCTTCGATGCCTCGGCGCTATCTGAACTGCAAACCCAACGCGAGGTGGAGACACTATTCGGAAGACCACTGCGCTCGGCCGGCGTGCAACTGGTGGACTCCAGCTTGACCAACCTGCCGGAACTCACCTTCGAAGTGCTCATCTCCGAGCGCCAACTCGTGTTGCAGGGAATTTCCAAGAAGGAAACCATAAGCGTGCCGGACATCCAAGTGACCGCCCTGCGTCTGTCCGACGCGCGCATAGTTGGCCAAGCATCCGTGCTCGATCTTTTCCCGCGCCGCGAACAAGCCGCCCACATGCTCCGCCGCTACGACCTCCGCCAACTCACCGAAGCCACCGCCCTGGCGCTAATGCAAGACATCGCCGCCACCGCAGAATAAACAAACCTCAAAAGGTAGCCATCCCACCCCAGACTACTGAAATTTTCTCGCCCCTTTTCGGAAGAGCTTGCGGGCTAGTGCGTATTGCTTGGGGCCGCCCTTGAACCTTGGCAACGGCCGCGGCCATAGCCACAGCCGATAGCGCCAGTTTAGCCACTGTCGATTCATAGCGGGCTCTCCCTTGCCTTTTCCAGCGCCTCTTGGAACACCAAACCCACCCGGTGTTTGGCCAGATAAACCTTCGCCCGGCTCACCCCCATCGTTCGTGCCACCTCCGCCGCCGACCAGCCCTTCACCACGTAGCTGTGGAAAATCTGGTACTGTTCCGGGCTCACCCGCTTCTTCAAAAGCTCCAGTGCCGCATCCACCAGGTTGTCCCGCCACTCCTCGTCCCAGATGCGCTCCAGCTCCGGCACCTGCGGATCCTCCAACTGTTCCAGCGCCCCCTTGCCCCCCGGCGCGTCCTCCAGAAGGTAAGGTTGCCGATGTTGGCGCGTGAAAAAATTACTGATGCGCGACCGTGTCACCACCCGCAGCCAGCTCTTGAACGCGCCCTTCTTGCGTCCGTACTGGAACCGGTCTATCCCCTTGTACACCTGCAAAATGGTCTCCTTCACAATGTCCTGAGCGTCCTCGTGCCCCAGCCCCGCGCGCCGCGCCGCGTTGTAAATCAGCCGCCAATACAGCGCAAAAAACTCCAGCCACCTCTCCTCATCCTCCTTCGACTTCAGCCGAATCAGCAGTGTGCTGCGCGTTTCCAGGTAATGTTGCTCGTCCCTATCCATGCCCACCCGCCCGCGCAGCACCGCCACGTCCCGCGCAACCGTCACAGGTAAGTACCTCCCGAGACCGCCTACATCAGCTACGCGCAGGAAAATCAAGATCGTACCATGCCTTATGACAGCGGCAGTGACAACTCGGCTTGGGTCAACTACATGATCGAGAACGAAGGGTTTAAGGAGGACCGCATGATCAGCCCCATGTGCGAGCCAAACGAAGAAGGCGGTTTCGGCCACAAAAAAATGTCTTGGCGGCGAACTGGTTCAGGAAATAATGAATACCAATTAATATCAGGAAACTGGTCGTAGAACGAAGCCAAGAAAGATGCGAAAAAGAAAGGAGGACATTTGGCCACCATTACGAGTGCGGAAGAGTGGAAGCGAATCAAGTCTCAGTTGGGCGGGCAAATGAGCGGCAAATATACTTAGTTGGGCGCTACGGATAATAAAGTCGAGGGCTCATGGGAATGGGTAACTGGTGAGCCGTGGGGTTTTGAGATGTGGCATCCATCGGAAATCTCAGCCACTCAACAATTCTATCGGGAAGATTATATGTCAATCACGGATCTGCCCGCTGACGGGATAGGAGGCTGGTATTGGGCGAGTCACAATCCGGAGTACAGGGCCGCCAATGTGCCTCATGATTTTTACATGCTGGAGAAAAATCGGGATGGTAACGGCAAGGATACCGCTTGCTCCTATACGATAAACGCATGGGCCCAGAATGGGAATCCACAATTCAGCCCCAAGCAGCGTCGTTTTTACACTCACTACAGCAATGCACATTTTGAGGCTCCTGTGTTCACCGAGGGCACTTGGAGCAGTGTAATGCCCAATCCTAGCGACCCCGAACCAGATAATACCGATGGCGGAACAAGTGGCATGGCTCGCATCTATATAGACCGCTACGACGCCATGGCCAACAATGTTGCTTTCATGGACGGCAGCGTTCGCGGCATCATGCTGAATGAGTTGTGGAAACTACGATGGAATGCTAGGTGGGTGAATCCAAATTAAAAGCCATTGTTTAATTAGAATCAGAAAGTACTTGAATTTCAGGATTTGCGATGGCGTGGTTGTAAATTCTAATGCCGTCTATACCGCCGTGGAAAGGGTTTCTGAAATCCTTGGCAAGCTGAATCCAGCCACCGATGGAGCAGCGGTCGTGTTTGTATTTTATATGTCTTCCCGATAATTCCAAAACCCCAGCCTTCTGACCGTTCAGATACAAGGTGGATTGATCTGGCTCCATCACCCAAACCACGTGGGTCCATTGGCCTTTTTTAGAAGTCCATTTAATCCAGCTGCTGGTTCCGGGGTAGTCAGGAACAACCCCGTGACCGAGCAATGCGCCACCCCGGTCGGCACGCAGTCCTATAAACGAAGGTGTCACGCAAATGAATGTGTCATTTCCGAGTATTTCTGAATCATCAGCCAACAGCATGCCGGTTGAATTTCCTTCAAACCGGATCCATGCGGTGAGGGTCATGGAGGTCATGTCGGGGAGGGATTCTTTCAGGCGAATGAAGTCGTCGATTCCATCAAAGTGCATGGCACCATTCTCGTTTCCATGGCGATCCTTGGCGGGTGTGGCGCCGATTATTTTGCCGTGGTTGGTGCCGACGAGGTCCCGTGCGTTGCCATCGAGGGGCCAGTGGGCGATGAGCCTGGGTTTTGCCGGGGAATCCTGTTGTGTGGTAGCGGGGTCGTTGGCGGCGAGCAAAACCCAGATGAGCCCGCCCAAGGCAAGCCCGGCCGCCACGCCGATGGCCATGGAGCGCGATCGGCGGGTGCGCAGCAGGTGTGGCGGTTTGCCGGCGGAAACTCTCTCGAGGTCTTCAGCCAATGCGGTGGCAGAGGGGTAACGGTTGTCTGGATTGTTGGCGCAGACAATGTGGAGGATGCGGTTGAAGTTTCGGAAGGTAGGGCCCAGTTCTTCGTCTCGCGCGGCGCTAGGTAGCTCGGGGAAGGCTTGGCGATCCATGCCGGTGGCGGCCTCGTAAAGCACTTTGCCGAGGCTGTAAATATCGGCCGCGGATTGCCCGGGGCCCTCGGGCGGCAGGTAGCCAAGGGTGCCCACGAGGCTGGAGGCGTGGCCGAGACTGGCGACAAGGCCGGGGTCCGCAAGGCGTGGCTGGCCATTGACGTATACGACGTTGCCCGGTTTCACGTCGCGATGTACAAGGCCGTGCCCGTGCAGGTGGGCGAGGGCGCGTTCGCGGGTGGCACCGAGGGCGAGGGACTAGGAGATGGGGAGGCGTTCGCGGGTGTTCAGCTCACCCTCCAAGGTGCGTGGCTCGTAGGTTTCGGGGTCGATTTCATCACCGCCCGCGCTGGCGTCGGCGAGTTCCATGACGTAGTGAAATGAGCCCGCCGAAGTGTCGCGGCCAACATGGAGTATGTCGATGAGTCCGTTGTCTCCGCGCGACACCGGTTCGTAAACCCGGATGCCCTCGAACTCGCGCTGGTAATGGCGGTCGGACTCGAAGGTTTTGCGTTGGACAATCTTTACCGCGTGTCATTGCCCCGTGACCCCGCGCGCCAGCCAAACTTCGCCATAGCTGCCCCGCTCGATACACCGCAGCAGCTCGTAATCGGGGACGGTCATGAATTGACTTTAACAGGGAGCCACAGGATGAATTGTACCGCAGATTACCAAATCTGCACGGTTAAAAAATGCAGACTCGGCGGACTGCGATACGGCAGATTTGGAAATCTGCGGTACAGGGGTTTTATTTAATGCCGATGTTGATGGCCATGGTGCCAAGGAGGAGGTTGTGGGTTTGGATTTTTTTGCAGCCGAGTTTTTTCATGGCTTCAGCGACTCCGGTTTGGGCGGGGTAGTCTTTTAATGATTCGTGGATGTAGGCGTATGCTGGGGCGTCCTTGCAAAGCCATTGGCCAAAGCGGGGGACGATCCATTTGAGGTAGCTTTCATACCAGAAATGAATGAGGCGGTTGGGGGGCTTGCCGAAGTCGAGGACGCAGAGGCGGCCGCCGGGCTTGGCAACACGGTGCATTTCGCGCAGGCCGACGTCGAAGCCGGCAAGGTTGCGGAGACCGTAGGCGATGGTGACTGCATCGAAATGCTCGGCGGGTTGGCCCGTGTCCAGAGCGTCGCCCTCGAGGAACTCGATGTCGGCGCCGGCCTTGCGTTGCCGAGCAATTTTTAACATGGGGGCGCTGAAGTCGAGGGCGGTGACTTTCGCTCCTTGGGCGGCGAGGGCTTGGGCGATGTCGCCGGTGCCGCAGCAGAGGTCGAGAGCGCGTTGGCCGGGCTCGATTTTGGCCAGTTGCACGAGGTGGCGTTTCCAGCGATGGTGCATCCAGAGGCTCTGGAGGTCGTTGATGCGGTCGTAGCGGGGGGCGATGGTGTCGAAAAGTTCGCGCACTTTATCGGCGCGCGTTTCGTCTTTTGCGAGGTAGCTCCCGGCCATCGCGGAGAGGTTAGCATGAGTGATGCGCTCCGGGCGATTTTTACTGTTTGAATGCGGAGTACATAAATTGGGTCTGGAATTAGAGGTTGCCAAATGTGCGACCAGCCTCTAAAGGCACGCGTCAACGTGGGCAAGATACTAGTCATTGCGGAAAAGCCGTCGGTTCAAACCGACTTGGCGCGCGTGCTTGGAAAGAAGCTGGGGAAATTTTCAAAGAAGGGGAAGGATCGGAACAGTTACTTTGAAAATGAGGCTGCGATTGTCACTTCGGCGGTGGGGCATTTGGTGGAGTTGAAAATGCCCTCGGGGCCGAATGGGAAAAAGTTGCCGTGGGGGATTAAGCATCTCCCGGTGATTCCGGATTCCTTTGAGCTGCAGCCGATTGAGAAAAGCGAGTCGCGGCTGAACATGTTGCTGCGGTTGATCAAGAGCAAGGAGGTGGATCAGATTGTCAATGCCTGCGACGCGGGCCGCGAAGGAGAATTAATTTTCCGCTACATCATGGCGCTGGCTGGCGTGGAGAAACCGATGAAGCGAATGTGGATGCAGTCCATGACCGACGGCGCGATCATCGAAGCCTTCAATAAACTGCGCGAGGATGACCGGATGCAGCCG
>Ga0114996_10007125_pt1 | contig 12757 bp, 8 predicted proteins | sample ArcticOcean_MG_C_4_FD_87039 | JGI IMG/M metagenome (GOLD analysis project Ga0114996, IMG submission 87039) | Marine microbial communities from western Arctic Ocean - ArcticOcean_MG_CB4_134 | ecosystem: Environmental > Aquatic > Marine > Oceanic | place: Arctic Ocean: Canada Basin | collected... | reverse complement strand
CTCGGGGTAGCCAGTAATCCCGACTGCCAGAACCTGCTGCCCCATATTTGTTCCACGGAATCACCCCTCTCGGCCCTGTTGGGCTGGCGTGCATCTAGCTTATCAGCCACGTACAGACTAGGCAGGCCTGCAGATCCGCTATACGCATTTAAGGACAGAGGATTTAGTAAGACAGTTGGGGTAGTGGTTGATCTATCCGTATGCACCGCACACAGGTTATGTGGTTAGAGGTTGATGCGCTATACCCATTTTAAGGGTCAAGGTGTGGCGGCCAACTGATTCTGGACACTTTGTTAAGGCTCTGGATTTTCCCAAAATTAAAGTTTACTTATGTATTTGTCTCGCAATAGTAGCTATACCTTACTTGTGACCCATGGACACTCTCCTCATAATAGAAGGCGCCGACTCGGCTAGTGCAATTTGCATAGGCCTTTGTCTTTTTTGTTAGGCTATTCGTAATAGTTTTACAAGTCTTTAATTTTTTGTCGTCAATTGGGTAGAGCGAATAACCATCTGACTTATATACCCAGCATTCGGATGCCATACTAAGGTCATGCACCCTCACGCCCCGTTGCTCAGGTGATGCACCAAGAGCTTCCACGACAAAGTTGGCTGTTGTTTGTTTTTCTGGCTTCTCACCTTCAATAAGATTGCCTAAGGTGTAATTGGTGGTCGCCAAGACACGGGTTTCAAAGGCATCATCGTAGGAGACTTTGATGCCTGCCGTGAGATTGTCATTAATGTCATAGGAAAGACCTGCGGATACACCTGAACCACTGGCTTCACCGACATCACCATTCTGATGGTAATAGCCTAGGGTGGCCTTGGCTTTGTTGTTAAGGCGGTAACCAATATCTGCCCCCACAGTCTCAAGAGTGCCGGCCTGATAGTGACTATTTAATCGCTTTTCTGTTGTACCCGTGGGGATCAGAGCATAAAGGTTAATGCTCCATTGATGGGAGACTGCCTCTACCCCTACCGCCACCTGCTGGAAGTTAACAGTTCTGGGGTTGGTCACCACTAAGGTGGTATCGACAGGCCCTGCCTTTAATTCTCTTGCATCATATCCACCATAAACCCCATACATCCAAGAGCCTATGTCGTTTAACCAGCGATAGCCTATACGGGCAGAGGTGGATAGGGTCGTCCCTGCCACATCGGTATTGATAATACTGCTGTCGCCTGAGCGGTCATCCAAGTTCGCTTTGGCGAGAATATCGATATAGGTAACGGAGTTTCCTATCACCTGTAGCGGGATAAAGGCGCCTGCGCCGATGGCATTGGGCGTGCCCGCCCCTTGGGTTTGGCCAATGGCTCTTAGGTCAAACTTGACGGCACCATCTAGGGATCCCTCATCTGCAGATGAGGGATGGACGCATGCTAAAAGCAGAACAGCTGCGACTGAAGTGAGGTGGTTCATAGAATAACCCGAGAACTATTGAATGAGAGATGATACGCCAAGAAGGGAGATGTTTTCGGAGTGCCTAGGTTTGGGCACTGGGATGAGACATGATCTGGAACATGTCAAACGAGCAAATATCTCCAACCCAGCCTCAACTGCCTATCATTACAGTGTGCCCTAGAATCACTGGATCTAGGAAAGATATCCATTGATTCCATCAGACCCCGGTTACCAGGAGAGAGTGATGGGGTAGGCGATCATCAGTGCTTGCCATGCTTATGGGAAGGTGGATAGGTCAGAAGAACCCCTAATTGATACTCATTGTTACTGTGCAGGTATCCTGCCTAGAATTAAAAAACTCCTTTTTGAGAGTGAGTTATGTTGCTCTCGCGTTTACCGGTTCGCTTTAAGAAGGCAAAAGTACTGAAGTTTTTTTCATGCTATTAAATCATTTTCTTTGTGCCATATTCCTGTTACTGCCATCTGCTCAAGCTGATAGCCACAACGTGCCTTTTATCGACACCAGATGGCGGGTTACAGATGTAGTGGCGGAGTCGTCGTTTGCCGCTTCGGAGCGCATCTTAAATAAGGAGCAATATTTTTTGAAAGGCTGGTCAGAGGGAATCTTTTGCTCCGCCGATTTAACGGGCAGTCCAAGACATATGCAAAATACTCGCTTGATGCGTTTTTACTGAATAAAGTGTTCAGCCTCTTTAAAGAGTATCAGTCAGCATTGGGTTTAAATGACAAAATGACATTTGATCATGGGGTTTCCTGTGACGGCTTGACCGTCGAAGAAAGACGAGTTTGGCACCCTTTTGTTACAACAGAAAACTGGTGGGCGGGGTATCATCTTTATGAAGGCGCGATCTATGTTATGACCAATGAATGCTGGGGCAGTGATTGCGCCAAACCAACTAACGAGGATTGTTAAGTCAATGTGAAAAGCAGGCCATCTACTGTTTGCTAGATTCTCAAAACTTTCATGTTGGAAATAGGAAAAAGCCTTCACAAAACCTCTAAGATATCGTTGCCCCTCTTTCCAGCATGTCAAATACTCGCTTGATTGACCATTATGAAATTTATGGTTAAGTTAACGAGATAATGCTAAAAGAATTTAAAGAATTTATCTCCCGCGGAAACGTCATCGATCTCACGGTCGGGATCATAGTCGGTGCGGCATTCACTTCTGTTGTCAAATCAATTGTTGATGATCTCGTGAACCCGCTCATAAGCCTTTTGACAGGAGGAGTCGACGTTTCCAATCTTTATATTCCCCTAACTCACCATATTTACCCAACGTTGGCGGCGGCCGAGACTGCCGGAGTCGCTGTGTTTGCTTATGGACGATTTTTAATGGCGGTATTTCATTTTCTAGTTGTAGCAGTTGTCTTGTTTTTCTTGGTTAGGATGGTAAATCGAGTTCAGCGAAAAGCTAAATCTAAAAGATCAGATGATTCTATAAAGCCCTCAAAAGGCCCAACTCAGGAAGAGCTTTTGACTGAGATTCGAGATTTGTTGAAAAGTAATAAGGGTCCCATATCCTAATAAGTCGGTGATTAGGGCTGCTGACGGCTAATAAATTCTAGGTATCAAATGGGAATCTGACTGGCTATTGACGTCCCAAAGGTTGCTTAAATTCGGTTGCCCTAAGTCTTCTCTTCGCATACTGAATTGGTCCACCACTTATAGTATGAATGGAGGAACAGATAATGAGCACCAAACGTCACAAAGCCGAAAAGATTGTTTCCAAACTGCGCTAGGTTGACGGGCTTGTGCGGCAAAGCATGGATCGGATCGATTCGATTCCCGGCCCCGAAACAAATCAGCTCGTGTTCGTATATGAAAACCTACGGCAGTGGTAATCTTAATCCGCAATAACAGAATTGAGCCGTGTCTTAACGGCGCAATTCAATAAACTGGTTAACTAACAGGTTTTCTGTCACAACTGTTTCCTCTTGATCCGGCCATCGAACAACGAGCTTGCTTATTTCGCTGCCCTGCGGAATGCCGAAAAATGCCAAAGGCGCATCAAAGGATAGGAAGCCGCCACTGGCTTTAATCTCTCGAATCTGACTGAGGACTTCCCCATCACGAGATGTTTCCAGGGTTACAAAGCAACCGATACAGGACTTATTATTTCCCGAGCTTTTTAAGCTCACAACAAGTCTCGGCGACTGCGATTTATTGAGGTAGAGTCGAGGCTGGCTAACAATGCCATTATTGATAAGGTCTTGATCACCGTCGGCATCAATATCAATGAGCGTATAAGTAGGCGTATTCATCCAGTCATCAAGACCAAAGGCTGTCTCAGCCATTTTAAAACTGCCGTCCCTCTGATTGTGATAGAAGACATTCGCATGAGGATCAAACATACTCGTCGCATCTGAAAAACCATAGCCGTTGCCCGCATAGATGTCGAGATATCCATCAAGGTCCAGATCCGCCGCCTTAGCGTTCCACGCCCAATAACTATTGTCGACACCCGCCTCGGCTGCGCGAGATTGATAGCGGCCATCAACGCTTGCCATCAACAGATGATTGGCCGGGGTTTGCGGAATCTGATCCTCTAAATCGTATTCCGGCCCACTACCTGGCTCAGCTGCGATTAAACGGCAGAAATTTTTCTGATCAACAAAAGTCTCAGAAATCAGCTCGCACAAAGCAATATCCCCGGTTCGATGCGCCATGACCGTCGCGGCAGTAATAAGGCAATCATCTTTTGCTACTTGTTCAGACAACCCTAAGCAGTATTCTGGACTGCCCTGGTGCACGGCCTCCCAAGCATCTACTTTTTCCCAGCAGAGTGAGCTACGAGCTGGCATCGATGGTTTCAAATAATCGCAGTAGTCAGTGTCTGGTCCAGGGCCAGCCATGAGGTCGACGGAAAAAATATCCAGCAATCCATCATTATTAAAATCAGCTGAGTCAAAACTCATCGTATGAAATGCCGCACTTGGGATACGGCCCGCAGAATAGGTTTCCGGAACCCATTGCCCATCGGCGGAGCCAAAATAGAACAAGTCAGGACCGACCCGATCATTCGCGACGGCGATATCAGCTTTGCCATCTTGATCTAGATCTGACAGCAATACCGAAAGCGTCTCACCCCAGTCGCCCCCTATGAGCGCTAATTGCTCCGCCGCTTCAATTGGATGTTCCTGAAATGTCGCAACACCACTTTCCGCAAGTTGATTTTTCCAAATAATGTTTTCCGAAAATGTTGGTCGGAAATTCCTTTCGGTGCCAATAGACCAATTTCCCTCATAAATATCGACATCACCATCAGCATCAAGATCGGCAAAACCCGGTGCGATCGTTAAGACACGGCTCGGCTGGTGAAAACGATAAGGCTGTTCCACATCAAACTGACCATTCTGATTCCATAAAATGATGTTATCACTCTGATAAGTCGAAAGATAAAGATCTAGCCAGCCATCAGCATTAAGATCAACAAGAGCAACAGCAAACACATTAAGATCTCGACTAAAAGATAGCGTTAGTGGGATTCTTTTGAACTTACCTCCTACATTGATATAAGCGGCAACGCCCGAAGGCATTGCAAACACTAAGTCTAGCCAGCCATCTTGATTAATATCCCCAGAAGCAACCCCGCGCCCATACTTGAAAGGTTCCATCATATTCATCAAAGAAAACGGCGAGCGATGTGTGATACCGATATCTTCAGCAGCAACCAAAGTAAAAGCCTTTTCAGCATCTCCTGAGTGACTAGGGTATAGGGTTCGTGCATAGACCGACACGTCACCAGAATCTCTTACTTTAAGGCGATTCAAAACGAGGGAGGATGGCACTCTAGAATCTTCAGATATTGGTTCAGCTAACTGCTCACTCCAGGGGTTACGTTTCAAGCCATGGGTAACACCGTAGAGTACGTTAAATTGCTTGCTCAAATTAGCTAACTGGCTTTCTATTTCACAGCCTTCGCGCATGCGTATGTCGCTGACTTTTTGGCAAAATTTATAGTCGGCAGTTTTTACTGCAGTTTGCCAAGCCATATACGCAAAACACTGACCAGTCATGGCTTTATCTGCGAGTTGTTGACAGGTTTTGGCCGAAGCCTCTTTATCCAAAACAATGATGTATCGAAGGCGAGTGCAACCAGAAGAATCTAATTCAAAACCCTGACAAAGTTCCTCAGTGCTCTTTTCTTGTCTAATTGACTGAGGTATCTTTCCCAACATACAACGTATGCGGGCATGATCTTCGACCTGCGCACAAAGTTTTTTCTGCCCAGAAGATAATAGTGTGCGACACACCGCAATTTCATCAACCTTAAGTTCATCGCAAGCCGACTGAGACCACCAGTCTCGTAATCCTACCCCTTGTTTCAGACAATTCTCTGCTGATTTCAGGGAATGGCAGGCCCTAAATAGCGTATTCATCGCGCGTTGATCAACCGCTGTCATATCTTCACTCAGGGCCGCAACGATATTCGCTTTGTCCTGCGACACAATGTGATCGTCAATTATTTGCGCAGCGTAGCCCGCGGTAGCAGCAACGATCAGCGCGGCGAAGAATATCGCCGAGCTAAGCTTCCAGGAAATATAGCGGCCGATCACCAAGGCGGGATAAATACTGTAGATGCCTAAGGCGAACAACAGAACCATGCAGTAGGCAATGGGCAAGCCGCTGGCGATTAAGATACTCACCACAACAATATCAAAAGCAATGGGTACGGGCAGAAAGACGCCAATCACAGCAACGGCAAGAAGGCTTCCCAAATGCAAGGGCCAGTCTTTAATGTCGCCAAAGGATACGGCTTCGATGGTAAGTGCACCCAGCACACCCGCGATCAGCATGAAGGGCAAAGTGGTTTTGACGATAAACCAGAGATTTTTAATGCAATCGTCTAAAAAAACCTTGAGAGATTCTAACCATCCTTTTTGTTGCAGCAACTCACAACTCGTGTCGATCGCACAAGCTTGTGCATCGTTACCGTCTGAATTTTGCTCAAGCGCCTTGTACTGCTCCAGCACCCTAGCCTGTTCGTGACTCAGTTCCTGTTTGGGACCCCACAAGCGAACCAAAATAGGAATAAATATGAGGATAAATATCAAGACTACAATGAGCTTAATTAAGGCCAAATGAAACGGTAGCAAAGTAAACGACATGGTTAGAACGATAACGTTCAATGTGGGCGAACTCATCAATGTCGCCAACATGGTTTCCAAGCGTGCGCCGGCTTGATACATACTATGGGCAATGGGTGTCGTACAGTTAACACATACACTTAGTGGCATACCAACGAACATACCGCGAAATGAATTGAATAAACGATTAGTACCCCAATTCAAACTCGGCATATGCTGCAATAACGTCATAAAAACGCCAGCAAATAACAAACCAAAACTCATCCCCTTCCAGTTGGTGTAGGCCCAGTTAACACTCGTAGCCCAAACTCTTTGCCAGTAACTCATGCTCGCTTCAATAGGAATGAGAATATCAAAGGCGATGGCGCTAATACTATTTCGATCACCCAACTGAGCTTTGGTATCAAGCGCAGGTAAGCGTGACTGAGACCAAAACCATAGCGCGATCAAAACCATGCTTAACAAAGCAAAAACTAAAACTTTTCGTTGGTAGCTGGCCTGAAACAGAGGCGCGAAGAACTGCCGTAATCGAGCAATCACAGAAAGTGTCTCGTTATTATGATGCTATCGGACGTCTAAGTTTAGTTGCTGCCTGCCCAGAAACAAAAACCCCCGACGAGGCGTGGTGGCCTCCCTCACTGAAATGGTCCACTCGGTATAGTATGAATGGGGGAACAGATAATGAGCACCAAACGTCACAAACCTGAAGAGATTGTCTCCAAACTGCGCCGTAAGGCATGAGCCGGATCGATTCGATCTGGGAAGTGACTATCACAGCGTAGATGTACTACCACTGGCGTAAGTGCTGCAGTAATACGGGGGCGAACTAGTTGCAGGAGCTGAAACGTCTTCAGAAAGAGAATGAGCGTCCTCGTAGCGCTAGATCATACCTGACGCCGGACCAATTAATGGAGGCAGGCCAGTTCCCCAAAATCTGTGATAATTCTTGTTTTTCCACTATCCGGTTTTCTTTCATTACCAGTCTATTATTAAGCTGGGATTAACAAAATTTGTTGATCCCCGCCTAGGGTTAATGTTATAAGGGTTGCTACGTATACGCGTGAAAATCACTAAAAGTTTAGGAGAAGGACATATAATGGAGAAAATCACCACAGCAACGAGGAGGGGCTTCCTTCGAGCAGCGGCTGCAGGTTTGGGCGCAGCGGCGGCCACCACAGTTGGAGCGGCGAGTCAAGAAGCAACTAATATTCAGGTAGCTAAAATCGGGTCCGGTGGCGTACATAGCCTTCAGACTCCATTGGGAGAAATGCTTGGGAAAAATGCTGAGAAGTTAATGAAAAAAGCAGACCCAGCGATGCTAACGGTTAAGAAGAAAGATCTGGTAGAAGCACTGCACACCGGCCAATACCACAAGCATCCAGCACTAAAAAGCTTTTCCTCCAGTGATCATAAGGTTCTCCGCAATGTGTTTGATGACATACTTAAGCACGGGAGCAAGTCTAAGCATGCGAGTCTATTACCATCCCCAATGAGTGCTTTTGGGTCGGACGCAAACGCCTGGTCAGTTTCCGCGTGTTGCTGCCCGTGTTGTTGTGCGGCAGCCGAGATGAAGCCGAAACGCGCTATCGACTGAACTCCTCAAGCTGAAACCTTCAAAGCTGTGCTCTTAAGAGAGGAGCACAGCTTTTTTTATGGCTATACTTAGTCTTGTGTTCGCGTTGGGGAGCGCGAGCTAAATGGGTGATAAATTCGCATTGCCCTGGTATCGTGAGCCAGCCAGGATCGTCAATAACGTAGGAAGCGTCTGAAAAGTATGAAAAGTATGAAAAGTATGAAAAGTATGAAAATACTATTGGTCTGGCCGAGCGCCTTGTCAAACATAGAAGAGCGCCAGCAGATATTTCCAATGTCCGAGCCTTTGGCGTTGGAATATCTTGCCGCTGCCGCTGAGGAAGAAGGCCACGTCGTCCAGATCTTTGACATGCGGCTTAATAGTAAACCGCTCTCAGATGTGATTGCCTCGTTTGGGCCGGATATTGTTGGGGTCACAGCATACTCAATGCATGTGCGCACAGCGATCAGCATCACAAATGAGATTAAATCTTATAATCAGATGATCATTACCATCGTTGGTGGTCACCATGCGACCTTGTTGCCAGAGGATTTTTTCGAACCATCAATTGATTATGTGGTTGTAGGCGAGGGAATAACGGCGTTCAAAGACATTATTGGAGTCGCTGCGGAAAATAAACTGAGCCGGGAGGTGCTACCAGGCGCATGGACGCAGATTGGAGGGGAATTCCATGATGGTGGACGCGGAGAAACTCTCGGAAATGACATGATCCCTCTTCCAAATCGAGAGATAACCGGCCCTGAAAGAATTCATTACTTTATTGATTGGATGAAGCCCGTCGCTCTCTTGCGGACTTCGATTGGATGCCCCTACAGGTGCACTTTTTGCTCGCTTTGGAAAATCGAAGAAGGCCGCTACCACATTCGAAATCCTCATAAGGTTGTAAAAGAGTTAAAGACGATCCAAGAACCCTACATATTCTTAGTAGATGATGAGGCTTTCATTAACCGCCGAAGAATGATCGAACTGGCGGGGGCAATTAAGGAATCTGGAATAAAAAAGAAATATTTCGCCTATTGTCGAATGGATACCTTAGTCAAGAATCAGGCGGCGCTAGAAGCATGGCGGGATATCGGTCTTGAAAGAGTTTTTATTGGCATTGATAGCATTACCACGAAGGGCCTTAAAGAACTAAACAAGAAATACGACACCGTTACGATAGAGGAAGGTCTAAAAGTGGCGAAAGAAATAGGAGTGAAAGTCTTCGCGCAATTCATTGTAAGTACGGATTATGAGGATAAAGACTTTGACCGGCTTATTCGCTTCATCGAACAGTACCGGATCGAGTACCCATCGTTCACAGTTTTGACGCCATTGCCCGGTACCGAATTACTGTCGAATTTTGATCTTGTAACTGAATTGCAGGACAATGGCAGGCCAAACTGGGACCTGTTCGATACAGATAACCCCGTTGTGAAGACGAAACTACCGAAGAGCTATTTTGTTGAGCGTTATGAGGGCCTGTGGCGAACATTCGCTGGATCTCATAATCAGTTTGAGGACCATCAGATCGTATGAAATGGGTTACGTAGTATCCAAGCTTGGATATATGTTGGGTGGCCGCAATGATTAATACCGGCCGCCAGCGTGAATACAATTTGATCTGTGAACAGAGTGGTTGTAGATGAATAGATCTGTCCGGGATGCAAAACAAGCGATAAAGGAAAATGATGAAGATTGAGTTGGAGCAAGAAAAGCAATACCGGGCCTTCGCTGTTCAGTTGATGGACTATGAGGAAGCGATAATTGTCCGACGGGGCAATTATGAACTGAAAATTAGTGGTGAGGATGCAGGAGAAGTGCTCGAGAGACTTATTTCATGTGCTCTAGAAAAAGATATGACCAAGTCCGAGATGCTCAATTTGTTTATGGCTGAGTATCAGGATGTGGTCGGTGAGTTGATTGACCTCCTTATCGAAAAAAACATCTTGGTAGAAGCGGACAACATTAACTCTGATGAGAGACAAAATGAGTCATCGCTGGAGATCTTCTACTGGAACTTCGGAATCGATGCCAAAGTGGTCACTGAGAGGCTTAATTCTGCAAACCTTGTGATCGTTGGCGTAAATGAGATTTCGCGTCAGTTAGTTACAAGATTACGGGAAACAGGCGTTGAAAATCTTACTGTGGTCGATGATCCGATTGGAAGAAACTTCGGTTTCTTTGGCCAGCAAAATCAGTTGGACCACGTCGCTTGGCCGGATTCATTGCCGGTACCACAAGATTATGAGACCTGGGGTTCAGAAGTTGATCCGAGCCAGATCGGATGCTTGGTTGTTACCAGTGATCATGGGGGTCAACAATTTATCAGAGACTGGAATCAACAGTGTATTGACTCAGGCGTTACTTTGTTTCCAATTATCTTGCGGAACCTGATTGGGTTTATTGGCCCCTATGTGGTTCCAGGAGAGTCGGCATGTTTTGAGTGTTTTAGGGCTCGTCAGAATTCACATATTGAGGATCCAGCAGAGGTGCGGGCTAGCGAACTCTATGCTTTTGAGGGGCAAAAGTTGAATGGGTACCATCCCTCGATGACTGCAATATTGGGTGAATATGGAGCATTCGAGTTGACAAAGATTTTCGGTCGCGGTATCAGTCGTTATCGAGTTGGCACCGTTGTTCGAGTAAACATGATTCTGCCGCAAGTCTCCTCTCACAAGGTGTTGAAGTTGCCGAGATGTCCGGTCTGCAGCAGTTTAAATTCGCGTAGTGCGGAGACACCAAGCAAGACGACCTTTATGCCCGGACATCGGATAGAAGAATGAATCCTGACCGAGATGCCCGAAATTTAGCCGCGGTTGCGCCAGCCCTTATTGATCCCGTTGTCGGGATTATCGGATCAGTTAAGGAGGTTGCGAGAAATCCGGGGGGGCCCCAGTTTTTTCATTATTCGGCAACAGCCGCGAATACTTCAGCGTTTACCAGACAAGAAAACTTCTTTGCCGGAGGCGGCGCTTCTTCCATTCGAGATATAGCCGTATCTAAGGCAATCGGTGAGTCTGTCGAGAGGTATTGTTCGGCCATATATGATGTAGATGAACTGCCTCTTCATTCATGTGATGAATCGGACACGCCCTGTGTCAATCCGGGGCAATTCGCGCTTTACCAATCTTGGCAATATGAGCAGGATGGATTCCCTTTCGTTTCCTTCGAAAACGATACACCGATCAAGTGGGCAGAGGGACATGACCCTTTGACTGGGGAATCATGGTTGGTTCCCGCGGCGATGGTCTATTCCCCTTATTATTACTATCAGGGTTCCGGTGATTCTCCCATCTGTCAAAATATTTCTACAGGCCTGGCTTGTCACCTAAGTCCTTATCGTTCTGCATTGTCAGGATTCTATGAGGTTATAGAGCGGGATTGCTTTACTCTTACTTGGTTAGCAATGTGCGCTCCCTCCCAGATCCGAATCGAGACTCTAGACGATAGAAACTATGAATTAATTCGTCGAATTCAAAAGGCACCATGTGAGATAAATCTATTCGATATTACAATGGATACTGGAGTACCCACGATATTATCCACATTGAGATGGGTTAGTGACGAAGCCCCGGCACTGGTAGTAGCGGCATCTACTGATTTGTCTCCTTCAGAGGCAACCCGAAAAGCTCTAGAGGAGTTAGTGCATACCAATCGGTATTCACAACAAATAACCTCACATAGTCCGCCGCTTGATGAAGATCCTGAGTTCCGAAACGTAGACTCTCAGGCAACCCATCTTCAATTTTACTGTGATCCCGCAAATCTATCCGCAGCAGAATTTCTTTTCTCGTCTCGTGAGCGCAAAGATTTTGATGAGATTAAAAATCTGTCTTCGGGCATAGTGAAAAAAGACCTTATTTTCATACTTAGCCGACTAAGGGAATTGGGGTATCAAGGCCTCGTCACTGAGCTAACCTCAGAAGATGTCGCAGGTATTGGTTTGTCTGTAACAAGGTCGATCATCCCTGGTTTTCACCCTCTCAGTATGGGTCATGACCTTCGCCCTCTTGGCGGGAAAAGGCTTAGGGAGGTTCCGCAATTAATGGGATACCCGGGAATTGGCAAAGATGGCCTTGGCAATCCTTACCCTCATCCGTACCCATAAGCTGGAGCGTTACAATGCAAAGAGAATTCTGGAACCGCCTGAGAATACAGAATGTCGATGAATCGCTGTGGGAAACCTTCCATGAGAATTCTAAGTTTTCAAAGTTCGAGGTTTATCCAACCAACACGGAGGCTCGCGAGATTATGGATGATCTCTGGCCCGCCATGCCTTACTCCGGGTTTCCAATCATTGATTTGCCTTCGGAGCGGGCCCCTCTGGATAGCCCGCTTGAGACCCTGCTTGAAAAGCGAGTAACCGCCAGAAAGTTAGGCCCAAAAACTCTTGACCTTTCTCAATTGACATCGCTCTTGTTTGCGGCCTACGGCGAGACGCGATCTAACGATGATGGGAGTTTCGGGCGGCCGTTTAGAACGATCCCCTCTGCCGGGGCGATGTACCCGCTTGAGCTGTTTTTCTTTACGCATAAGGTTAAAGATTTGAAGACCGGCTTATATCATTACAACCCACACGAACACCACCTGCGCTTGATGTTAGAAGAAAACCTCACTGGGCCTATTGCAGAAGCGCTAGCACAACCGAATGTAGCGCTTGACAGTAGT
>Ga0114996_10007123_pt1 | contig 12758 bp, 15 predicted proteins | sample ArcticOcean_MG_C_4_FD_87039 | JGI IMG/M metagenome (GOLD analysis project Ga0114996, IMG submission 87039) | Marine microbial communities from western Arctic Ocean - ArcticOcean_MG_CB4_134 | ecosystem: Environmental > Aquatic > Marine > Oceanic | place: Arctic Ocean: Canada Basin | collected... | reverse complement strand
GGCGCCTTGTGCATCGCTCCCAGGAGTCCCCATTTTTGCTCTAGCGTCACCCATATTTACTCCGTAATTTTAGAAAATAAATCGTCCGGATCTATTTTAGCTGATTGTTCTTCCGCTTTTGCAATTAAATCCGCTAGCTTAAGAAGCTGTTCATTAGATCTAGTCATCCTTTCAAGATACTTATTTAAAATTGGTCCAGCTGAAATATGTTCAGCAGTAGTATTTGTCATTGAAGAATATGCTTCGTTAAACAACACAAAAGCGTTTTCTCTATCATTTACAGCATTTTCATAAATCTCTTTCCAAAGATGCTTTTTCTTATCTTCTAAAGACTCAATTGAGTCTAAGAGATCTGCAAAATCTTTAACTTTCTTTTTCGACTGTTCTATCCGCTCTATTATGTCGTGCATATTTTCTCCGTTTAAAAAAGTGTCCAATCTTCTTTTTTAATATCTCTGTAGTGTTTTCTAATTGTAGACATCGATGAAGATAACTGCTTAGAATTCAGGCCACTAATTTCTCTAACATAAACAAATATCGCTCTCTTATTTAGAAAATCTAGTTGGTCTATCATTTCGAACACCCTGATAATTGCATCGATACAAGCAATATCATTTTTTCTATCTACTTTTGTCTTTATATTAAATAATACCCCCATTATTTCGCCACGCAATTCTTTGCCAATCATTTCATCATCTGGAGAGGGCGCGACTTGAAATTGCGATATAGCAGCCTTATCTTGAGCATTCATGTATTCGTGATCTGAAATGCTGAGATGGCCATGCACTTGGCGCTTTCTCCTTCTAGAATTTAGAATCAACCAATTCTTAGCAACTACATTAAAATAGGAAAAAGCTTTAGTGCCTTTTGCTTCATCAAATTTACCAATGGTTTCATAACAAAAAGACACACAGTCATTTTTTAGCACGTCAAATTTTTCATTTTTTCCAAAACCATAAATTAATATTAAATTTTCCGCAAGCTTATTAAAAGCTGGCATTATCTGCTTTTCATAAATTTTATGCTTTTGTTTTTCGTCGGAAGATCCTTGATAAGCAACTATAGCTTTTTGAGTATTGGCGTCAAAATAAAGAATTCTGTTTTTAGATTTAGATCTTCTAATTATCCTCTTTTTTTTCATCGTGTTCCTGTTGGACATTTGTTAATATGTTTGCAGATTGTAACAAGGAATCTCTACATCGCCTTATATCTTCTACGACATTTCTAATTTGTGGACTATCATAAAAAAGAGGGATTTCTAAAACTTTAGAAATTGAAGAATACTTTTCGTCCAATACGTCTAATACATCTTCAATGGCCTCTGTTAGTTTCAATATTAAAATTCCGTGCTTTATATGATATCGAATCGATATACACAGAATTAATAGAAAAAACAAGTTCGAACAGAAAAGTCCAGTTTCTAAAACAGTCATAGCAACCCATTAAAAACTTTATTATACTTTTCGTTAATTGCTTTTTGAGAAAATTCTTCTTTTATTTTTAATGATAAGTCTTGCGCCCATTCTTTGGGCTTTTGTGGATATTTGTAAAACTTTCTAATTTTTGACTTAAAGTCAGCTTCTTTAACTTCGGCCCAAACAGTGCCGGGAATGAATATTCCTCCGTCTATTCTCTCTTTAGGTACTGGGCGTAGATCATAATCGAAAGAAATAAATTTTCCTCGATTCATAAAATCTAAATGTCCCGACCAATTTGTCGCCATCACTGGTAAGCCAGTAGCTGCAGCTTCTAATAGTGGTAAACCAAATCCTTCGCCTCTAGTTGGCGAAACTAAAGCTTTAATTTTTGGGTGTTGGTATATGCTTTGAATCTCTTGGGGCTCTAAAGCTCCGTGGAACATATACACTCTGGGATAAGGGCCTTCGCGGACTTCATTTATCAGCTTATCTAGCATCGATGAAGTCATGTGCCTATCTTTAGTGGAGTTAGTGCCGCAATTAGTCTTTATAACTATTCCCACGTCTGAATTATTTTTGAACTCTTCACAAAGCCACTTCAGCGCAAAAAAAGTATTCTTTCGATCAGTAAATGGATTTTGCCCTGTGATCTGTCCAAACATTAAGAAATTAAACTCAGTTGCAAACTGTAGGTTTAAATTTTTTTCATTAGTTTCATCTAACAAGCAATCATAAAAAGATTCTGGAATAACATCAAGCTGAGTATCGATTTTTCCCGATTTTTCCAAAGTACTTTTTGTGTGATTAGATGGAACTACCACATGATTCATTTGATTACAACTTTGAATCCAGGCTGGGTTACACCTGTCAGTTTCTACTGCCGCAGTAATTCCTACATTGTATTTTGCAATATTTGGATCCCACTCATTTGGTAATTGAATCTGAAACGATGCATCGAATGCAGGATCTTGAATTGGTGCTGCTGTCTGCATAATTCTTCCTACTAACCCATCTAGATAATCAGGATTCACGTACCACGGTGTAACACCCCACGGAGTGACTTGCGAAACAATTTCAAATCCCTTAGACTCTAGCCATTTAAATATTTGTCTAGAATGAGTGCCATACCCAGACATGGTCAAAAGAGGACCTCTTACTAAAACTCTTTTCATTATTTCTCCTCTAAAGTCCAGCGCTTATAATTTGCTTTCCAGTTTTCAATAACATTCAGCATCGTGTCGTTCCATAAACTGATAGTTTTTTCATACGCAAATTCTGAAAGTGCATATTCTCGACATTTTTGTCCAAGTTTTTCTCTTCCATCGGGACCCATAGAATATATTTTATATATCGCTGCAGCAGTAGCTTCGTGAGAACTGTAGTCTTCATAAATAAAAGGAACTTGCTGCGACCCGACCAGCGTTCTATAATCCACGTCTAGCGCCACTCCGTTTTCAGAACCATCGCGATGATCTACTACTTGTCTAGTTAATCCACCAGTCTTAAGAGCAATTATTGGTTTTCCGCACTGCATAGATTCTAACGTAGCTAAACCAAATCCTTCTGCATAAGAAATATTGATGCAGCAATCTGTTATGTTATGAAGTACATTCAGTTTTGGAAAATCAATTCTATCAGTCGAGAAAACTACTGAATCAGAAAGATCAAAGTGCTCTGAAGTGGCGACTAAATTTGGACCTTCAGGGTCTCTTGGATCTGAGTGTAGCACGAGTTTTGCATTAGATTTTCCTTCGCTCTTGAGTTTATCCATAAAAATTTTCCAAGCCCACAAAAGATCGTTAGGCCTCTTTCTTCTAGCGTTTCTATTCATCCAAAAAAGAATAAAATCGTCTTCTGAACCAGGGCCTATAACTTGAGATCTGTGTTGCTTTATTTCACTTTTACTTAAAGGATAAAAAACATCTTGCGGCAGAGAGTGAGGAACAAAATTAGTTTTACTTGGAAAATGTTCTGATATCATTTCATAAGTTAGATGAGAGTGACAGTTGATTAAGTCTGTCGCTTGATAATACGTTTCATTAAAAACAGGGTAGGGATGATTGTCCCAAACATGCCACCAGGCTATTGGACATATCTGATGAATCTCGTCTTCCATAGAAAAAAGCCAATCAAAAAATCTTGGATCAGTAAAGATTAAAAGCAAATCTGGTTTTTCAGTTGCGAGAGTTTGTCTAATAAGCTCTGGGTTGCCAAATCCATCTGTTGGTTTAATTATGAAGTCAGGACTAATTACACGTACTGCATAATCGTCGTGTTTAATTGCTGCTCCAAATTGACGAAAGGACCACTCTCCCGGATAGCTGTTCAATAATCCATTAATTAAATGGCGAGTTTGAACTCCGACACCTGAGGTGCTGAGTGCATGGTCAGAAAGTATTAAAATTTTCTTCTTCATTTATACTCCACGAGAATACCTTTGTAATCTTAAACAAAAAAAGGCAGGCTTAAACCTGCCTTTTTCAAAATTATGTCTAGTTCAAGTCTTAAGGACAGTATTGGGTATCCTTAAAATCACAAAACAGGCAAGAATTTCTATTTTTTAAATAGAGCCCGCGTCGTACGCTGGCTATCATGCTACCAATCATCTTATTAACTCTTGCTTCCATCTTAGGTCCAGAAGAAACTGTAAGAAGCTCACAAGTCTTTCCAGGCTTTGCCCCTCTTTTTAAGAGGACAAACCCGCATTTAATATCTTGAACTGAGATATTATTCTTTTTTCTCCAAAATAATTTATATGCAGATATCTGGGCTTGAGTTAAAAAGTCACGCCTCTTATCTTTATACCAGCCGCCAGCGTTGGCAGTCTTCCAGTCGATGACCCACTGCACCCTTTTTCCTCTTGGGCCGTCACACTCAATAATTGCATCTATAAAACCCTTAAAGCTTAGATCATAACCAGACATTTCTTCATACAGTTCTTCTTCTGCTGAAATAACTTCCCAGTTTGGAAAATTATTGTCTAGAAATTCTGGAATATCTTCTAGAGAATTCTTCGCCCACTGGACCCATTCATCAATATAGACGTGGGGTTTTGGTTTCCAACCATTATTTTTGCGGTGATCAGCTTGGGCCTGAATATATTCTTCTGAATCGAAACCATTTTTTTTCCAAGCTTTTCTTAAAGAAGTTTCTAAAGATTCTAAATCCATAGTTTTAGTCTTAAGATACTGCTCAAGCTGAGCATGAAGAAGAGTTCCGTAATCTAAATAAGGCGAATCTTCTCCCAGGTTAATTTTATCAATGTAAGACAACTTATGCCTAAAAGAGCATTCTTTCCAAGTCTTCACTTCTGAGTAAGATACATGGGCTTTATTAGTAGGGAAATTATTCATTTAGAACTCACACTCCTACTAATAATATAACAAGTTATATGCTTTTGTTCAACCAACCAGCAATGTACATTTCAATGTTAGTTTGGGCATGCCACCCAGTAGCTTTTTTCATTTCTGCCGGGTCTGCAAGAGTGATCCAAGCTTCTCCGGGACGAGAAGGAATATATTCAACTTTGCCGCCAAAGAAAGAAGCTAAGTCATTAATGGAATAATTTTCACCAGTACCAAGTTGATATATCTCTGCGTTGTGAGTTCCTATTCCCAGGGATTCGAAGCCAGAAACAATATCTGAAACATGAGTAAAATCTCTTCGTTGTTCGCCATTTCCAGTAACAGTTAGAAATTCTTTATTACGCATTTGCCCTTCAAAAATTCCAACCACAGTTGCATAAGCTCCAGAGGTGGGCTGACGATCGCCGTATACATTAAAAAATCTAGCGGTCACCACACTCATCCCGTAGACTTGATGATACATCTCACAAACTTGCTCTCCTGTATACTTTGCAAATGCGTAGGGATTTAACATCGGACCAGCATAAGCAGAAGAAGAACCTGCGTAGACGACCCGAGAACCCTTTCTCCGGGCATAGTCTAGAACGTTTGATGTCCCCATAATATCTATTGATAGGTAGGTCAGAGGGTCCCGGAAACTTGGCTGAATCCTTGCTAGAGCAGCAAGATGGTATATCACTTCAAATTCTTCTTCTTCATATTTATATGAATTGAGATTTCTCACGTCATCAATCCAATAACGCACATTGCTGCGCATATATTCTCGACTACTGGATTCTGAACAAAGATTATCGATTACCGTCACTTCATGACCGCTAGTGGCAAGAGAATCTACAAGGTGAGATCCAACAAACCCCAGGCCGCCAGTTACTAATATTTTTCTAGACATTACATTTCACCCCAAGTATGTTTTTTCAGTCATCGCTTCGTACACCGCGCCCACGACTTTTTGCAAGCCATATTCTTGCTTTACAACTGAAACATATTCAAGAATTCTTTCTTTTAAAGCTTCTTTATCGCTAAAAAGCTCTGTTATTTGTCGATCCATCTCTTCATCAGATTCATCGATGCCTACTTGCAAAATTAATTCTTGCGCGCGAGGGTGCATATAGGTAGGAACGTTTCCTATAGGAAGAGTATAAGCTTTTGCAAATTCTAAAAATTTCGCGTGTAGTCCATCAGCGTGTCCTGTGCCGACACCTCCGGTCCAAAACTGAGAAATAAAATCAATATATTTGGATCCAACGTAAGGATGGGCTAAATTATCTAACTCATATCCAGGATGAGGAAGGTGCACGGCGTTAAATCTGTTCGAATTTTTAACCCAATAATCCGCTACCCTTTGACGAACAGGATAAAATTTGTGATGAAGTTGTCCTGTGATTATGCCATCACGAGTCTTCTGTAAGAATACTTCTTCTGCGTCTCTTTGATCAGAAAAATCTAAACACTGGGTAAAAGGAAAAGTATTAACATCCTTAGCTTTTAAAAATTCTAAATTAGTTTGAGATGGAGTACCCACAAAAATACAGTCAAAATTAATTTTTTCATGGAGCTCTAAATCTGTCCGAAAAAGAACTCCATCAGACTTACAAGGGTCACCATTTCTTAAAAATTTATTACATTTTAAATTCTGAAGTAGCGGAACATGAGCTTCATCATGAAGCATAAAGTATAAGAGAACATTATCTTCTGGCTTAATTGAATCTAGCATGTCTTTCTGAAAAAACTCGCTACAAGTTCTAGCATGACACCCAAGCCTAACAAGCTCTTTCGCAGGAATCAAAGTATCTCCGTAAGCCATGAAATTCATCACGGAATCAGGTATAACGACAAAAGTTTTCACTGGGCTCCTCTCTTTATTTGAAGGGCTGCAAATTCTGCGTTTGGACAATCTCCAATTATACCAAGCTTCTTATATGCTGGTTGATCATAAATAACCTGGGGATAATGTCCCATGGACTCATCTCTCATTCCAAGCTCAGCTAAATAAGATCGCTCATGAATTTTTAAATTTTCCAATCCAATCAAGCACAGGGGCTCTGCTAGACGAAAATTAAAACCCACATATTCATGATTATATTTTTCAATTTGTCCCTGATTACATATAGACCTAATCTTTGCTCCATCCATTCTAGAGTTTTTATTGACGGTTATCATCCCACCTTCGAAGGTAGAAAAATTTTTTGTCTTATAAAAAGAAAAACATCCCACATCACCATGGGTACCAGCTAGCTGTGTTCCCTCTAAGCATGGTTTACACTGAGCTTTGCATGTAAAAGAACATCTCGCGCCAAATGCTTGTGCGGCATCTTCTATCACCAGGAGCTTATGTTTTCTAGCAATGTCCATTATTTTTGGCATGTTGCATACGCGACCATAGAGGTGCGCTGGAATGATCGCTTTGGTTTTTTCAGTGATAGCTTCTTCAATCTTATTTTCATCTATTAATTTACTATCTGGATGAATATCAACAAAGACTGGGGTGGCTTTAGCAATTAATATTGCATTAGAAGCAGCAATATAAGTAAATGCTGAAGTTATGACCTCGTCGCCGGGCTGTAAGTCTAATGACCACAAGGGGGCGATAAGCGCGCTAGTACCATTATTCACTGCAATTGCATTTTGAACGTTAAATTTTTTTGCCAGTTCTTCTTCAATAATTTTCTTATTATTGCAGGCATTTATAAATTATCAGTATCATTAGTTGCACAAAAATATAGCTCAGCACATAGATGAGGAATTTCTTGACCTGCGGTGTGGAGTGCTCGAGGTAGATTGGGATTTTCAATAAAAAGATTATTCATTTGAACATTTGAAAGAAATTTTAACAGCACCCCTCTGTAGATATGGATATTCATTTTGCAAATATTGACAAGCATGTTTCTTACAGACCAGTAATCAAAAACATGGCGATGGTGAACTTTAATATCTCCTGCTGTAAAACTATCTGGTGTATCCAGTATCCCCAAGCAAGCTCCCACTTTTCGGTGTAAAGACTGACCATTTGGCACTGATATGTGAAATCTTCCACCTGGTAGTAAAAACTTTTTTAGTTTATTAATAATAAAAGCAGGATCATCAATGTGCTCCGCTCCTCTTAAAAATACAATATCGGAAAATTTTTCATTTGTATCAAATTGTTCCCATAGCTCTTCTATAAAATTAACGCTCGAAATATCATTATTATTCTCTTTCAGTTTAGATTTAGTAAACTCTAAACTGCTCCTACTTCCATCTACGATTGTTAGGTTTTTACTAAAAGAAAAAAGATAGCAAGAGACGGTGCCAATTCCGCAGCCGACTTCTAAAATTTTAGAACCAGCAAGATTATTTTTTACAAGCTCGCAATGATATTTCACGGTCTCACGTTCAAATTGACACTGTGTAACGCTATTTTGATAGATTTTAAAAACTTCTTCAAGCTCAAGCTTATCCATTTTTGTTCCATACCTCAATAAAGTTCTCGCCCGTTATTCTTGCTTCTTCAACCATAATAGAATCTCCAATGTTTCTAGTCAAACTAACTAAATTAACTTTTTTCGGCTTTGCTGGAACTCCCATCCAAGAAATTCCATCTATCGATCTACCTTTAAAAAAAGCCATAGCCCCAACGATGCAATATTTTCCAAGCTCAGATCTCTGATGGGTACATGCATTTAAACCAACATAACTAAAGGCTCCAACAATTGCATGCCCACCAATTTTTGCTCCCGTACACAAAACTACGTTATCTTCTAACACTGCGTCATGTCCCATGTGGCTTTTACTCATCAAATAGCATCCGTTACCAACTTTTGTCTTATATTCTCCCAAGTTGTTATTGATAGTGACAAATTCTCGGATTATACAGTTTTTACCAATAATCACGCCTGAGCCCTCAGGGGGCGCGTAATGAATACTCTCTCCGGGGGTACCTATACTACAATGCCCATATACCTGGGTACCATCTCCGATGGTTACGTTATCACCGATGATGGTATACGGGCCGACCGTTACATTTTCTCCAATCCATACGTTATTTCCAATAATCGCTGTAGCATGAATCTCGCTCATAATACGCTCACAACCCTAAAGACCAAAAAAATGTTTTCCTGCAATAAAGATTGGGCTTGCGCTCTAACGTAAATCTCCGTGTTCCCACGATATCATCGAAAATAGTTTTTCCTGAAAAATAAGCTAAAGATGCTACATCATCTAAACGATAATGATGAATGCTATATTGCAACGATGACCACTTTTGGACAAAATTAATTTCTTGTTTTACTGTATTTACTTCTAGTTTTTTCTTTCCATCATGAGATTCGATTCTAATTACTTGATTAGTTTCTGGAAATGATGATACCCTCTGTCTAACTGTGCTTAAGAATTCCTGATCACTTATTTGTGGATACAAATTCCAAAGCTCCTCATAGCTTTTAACTTGTCGCTGAATATGCTCATTCATTTGATTTCTATATTCAGCGGTATTAATTTTCTTTTTTGATACCAATATACCACTTTTGGGTGTTTGAAGTATGGAGTCGCCAGCGTGGAGTGGCTCAACAGAATCTGAGCATCTTTTCGCATGTGCATAGTCATAAAATTCTGTAGGGGCTTTAACGCTTAGATTAAGCATAGAATATGCGTCAGTAAAGTGAACTAAATTAGATCCAAACGGAATCATCACATCTGGATTAATTCTTGTAATTGCATCAACCGCATAGTTCATTGCTTGGTTAACTAAATTTTCTGATTTACTAGCAATTTCCTTAACTGTTAAATTTGCAGAACAGTATGGAAACCAAGCAATATAAGCAAAAGGAATACAGGCAACATTAATTTTTTGATTTTGGCTGAACTGCTCTAACTTTGATATATCTACCCAGTGGTCATTGCCGTGATATACTGCAAAGTTATTACTAAAAAATATAGCAGAACTATCTACTTTATTAGTTTCATTTATAAATCCTCGAATTTTGATTCCGGGTTCTAGCTCGATATCTTCTTCAGCTTTAACAGTCTTATAAGAAATGTTTTCTTTCTGAAGTTCCCTTTCGAATGTTTCTCTCTGCTCCATTATTAATAACTGGGTTTGGGGAGAAAGATTACGTAAAAACCCTATATCATAATGGTCTTTGTGGACGTGAGAAACATACACGTAATCAACAGTAAAAAATCTAGAATCTTTAATTTGATCTGGAAAATAGAACCAGGAAAAAAGATAGGGATCTTCATAACCAGCAGGATCGCAAAGTATAGTCTTACCATTTAGCCTGATTAAAATTGACGCATGGCCTACATAAAAAATTCCATCCTCTTGAGATTCAAAAAATTGATCTAATGAATTCATTAATAATTTTCTCCAGGCGAAGTCCAATACCACCAGAAAGGATGAGTTAATACTAGCATTTTATTCCACTTACCAATATGCTCAGAAAAACACCCTTCGCGCCAACGAGCTCCACTGTCTGAGAGATATTTAAATCCTTCAAAAAAAGGCGAATTATAACACCGATTATTGTCTACTAAAATTTTAGATAAATCTATTCCAGTCCTCGAGGGTTCGTGAATATTAAAAAATTGGATGTCAAACTGAAGGTTAAGAGAAATAAACTCTAAGATGGCCTGGATGTCGCGAGCATAATCTATTTTTTCATCATCAAAAACGAGCGGCGGCTCATAGTGCAAGCCAACTTCATGACCCCTGGCTTTGAGATCATGTATCAGAGCAATATTTCCTCGACTAAAAAAATTATAGTTTTTAGATCGAACTCTAAAAAAATAAGTGGACTTAACTCCTATACTGTCTTCTATAGCAGACATTTTAGAAACCAATGAAGGATCCATGTCGATGTCGTGAGATAAGATAACTTGCTTTTTAGGAAGTTTAGTGTTCGCCAAAGTAAAAGAATATCCCTCTAATAGATATTTTTCTATGGTTGCCGACTAGTGCGTTAAAGTAAAGTTTGACATTCTATATTATTGGCATCGAGATAAGAAATATTAGCTAATTTTGCAGCCATAAATCCATTCTCACTATCTTCTATTACAATAGTATTGTATACACCAACTTTAAAATGTTCACAAGCTGCTAAAAACATGTCTGGAGCAGGCTTGTTCTTCTCTTCAAACTGATCTCCGGTCAGCACTAAATCAAAACTTAAATCTAGTTTTTCGATGATTAATCGAGCATTATTTGATGTGGTAGATGTAGCTAAAACTAATTTTTTATCAGTCTGCTGTAAAGATTTATAGATCTCATATACAGGAGCATTAACTTCTAATATTGATGAAGACAATAATCCCAAATAAAACGCACATTTCATTTCATAAAGATAGCTTTCGCTAAGTCTTTCTGGACACCTTTCCAGTATCCAAGATTCGGCCAGTTTATAAGCTTCTTTATGAAGAAGCTCAGTTTTTACTAGTGTGCCGTCCAAATCAAAAATTACAAGATCAATACCATCAAACATGCTTATGTCATGTATCCCATGCTTTCCATATCATATTTAGACATCCACCCAATAAAATCTTTTAACCCAGCTTCTAACGAAAATTGCGGAGTATATCCCAAAGATTTTGCTTTAGTAATATCTGCTCTTAGTTTTAATACTTCTCCTGGGCGCGCATCTGTATGAACTATTTTAGACGAAGATTTAGAGATTTCAATAATTTTTTCAGCTATTTCATTAATGGTAAAATCTTCTCCAAAGCCCGTATTCATAATTGTTCCAGCGGGAACGGATTGAGATATTAAATAACCAGATACGGCATCATCAATATACTGATAATCTCTAGTTTGACTGCCATCTCCATAAATGAGAATAGGGCGATTGTCTAAAGCTCGCCGCGTGAAGATGGATATAACAGCACCGTAACCCGACGCTTTTTGTCTAGGACCAAAAGTGTTAAAATTTCTAATAACTCTTACATCTGTGCCGAATGTATGATAATAAGCAGTACAGAGAGATTCTGCAGCTACTTTAGACGCTGCGTAAGGAGACTGTGGATTTAACGGAGATATTTCAGAGTGAACTCCTTCTCCATAAACTTCTGCAGAAGAAGCAAGTGTCATCCCTAAGTTTGAATTTTCTTTACAGATTTCTAGAAAATTTTGGGTAGACGTTAAATTAATCTCTAGCGTTTCTTTTGGACGAATTATAGATTTTTCTACATGAATCTGCGCAGCAAGATGAAAAATATAATCGCAGTTATTACAAATTTCTTTCATGCGAGTAAATGATCTCACATCAGCTTCTATAAAGTGAAAATTTGGATAATTGAACAAGCCTCTTATGTTGTTGAGATTTCCATTATAGAAATTATCAACGCATATGACTCTATTTCCAGCTTTTAATAATGTTTCGCACAGGTGAGAACCAATAAAGCCGGCACCTCCTGTGACTAAATAACGTTTTTTCATATTTTTCTCCGCTTAAATTATATCAAAACTCTAAAATTGTTTTAGAACATCGCTCACATTTTCAAGAGTAAAAGTTTCGTCATCACAAAAGAAAACTTCTTCCCACACTCTCTGCATTTTGGTTCCCCATTTTATTTCTGGAACAGTTTCTAGATCATTTTTAAGAAGCGCATTGATTCCTAAAGATACAAAATTAATTCCAGCGCCCCTGCAAAGCTCTAGAGTTCCAGACAACCTGGGGTTTATTTCTAAAAGTTTTGGATTGCCAGCAGCATCATACCGAAATTGAAGATTAGCGTTGTACTTTAAATTAAAATTTTGATAAAAATCTCTAGAAAGACTGATTAAATCGTCTTTCTTTATGGCTTCTCCTGAAGAGCAAATTCCATCTTTTATCGTATCTCTCCTTCGAGTGACACAGTAAAATTCATTATTGATCTGAATACAGTCAACACTGAATTCTTCTCCTGGTAAATATTCCATTACTAAAAGCTCGGGGAATGTGCAGTCTCCTTCTCCAAGAATATCAACAATTGACTGCAGAGTAATTGATCTAGAATCAGCCTTTTT
>Ga0114996_10007122_pt1 | contig 12758 bp, 9 predicted proteins | sample ArcticOcean_MG_C_4_FD_87039 | JGI IMG/M metagenome (GOLD analysis project Ga0114996, IMG submission 87039) | Marine microbial communities from western Arctic Ocean - ArcticOcean_MG_CB4_134 | ecosystem: Environmental > Aquatic > Marine > Oceanic | place: Arctic Ocean: Canada Basin | collected... | reverse complement strand
GGGACACTTCTGGCTCCTTTCTAGGTGCGGTAGATCTATACCCTGCACCGGGAGTCCAAACACACCACCACCCTCATGTTTCTATCCCTTTAAAAGTGTCCCATTATCGCTGAACGCCTACATGAGGGGGCTCGTGTTATCAATTTGTTATCAAAAAGTGGTGCCGAAGGTCAGAGTCTAGCTCCTTGGTGTTAAACCATCCTTTCGAGTCTGGTAGCGTAACGGCTGGTCAACCGTACTGCAAATGATTTGTGACTATCTGCCCATTCCGTCCCGTTTCAAACTGTTGAGTACGTCGGCAAAATGTCGGCAAATTCTGCGCACTGTTTTAGGCCATCGCGGCCCTGCAAAGGCTTATCAGACGCAATGGAAACTAGTGTTAACGCCGGTATCTGACTTGTAGTATCCTACTGGGTTCCGCCGTTTGCAGAGATCGACCGGTTGTTCTAGAAAACATCCATTCGATTCAACGATTATATTTGTTTCGAGAGAATCAAATTCCATATCGAACACCGAGATATTTTTTCCAATCTTGATTCGTCTGAGGAATCTCATCTGCCAATTGATGGACGCTAACTTTTCTCAATTTTGGAACCTCAGCGAGGGCGGTATTCCAAGCAGACACGATGTCGGACCCTAATGTCGCTAACTCCGTTGGGACTTGGACCAAATTTTCGTTGCCTTCAAAACTCAAGACCGCTACGTCCACCTCGTCTAATCCGAATTCGTCCTTCCGGCAATAAGCCGCAAGCAAAAACTGGCGCATGATTTGGTTAAACGGCCCGATAAACGGGCATCCAGGTATATCCGCAAGCCGATCCAAGCTGATCCCAGCCTCTTCCAGATGTTCCCAGTAACGCCTTGAGGTCCTCGGGCTACTGCGGCCGGCAACATAACATAATCCCTCTGGGTTACCGGCTAGCAGGTCAAGAGAACGACAGGTCTCTGTGTCTGGATTTCCTTTGGATGCGTATCCTCCACACCCTCCTAACTGGCGCTCCGTATACTTGAATTCGACTAAAGTTAGTCGATTGCACGATTCGAAATCTTCCCACCAAATCGCAGCATCGATACTTGTACGGTTCTGACCACGTTTGCCATCCGGAGGCTCCCCCAACCAGGCCGTCGCCAAATCCGGGCCTGTGTATTCAAACTCAATATCGGTCACACTTCTGACTGAGGGCAACAGAGGAGCCAACACTGTCACCGCCAATTCTAGATTCAGTTTTAAAGGAAAGAGGATGTTTAAACAGGCAGCTTGGGAACTTCGCAGGTTCAAAATCTCGGAGTGAAGAGCAATGTCCGACCCCGTAAGATATTCCAACGCTAGATGCGCCACCGGTGGAAAAAAAGCTTTTTCGATGTGACCAACAGGCAGAATATGTGGATATGAATGATCTGGGCGCTTGCTCCAGGCCCCATCTTCAAGTGAAGGCCAAGTAGATCTCTTGAAGTTGACTTGCCTCAGCGTCTCTCGCTGTTCAAACAGGTTCAAGCGTTCGAACCAACGGGTGTCTCCACCACCCTCGCCTGGCAAAACGTTCTTAGGCATACTCCCCCTTAGGAACGATGAATAGCGTTGTCCTAAACGATTTCGGTAATCGTGCGATATAATCTAACCGCTCCTAACGAGATGAACTTTATCAGATGTGGGTTAGTTCTGAATGCGGCTAGTTAATCCCTCCAAAATGGTTCTGATAGCTTAAGTTAAAGACTTGCTTTAAAAACCTGGGTCCAACAATGGTGAATCGAGTGACAGATACCCGCGTATTCACGGAATCGTTCGGCCCCAATGCCGTTGGCCGGTTGAGGACCGTGCTGAATACCGCCAAAGGCGACGACCCGCTGCGTCCGGTCACCGTGGTCGTTCCCACGCCTTATGCCGGTATCTCACTGCGCCGGTCTCTGGGTTCTTCCGATGGCTTGATCAATGTCAGGTTCATGGTGATGGCCAGACTCTCGGAGTTCCTCGGGTCACCGTTCCTTGCGGACCAAGGTAAGGCGCCACTTCCCACGCTTCTTGAACAAGCGACGATTCGCGAAGTAGGCCGAGGCATGACACAAGGTGGGCCACTCGACGCGGTTGCTCTCCATAGCAGCCTTCACTCTTCTCTTGCGTCCACATTTAGGGATCTGGACCTGCTGGATCAACAAGGGTTGGAAAAACTGGCGCAGACCGATTCTCTCCGCGAACAGACTGTCGAGTGGTACCAGGCCTGTCGGAGTCGCTTGGAAGATCATTACACCCGGGAGGAGCTATCGCGCTCTGCAGTGGAGGCTGTGCGCCAGCGAAAGGTCTCTGCTACGCTTCGGGACCTCGGTTCTATCGTCTTCTTCCTGCTCGACAGACCTTCTCCTGCAGAGTCAGATCTAATCAACGCTCTGAGCGAAATCCAGCCCTGTTACATCATTCTGGGACTAACGGGTGAAGAGTCTGCTGATGCCATAGCAATGAGTACTGTGGTAGCGGTAGAGCCGTTTTTCGGACCAGCTGAACAAGACTCCGCCGCTCCAACGGAGTTCAACCCCACCCACGTGCTTAGCGCTCCTGACGCTTATGAAGAGATCAGGTGGGTGGTCCGAGACTTAGCCATGCGAGCAGAGGCCGGGACCCCGTTTCACAAGATTGCAGTCTTCTATCGCCAGGCAAACATCTATGGCTCTCTGATCAAGAGCCAACTCCAGATGGCAGGGATTCCATCGGCAGGTCCTGACAGTTCGTCTTTGAAAGAATCACCCGCGGGAAGATTGATCGGTTCACTTATAGCTGTCTACGAGTCCGACTATGGTCGAGACGCCGTTATGGCGTGTGCCGCAGAGGCTCCTATCGAATTCTCAGGGTCCGACGGTTCAACCGAAGACAACATAGTTCATTGGGAGACTATTTCCCGAAAGGCAGGGGTACTGCAGGGATTAGACCAGTGGCGGGACCGCATATCTCGTCACTTGGCAAGTCTCAACGCGCGCATCGCGGCTGCTGAGTTACGAGAAGAGATGTCCGTTGCTTCCATCAAAGGTCTGAGGGATACGGCGGCTTCGGCAGGTTCTCTGATGGCATTCGTAGAGTCGTTGGCAAAACATGGACCACCCCAAACGGGTAGCAACTGGGAAGAGTTTTCAAAATGGTCAAAAGACCTCATCCGCGATTTCGGCATTCATCCTGATAGGTGGCCGGAGGAGCATACGGCCAGCTATGAACGTGTTGTCCAAATAATCGATGACTTGGCTGGCTTGGACTACGTCGCCACCGAAGTAGACCTCCAGGAGTTTCGCATCACGCTGGATGCGGCACTAGCAATTTCCGCAGGACGCATCGGAAGTACCGGCGCCGGCGTGTTCGTGGCGAACTTGAATTTTGCCCGGGGAATGGAATTCGACGCCGTCTATCTTGTGGGTATGGCCGAGGGAGCATTTCCTCCACCCGGACGCGAAGACCCGCTGATCCCGGACCAGATCCGCACCGACTTGGACGTGGTCGCCAGCCTTCCACTTCGCCGGAGCACTGCGAATGATGAACGGCGATCATACATCTCGGCCATGGCCAGTGGCGCTGAGTGCATGTTGAGCTATGCCAGGTCTGATCCATCGTCCCGGCGGGAACTGCATCCCTCGGCGTGGCTCTTACAGTCAGCGTCGGCTTTTTATGGCTCCCAAGTTGGTTCTAAGGAACTTGTGAGGTTGGGTAAAGAGGAATGGTTGACCGTCATCCGATCATTGGAAAACTCATTGGATTTTGTGGAGACTACGGGCGCCGCCGATGTCCACGATTTTGATGTTGCGAGCGTGGCCTCTTGGCGAAGTACGGGCAAATCGGTCAGCGAACATTTTCTGGCCGATGACGGGACCACGTTAGGCCGGTCGCTGAGCATGGAACGGGCGCGGCAAAGCAGCGGTTTCACCGAGTGGGACGGCAACCTGATCGAATTGTCGGGTCAGAGTAACAAGCTGGCGTTGCCGACCACGTCGGAAGTTTCGCCAACGAGGTTGGAGCAGTGGGCGGGGTGCCCTTACCGGTATTTCTTAGGATATGTACTGAACATATCCTCACAGGAGCGACCTGAGGAGATTCTTACGATCTCCGCTATGGACCGTGGAAACGTGATCCACGATATTTTGGAGCAATTCGTAGTCCAGACGACGGGCGCTGGGAAAGGGCCAGGGTACGGCGAACCATGGAAACCAGAGGACCGGGGACTCATCTTGGAGATCGCTCAAACCGAGTTTGATAAAGCTGAGAAATCTGGAATCACGGGGAAGGCGTTGTTATGGCAGGCCGCTAGGGCTGAGATCACCGATGATATTCTAGGATTTCTCGAGGCTGACAATCGCTGGAGAGAATCGATCAACTCCCGCCCGTCACAGGCCGAGATGGCGTTTGGGTCAATGGGTGCCGATGGCTCATCCCCAGTGGAATTGACGCTACCGGACGGTGAGACATTGCGTTTCCGAGGTCGAATCGACCGGGTCGATGAGGTGGACGGCAAAACAATTGCCGTCGTTATCGATTATAAATCCGGAGGTTCATCGCGCTTCGATGATATGAAAGACGACCCTCTCGGGGCTGGTACCCATCTTCAGTTGCCTGTGTACGCGATTGCTGCCAAACAATTGGCACCTGAGGCCAAAGATGTCTTGGCTGCTTACTGGTTTGTTACAAACAGAGGAAATTTCAAGCTGTCCGAGGTGTGGCTTTCGGACATCAACGAGCGTTTCAATGAAGTTGTTGCAACCATCGCTTCCAACATCAAAAAAGGGGTTTTCCCGGCCAACCCCGGCACCACAACTAGCTTTGATGGCGGGCCCGCAAACTGCGCCTTCTGCGATTTTGACCGCGTATGCCCATCCAACCGCCGTCTGTTATGGGAGCGGAAGTCTCCCAACCCTGAGATTGCTCCATACCTAGCCCTGACGTACTCCGAGGAAGACGAAGAGGACGCTTGAGGAAAAGGGTTGGGATAGCTATGAAACATCTGAATCGGGAATCGTAGAGGAGAGAAATGGCGAGGATTACATTGCGAGACCAAGCGGCTAACCTGCCGGCAAAAACGAGAGACGAATTAATCGAATCTGCGTCAAACGGCGAATCAATTACTTCGATGGTCGAAAGATTGGGAGTTGGCTACGACGTCGTTCAAACATTGTTGTGGGACGAGGGGACATTGCCTTGGCAGGGCGCGAAAAGCGTTATTTCGCGGCGCCTTAAGTCATTGAGAGCGGCTTCGCGCAGGGCCGATCGCGATAGATTGGCCGATGAACTAGGAGAACAGGTTGACTACTTGTACTATGCGGCTAGAAACCTAAAAGCACAGCTCGACAAGGTCAAGGCCTTGATCGACCCACCGCAGCGCTAACGGTCCAATGACAGACCCAATCATCCCTGTCGACCAAGAACACCGGCTTCGGATCGCCGAATCACTGGACGAAAACCTGTTCGTTGAGGCGGGCGCCGGCACTGGTAAAACCACGTCCCTCGTGGCGCGGATTGTATCCCTTATTACATCGGGTCGGGCTACGATCGACGGTATTGCGGCGATCACTTTTACCGAAGCTGCCGCCTCGGAGCTTCAAGAGCGGGTTAGGACGGTACTCGAGGAGAAGTCTGAGGCTGGCGGCTTGGACAGTAGTTCGAAAGAACTGTGCTTCGCAGCCCTCCAATCCATGGACCGGGCCAATATTCAAACCCTGCATAGTTTTGCAGGCTCCCTGCTGCGCGAACGCCCGTTGGAGGCCGGATTACCGCCTAATTTCGAGACGGCGGACGCCATTAAAGCCGAGATAGATTTCGACGAGTGGTGGGAGCGGTGGTTGGACGAGATCGTGGACTCTCCAGAGGTGGCGCCAGACCTCTTGATTGCGCTGTCATTGGGTTTACGCGTCGGAAACCTGAGGGAGGTCGCGGAGTCTTTCCACGAAAATTACGATCTACTGAATTCAGACTTTCCGCACGAGGTTAATCCTGAATTCAACGCGGTAACCACGTTAATCGGAGCACGAGATGAGATACGGTCGCTGCTGCCGCTCGCGATCCACGGATTGGATGACCCTCTTGCTGAATTTGCTGACCGGATCACCACGTTGGCCGAACGATTGCTGTCTACGGGCACTTCGCCAATCGATGCCCTGGCCACGTTATCAAGGTGGGGTCGACTTAACACCAACCAAGGCCGGCAATCGGACTGGGAAATCTCTCCCAAGACAGGAGTCAACGGGTGCAAAGCATTAAAAGATCTGCTCAAGGGACTGGATGACCTAAAAAATGAAGAGTTGGAGACAGTCCGGCGCTCTATTCTTACCCGCCTGCTTTCCCACGTAAGGAAGTTCGTCCTTGAATACGCCGAGGACCGCCGACGAAGCGGGTCTGCCGAATTCCACGACCTCCTGATTTGGGCCAGGAATCTCCTTCGGAATGATTCTGAGTCGAGGGCGCATTTCCAGCGCAAGTTCACCCATATCCTGGTGGATGAATTCCAAGACACTGACCCGATCCAAGCCGAAATTGCTTTCTTCTTGGCCGAATCCGTGCCGGCGGACGGCCAACTTTCCACAATCACAGATTGGACCCAATTGGAGCTGGAGCAAGGGAAGCTGTTTGTCGTTGGCGATCCCAAGCAGTCGATCTACCGTTTCCGCCGGGCCGACATCGGGTCGTTGGCCCAGGTGCGGGACCTCATCAAGGCCGACAATGTTCCTCTGGTCCAGAACTTTCGCTCTCAGGAGCCCATCATTGATTGGGTGAACTCGATATTCACTTCTTGGATGGGCGATGGGAGTGAGCCGGAATTGCAAGCAGACTATACGGCTCTCGCTCACAGTTGGACTCCACCGGATTGCGACCCTCCATTGGGGGTTCACCTGATTGGTGGGGAAATGGTAGGTTCGGCCGGCATGGTACGAGAAGTTGAGGCTGGGGAATTGGCAAGACTGATCAATTCCATCGTCTCTGGAACTTGGCAAGTTCGCGATGAGCAGTCCGAAGGTTTTCGTCCGGCAAATTACGCGGATATCTGTATCCTCCTCCCGACCCGGACCATCCTCAGCGCATTGGAACACGCATTCGACGAGTCAGGAGTGCCTTACAGAGTTGAAAGTCAGTCATTGGTTCTCGGCACACAGGATGTGAGAGACCTAATCAATTGCTTACGGGCCATTGATGCCCCTTCGGACCAGGTTGCGTTGGTCGCGGCATTGCGATCTTCCGCTTTTGCGTGTAGCGATGTTGAGCTATTGGCGTTCGTCGAATCAGGAGGAAAGCTCAATTACCTCGACCCAGGTGAATCTAACGGTCCGGTTCGGGAAGCGATGGATATCCTATGCGGCTTTCACCGGGGTCGCGTCTGGGAAAGATTGGACGACATAATCGAGGGCTTGATTCGGGCACAGCGCATGGTTGAAGGCAGTTTCGGCCGGGCCCGCCCGAGAGAGCGCTGGCGCCGGCTGCGGTTCATGGTGGAGCAGGCCCGGACATTCATGGGCGTGGGCGGTTCCTCCCTGAGGGATTTTGTCGACTGGATCGAACGTCAAGCCAAAGAAGGGGCCAGAATGGTTGAGGTCCCGGTTCCAGAGACTGACGAAGACTCGATACGCATAATGACAGTCCATGCTTCGAAAGGTCTTGAGTTTCCGATTACAATCCTGTCTGGCCTAGCCTCCCAAAGGGGTAACCGGTCGAACACTACTCACTTCAACCGAGTGGATGGTTCGGTAGAAGTGAGAGTCGGCAGCGGGAATTCTGGGGTTTTCGCCACGGCTGGATACGCTACCGCTAGAACAAGTGATCAGGACGCTGACGCCGCGGAAGATGTGCGACTTATGTATGTCGCCGCTACCAGGGCCCGGGATCATCTGGTATTGAGTTTGTTTCGGTCGGGCTCAGCGTTAGGCAAGCGGTCTAGAGCTGCGAAGATTAACGAACTGTGTGAAGAGAACCCAGATATCTGGATCGAGATTACGGAAGATGACCTGGTCAAGGTCGACGTATCAACCAGCCAGACAGGTGATTCTCAATACGGACTAAAGACCGCGTCAGACCGCCAGGAATGGCTGGAGCGTCGCGCGGCAGTTATTCAGACTGCGTCAAGGCCCGCGAGCATTGCAGCGACCACACTCGCCCATGTGGAGAAAGAAGAAGCCGACGGCGGCGAAACTACGTATCGGCGAGGCCGTGGGGGCACTAACCTTGGCCGGGCGGTCCACAGTGTGCTGCAGAGCGTTGACCTCGAGAGTGGCGAAGGCACAGAAGAGATAAGCCGGGCTCAGGCTGCTGTTGAAGGGATGCCGCAGCGTTGGAAAGAAATTGCAGACTTGGCCCGTCGGGCAATCGATTCAGAAGTCGTGCGCAGGGCGGTATCGTCTGGGCGCTACTATCGTGAGGTCTTCGTCAGCGCGCCTGTCGAAGGCATATTGGTAGAAGGCTTCATAGACCTTCTCTTCGAAGAGGACGATGGGTTGGTAATTGTCGACTACAAAACTGATTCTCTGAGAAACGAAGAGGAAATTCAGAAATCCATGGCCAGCTATCGCCTGCAAGGCGGCGCCTACGCATTGGCCCTACAACGGTCCAGCGGCAAATCGGTTAAACAAGCGGTGTTTTTGTTTCTACAACCGGAGAAAGAAGTCGCAATTGAAGATCTTGAGGGAGCGATTGTAGATGTTGGCCGGATGGTAGTGGGATCAAGGTCGTGAAGTCAAAATCACCCTAACCCAATCTAGCGTGATTCGAAGAGAAGAAAGGAAATGATAATCTCCCCGATAAAGAATCACCAGAGATCAGGTTTTTATCCTTAGACCAACCCAAACTATAATTTTTAATCTTGAACTATAACCCCTATACTTTCGTATCATTTGGACAACCCCAGATTGATGAACACGGAGCGGTTCGAATATGAATGAAGATGTGTGGTCGTTTCTAAATAAGTTCAGTGTCGAGGAGCTGAACAGCCTGAGGGTTCTTACACCATATTCTGGGTCAGGTTACTTGCTAAGGGCTCCCAATGTTGGTCCCCTCGTCGACCTTATGAGGAAACACGACGTCACGAAATTGGAAAAAGTTGAGGTTCATTGGTTCTTAACTGCAGATTACGAATTTCAAAATCTACAGTCTAGCGAACATAAGCGCGGCGACGCGAGGACTCTCAAAAACCCTGGTAATGTGTTTAATCAGCAAAATCCGAACATCAATCCTTTTTTTAAGCGGCGGAACAAGATATACGAATTCCAAAACCCAGAATCCGGGGGCATTTCCAGAGTGGAGAAAGATTCCGATTCGGCTCTTGAGATCCGTACCGAACACAACGAATCGAATCCGACCATAGCATATTCAATTTCTCAATTAATTCTCAGCGGCGAAAGCGAGACATTGGAATTTAAAAGCACATTGCAATGGGATGTGATTAACCAAAACCAAAACAAGGGTTTACGAGATTCTAGTTTAAAGACCTTGGTTGCATTCATGAACTCCGAAGGAGGAACGCTGCTTATAGGGATTGACGATAACGGTGAAATTTTTGGGTTAGAGAAGGACATTACAATTGCGCAAAACTCTGAAGACGGATTTCTTCAGTTGATATCTAGCCTGATCCACGATCGAATAGGCCCCCAATATTTCCCGTTAATTAAATATCGGATCGAGAAAATTAATGAAAAACTTATATGTGTCGTTGATGTATCAAAATCATCAGATCCGACATTTCTGGACGGTACTAGTGGGAAAGAATTCTATATCCGGGCTGGGAACACTTCCCGTCCGTTGGATCCTCAACAAACTGTGGCCTACATCAATACCCGATTCCGTGCTCCCTAATTTTTGCTGGATTCGTAGCCAGGAGAAATTTCAGACGAGTCCTTTAGTCCTCGCCCGAGATTCGGTGTTCGACAATGCCGCCGATGTCGACCGTCCAGATATTCGCGCTCGAGTTGAAACCAACATGCAACTTCCCTCCCTTCACCATCGTACTTAACCACCGGGCCGTCACATCAAGAATGGTCGGCCACGGCGGATTTCGCTGCTACGTATTGGGCATAAATCTTGAGAACGAAATCGATGTTGCTCAATCAAATTTGCATCACGCCATGTTGATGCTTATGCATGGGATATGAAATGCACACAATTGACTTGGACGCACTAATTTGGTCTATCGAATATCCTTTTCAAAAAAAATCAATCGAGGACTTCGCGCCGCTAGACCCTGGTGTGTACCAAATTCTGCAGTCGATCGCATATCCAAGATATGAGGGTATAACACACGTCCTCAAGATTGGACTGTCTAAGAAAAGTCTTAGAGAGGAAATCTCCAATCATTTAACCCGTCATGTGGCTGCGAATCGGTTAGAACGCATACGCCTGAGGCAATGTCCACAACTTTCATTTAGGTTTTCCATCGTCGACCGAGACGTTGCAGCCGCTGTCGAAAAAGATTTGTTGCGGCGATTCGAGGACCGCCACTGGGACCTTCCTGCTCTTAATGCTCAGCGAGGTTATGGGCGAGATAGCGACAAGCACTACCGGCTCTGACCAACGTGATGCCGTCAGGTGCATATAGGCAGGTTTGGGCGGAGGATCACCGGCTTAACGCGCAAAAGAGAGTTTGATCGGGTTAGCGTAATCACCAACGTCCGTGAAGATAGCCCTGGTTTGGTGCACCATTGGTTCCTAGTCCAACAATCGCGTTGGCCAGCTTTTGACCTCCCTGGATCGAGGGTTCAATCGGATTTGCGTAATCGCCGCTATCTGTGAAGATGGCCCTGATATCTAGAATAGGAATTAGGCGCAAAGACGCCTCTTCGATGATCACGTCATTGAAGAGACTCAAGGCCGTAGAAGTCATCCGCTGTAGGTTTTCGTCTGGGAAGTTGGGGCGGTATATGGTGCAGACACATGAACTGACGCCGGTTTCCAGTACTGCTTCCAAAAGGTGGCAATAGTCTTCCCGGAACTGACCGGCCGCTTCGTCGAGGAGGAGAAGGGCCGCGCCGACTGAGTTCACCGGATCCCCTAGAACTTCTGTTTGCACAAGCACGTCGTTGCCGCCCGCACTTACGACCAGGAAATTTGTGTCGTCCGGTATCTGCTCCAGTTGGGATGGGACATCGAGGATGTAGCAGCCATCGACCGCAAGTAGCGATACTGACCAGTCATTGGGCATCTTGGTTTCGATTTGAGCGCGTACGTCTGGCCCATCGACATAGGCGGCATTGTCGAATATCGAATCACCCGCCAGGACTAAATTGCTCATATTGGATCCCTCCCAAACAACATCTGCATCGCAATCATGGGTGCCTTAGAGCTGATTTGCCATTCATCTCTAAGGCATTCACTACCGCTGAGGTTGAGCATACCACCGTATTTGGATGACGCTTCCAAGTTAGCCACCAATTCGACGATGACCGCACGGGGCACGTAGAGTTCCTCAGATGCAAGAATTGTTCCGATAATTTAGGAACCATTCTTCTGGTAATTACGACTGGTTCACGCTATTGCAAAGTAGGCGCGTAGCGCGGTAAGGAAAAGGTCTGAAATCAAGTAACGGCGGTCTGGCATCCTACTGACGACGGGAAGGCCGCCGAACTCTTCTAACCATGGCCAGAGACCATTACTGTTGGAATTTTTGTAAGAGATGAACCCTGCATTATCGAGAATCTTTTGGCCAGAGACGCCATCCAGATTTTTCGTCTGCAACCGAACCAGGGCTTCAGTAGCGCGCATTACTACATCCTTGTCTTCACCGCGCGGATATCTTAATGCGTAAAATTGGGCCCATTCCAGTATGCAAGAAATGTACTTGACCTCTTCGCCGGATGAGTATTCCGCTTTGCATTTTTTTGCATAACCCAAATGTCTGGGCATCTGTTTCACCTTAGCCGAATTGTGATTGATTCCCTATCGTGTATTCCTAAGGGAAATGCAACAAAGTTGATGATGCCCGTATGTCACATTGTCCGAGAGAAATTGATTCTTTCAAGAGTACCGGAATCGCCTCTTCGGAGTCAGGTGGTTATTGAAGGGCGACTAACTATATCTATCAGGCGTTAAAGGCCGCCAATGCTTGACTGGCATAGGGATGAATCGTGCATCGGGGAGGCCGGTTTTTATTGAGGTGAGGATCGAGCCAATCGTAAACGTAGTTCTCTGCACAACGAACGCAGCCGCATTCTCGAACCCAACCGATATATATGTCTTTAGGGCTAAGCTGATTATCAACACAGTGGTAAAAAATACTTTGCCCACCTGAACTATGGCCAGTTGATCCCTTGACGAATAATCCAAAGGCATCGGCAATAACGTCCCCGATCCTCGTCCGGAAACGTAAGGACTTACCGGTATTACTACCGACGTACAAGGGAACGCTATCGTCACCAGGAATTCGGGTCCATGGTTTCTCTGAGATGAAGTACACACCGTTGGCATCAGGAGGCCAAACATCTGAACCAGATATTCCACAGTCCAATAGATGATTTATTGTGATCGGACCTTCCCATTTCATGTATTTAAGAGCTAGGAGATCATTGTGATACTCCATCAAATTAAGCCTATTCAGCGTCAGCTCGATTTGATGGTCACTTAAGGAAAGAAGCCCACGTTTTTTTGGATCCATCTATTTACCTTCTCGACGTATTCTCGGCGAACTAGGAGTAAGCACATTAAGGTGGACCCCGTCAGTTGGACAGGTTTGGGGCAATGTTAAGTGAGACTCCCGCCGTCGTTCCAGGGTCTGCCAATGTTCTACTTGGTGACCACCTCCTCTCCGTTGAGCGTTCATCTG
>Ga0114996_10007118_pt1 | contig 12767 bp, 23 predicted proteins | sample ArcticOcean_MG_C_4_FD_87039 | JGI IMG/M metagenome (GOLD analysis project Ga0114996, IMG submission 87039) | Marine microbial communities from western Arctic Ocean - ArcticOcean_MG_CB4_134 | ecosystem: Environmental > Aquatic > Marine > Oceanic | place: Arctic Ocean: Canada Basin | collected... | reverse complement strand
TATCTGATAAAATTTTTTCATTAAAAGTGAATAAAGATATGATTCAGTCCTTAATAGATTGGCAACTAAATCATTTTAAACCTAGAACAGCAAAGACTAAGCAAAGAGGTGAAGTTAAAGGCTCAACTGCAAAAATATACGCACAGAAAGGAACTGGTGGTGCCAGACATAGCAGTAGAAAAGCCCCTATATTTGTCGGAGGTGGTGTTGCTCACGGACCTAAAGGCGCCGTTTATAAAGTTAAAAAAATAAATAAAAAAATTAGAAAGCTTGGTTTATCACAACTTTTATCACAAAAAGCTTCAGTAAATACATTATTTGTTGTCGAAGATTTTATTAATGAAATTAATAAAACTAAAATATTTAATAAGTTTCTTACAGAAAATAAACTAAAAAACTCATTAATTATATCTGATAAAAGTTCTTTATCAAAAATAATAAAATCAACTAAAAACATCCCTAATCTTAAGGTTATAGAACAAGCAGGCACTAATGCTTATGATATTTTAAAATATAAAAATGTTGTTTTTACCACTACCTCAATAAAACTATTTCAAGATAGGATATTAAAATGAAAACTATTCATTATTTGGATTCAATAATTGCACCAAATATAACTGAGAAATCAACTTCCTTATCAGAATATAATAAAGTTGTTTTCAAAGTTAATAGCAAATCTAGCAAAAAAAATATTAAAAAAAATATAGAAAAAATATTTAAAGTAAATGTTATTAAAATTAATACAATTAATGTTAAGGGCAAGACAAAAATGGTCAAAAATAAAAAAGCTTACAAAAGTGGTTATAAAAAAGCAATTATAACTTTAAAGAAAGGCCAGTCTATAGACTTGACTACAGGTATATAATTTTATGTCATTAAAAACTTTTAAAGCATACACAAAATCTTCAAGAGGAACAGTTTTAGTCGATAGAAAAAACTTGTGGAAAGGCAAACCATTTAAATCTTTAACAGTTGGTAAACATTCTACAGGTGGACGAAATAACTTAGGAAGAATTACATCAAGACATAAAGGTGCAGGTCACAAACAAAAATATAGAGTTATTGATTTTTATAGAAAAAAAGATGATTTAAAAGCAAAAGTCGAAAGAATTGAATATGATCCTAATAGATCAGCTCACGTAGCTCTTATAAAATATGAAGACGGAGTAGTGAATTATATTATAGCACCAAATAAATTAAAAGTTGGTGATGAGATTATTTCTGGTATAAGTAAAGAAATTAAAATAGGTAATGCTATGCCTTTAGCTGACATCCCTGCAGGTACAGATATACATAATATTGAGTTACAACCCAATGGTGGGGCAAAGTTAGCAAGATCTGCTGGGTCACTGGCGCAAATATCAGGTATGGATGATAATTATTGTATAGTTAAACTTAAATCAGGTGAAATAAGAAAAATTATAAGCACCGCAAGGGCAACCATTGGTTCAGTTTCAAATTCTGACCATCAAAATATTAAAATTGGTAAAGCTGGTAGAAATAGATGGAAAGGCATAAGACCTCAAACTAGAGGAGTAGCAATGAATCCAGTTGATCATCCACATGGTGGCGGTGAAGGTAAAACTTCCGGAGGTAGAAGCCCAGTATCACCTTGGGGTCAGTCTGCAAAAGGTTTAAAAACGCGAAACAATAAAAGAACAAACAAGTTTATAATTTCAAGAAGGAAAAAGAGAAGATAATTTATGTCTAGATCTGTATGGAAAGGCCCATTTGTTGACCCAAGTTTGTTAAAAAAAGTGGAAAAACAAAAAATGCTACCAAATGCATCTCCAATAAAAACGTGGTCAAGAAAATCAACTATAATTCCTGAATTTATTGGAATAAGCTTTTTGATTTATAATGGTAAGAAATTCATACCAATAAAAATTTCGGAAGAAATGGTAGGCCATAAGCTTGGAGAATTTTCACCAACTAGAACATTTCATGGCCATACGCCAGCAGATAAAAAGGTAGCTCAGGCATCTGATACTTCAAAAGCAAAACCAGGAAACAAAGATGACAAAAAATAATAAAATAGCTAAAGCAATAAATAAAAATCTAAGATCTAGTCCAAGGAAAATTAGTATTTTACTTAAAAATATAAGAGGAAAAAAACCTGATGTAGCTATAAGAGATTTAACGTTTGCTCGACAAAGAATTGCTTTTGATATTAAAAAAACACTTTTATCAGCTATAGCAAATGCTGAAAATAATAATCAATTTGATATTGATAATTTATATATTAAAGAAGCGTATGTTGGTAAATCAATTGTTATGAAAAGATTTAGACCTAGAGCGAAGGGTAGAGCAAGTGCTATAAAAAAACCATTTTCTAATTTAACAATTATTTTATCAGAAAAAATTAACGAAAAAAAGGTTATACATGGGCCAAAAAGTTAATCCTATAGGATTAAGACTTGGAATTAATCGTGGCTGGGATTCAGTATGGTTTTCTAAGAAAAAAGATTTTGGTAAATTTTTAATTGAAGATTACAAAATAAGAGATTTTGTTAAAAAAAATGTTGTAAACTCAGGTGTTTCGCAAGTTTTGATAGAAAGAACATCTAAAGTTTGTATTATTTCAATTTATACATCACGACCAGGATTTGTAATAGGAAAAAAAGGATCTGACATTGATAAAATTAAAAAAAAATTATCAAAAATAGCAAGCACAGCAGTAAGTTTAAATATTAAAGAAGTTAAAAAACCTGAATTAAATGCTTACCTTGTTGCTGAAAATATAGCTCAACAGCTTGTAAAGAGAATAGCTTTTAGAAAAACAATGAAAAGAGCCATACAGTCTGCACTAAGATTAGGAGCAAAAGGTATCAGGGTATGTTTGAGTGGTAGATTAGGTGGAAATGAAATAGCAAGAACAGAATGGACAAGAGAAGGTAGCGTACCATTACATACATTTAGAGCAGATGTTGATTATGCTGAAGCTGAAGCACTTACAACATATGGAATTATTGGTGTTAAAGTTTGGATATATAAAGGGCAAGTTTACACAAAAAAATTACCTATTAATAACAAGGATAATAAAAATGTTACAACCAACAAGAAGTAAATATAGAAAAGCACACAAAGGTAGAATTCATGGAAACGCCACTAGAGGAGCAATTCTCAACTATGGAACATATGGACTTAAAGCTATGGAGCCAGAAAGAATTATAGGAAAACAGATTGAAGCTGCTAGGGTTGCTTTAACGAGGTATATGAAGAGAACTGGAAAAGTTTGGCTAAGAATTTTTCCAAACATACCAGTTTCAAAGAAACCAACAGAAGTTAGAATGGGAAAAGGAAAGGGTGCACCTGAATATTGGGCATGTCGCGTAAAACCAGGAAGAATAATATTTGAAGTTGATGGCGTGGATGAAGAAACAGCTAAAGTTGCTTTATATAAAGCATCCGCAAAGCTTCCAATTAAAACAAAATTTATTAAAAGATTTTAGACAATGAAAAACAAAGAAATTAATAAGCTAAGTGTTGACGAAATGAAAAATAAAATTAACTCTATAAAAAAAGATTTGTTTAATTTTAGATTTAGAAAAGTTAATGGACAGTCAGAAGATACCGCTAAAGTATCTTTATTAAAAAAAGATGTAGCTAAAATATTGACAAAAATGAAAAAAAATAAATAATTATGAGTAAAAAAGTTTTAAAAGGAAAAGTGATTAGAGATAAAAACAATAAAACTATTATAGTTTTAGTTAAAAGAAGATATTCTCATCCTTTTTTCCATAAAGTTATAACTTCGTCAAAAAAATATCATGCTCACGATGAAGGTAATAAATTTAAAATTGGTGATGACGTTAAAATTATTGAGTCAAGACCTTTTTCAAAAAATAAAAAATGGGAAGTTGTGACTAAATGATTCAAGTTCAAACAGAATTAAATGTAGCTGACAATACAGGAGCTAGAAGAGTTGAATGTATTAAAGTATTGGGTGGATCTAAAAGACGATATGCTTCAATTGGTGACAAGATTGTTGTAAGTGTCAAAGATGCAATACCAAACGGGAAAGTTAAAAAAGGAAGTGTACAAAAAGCTGTAGTAGTTAGAACAAAATATTCAATACATAGAAATGATGGTAGTTCAGTTAAATTCGATAATAATGCTGTTGTTATTATTGATGATAAGGGCGAACCATTAGGAACTAGAATTTTTGGACCTGTTACTAAAGAGCTTAGAGCAAAAGGTCAAACCAAAATTATATCTTTAGCACCGGAGGTTTTATAACTATGATTAAGAAGGGTATAGAAGTTAAAATAATGGTTGGTAAAGATAAAGGCAAAACAGGTCAAGTAATTGAAATTCTTAGATCAAAAAATAAAGCTAAAGTTAAAGGAATTAATTTTATTAAGAAACATGAAAAAACTACAAAGGAAAAAAAAGGCGGGATTATTTCTAAGGAAAATTTTATGGATATGTCAAATCTTAAATCTCTAGATAAAAAAGATATCAACGTTAAGACAAAGGAAAAAAAATAATATGATCCCAAGATTAAAAGAGCTTTATAATAAGAACATAGTAATTGATTTGCAAAAACAATTTTCAATGAAAAATAAATTAATGGTTCCTCGTGTTACAAAAGTTGTTTTGAATATGGGCCTTGGTGCTGACGCTAATGATAAAAAAATTGTAAAAAAATCTGTAGATGACATTGCTCTAATTAGTGGTCAAATGCCAATTATTACTAAATTTAAAAAATCTATATCAAATTTTAAAACTAGAAAAGGTTTTACTGCAGGAATAAAAGTAACTTTAAGATCTAATAAAATGTATGAATTTATTGACAGATTAGTAAATATAGCCTTACCAAGAATTAAAGATTTTGAAGGCTTAAGCACAAAAGGATTTGATACATTTGGCAATTATAGTTTTGGTATCAAAGAACATATAATATTTCCAGAAATTAATTTTGATAAAGTGGATAGCATTAGAGGTATGGATATAACAATAGTTACTTCTGGCAAAGATAAAGAACAAACTTTAGGGTTATTAAAAGCTATGAATTTCCCTTTTATTATTGGAAAGAAGAATTAGTATGGCAAAAACTAGCGCAATACAGAGAAATTTAAAAAGAATTAAACTTTCAAAAAAATTCTTAAAGAAAAGAGAAGCCTTGAAAAAAATTATAAAAGATAAAAAACTACCTTTAACTGAAAGATTCGAAGCTCAGTTAAAGCTTGCTAAATTACCAAGAAATTCAGCAAGAACACGTATAAGAAATAGATGTGAGATAACTGGAAGACCGCATGGGGTATATAGAAAACTAAGAATATCACGAATAGCACTTAGAGATCTTGCATCACATGGAAAAATTCCTGGAATGACTAAATCAAGTTGGTAATTATTATGGAGATTAAATGAGTTTAACAGATCCAATTTCAGATATGATAACAAGAATAAGAAATGCTCAAATGAGATCATTAAAAACTGTGAGTATTCCTAATTCTAAATTTAGAGAGAAAATATTAGAAGTTTTAAAAGGAGAAGGTTTTATCTCAGAGTATAAATTTTTAGCTGGTGAAAATAATAAAGGATCATTAGTTGTAAATCTCAAATATTATAAAGGAGTACCTGTAATTAAAGAAATTACAAGAGTATCTAAACCTGGAAGAAGGATTTATTCTAAAGCTGAAAGTATACCGAAAGTCCAAAGTGGTTTAGGCATAGCAATAATTTCTACATCAAAAGGAATTATGTCAGGTAATGATGCTAAACTTAAAAATATTGGTGGGGAGATTATTTGTAAAGTATTTTAATTATTATGTCTAAACTTGGAAAAAAACCTATACCAATACCTAAAGATACTAAAGTAAAATTAGAAAGTGGAAAAATTACTTTAACAGGTCCGAAAGGAACAAAAGAATTATCTATAAATGATAAAATTTTTTCAACTACTATAGAAGATGATAAAAATTTAATTTTAAAAATTTTAAAAAAAAATGAATCTAATAATATAATTTGGGGAACTACACGAAGTATAATTAATAGTGCTATGATTGGTGTTACAACAGGACATGAAAAAATATTAGAATTAAGTGGAGTAGGATTTAGAGCAAACTTGAAAGGAAATGTACTTAATTTACAGATCGGCTTTAGTCATGATGTATCTTTTACAATACCTAATAATATAAAATTACTTGTTGAAAAAAGCACAATAATAAAAATTTCTGGCATAGATAAACAATTAGTTGGTAACGTTGCTTCAATAATTAAAAAATTTAAACCGGTTGAACCGTATAAAGGAAAAGGAATAAAAGTGAGAAATGAGTATGTACTAAGGAAAGAAGGTAAAAAGAAATAAAATGAATAATTCAATCAATGTTAAAAGAGCCCGTAGAATAAGAAATAAACTTAAAAAAGTTAGTGTCGATAGATTTAGACTTACGATTTTTAGATCAACCAAAAATATGTCTGCACAAATTGTTGATGATAAGAATAATAAAACACTTGTATCCTCAACATCTCTAGGGAAAAAAAGAGACCAAAAAAAGAGTGATATTTCGTTAATTGTTGCGGAAAATTTAGCTAAAAAAGCTTTAGAAAAGAAAATAAAAAATGTTTATTTTGATAGAGGTAGTTATAAGTATCATGGAAGAATAAAAGCTTTTGCTGAAGCACTAAGAAAAGGAGGTTTAGTTTTTTAATTTACAATGGAAAATTTTGAATTTAAAGATAAAATTGTATCTATAAATAGAATAGTAAAAGTTGTTAAGGGTGGTAGAAGATTTGCTTTTTCTGCTTTAGTAGTAGTTGGTAATTATTCAGGATTAATAGGAGTTGGATATGGAAAAGCTAAACAAGTTCCTGATGCTATAAAAAAAGCAACACAAACTGCAAAAAATAATTTATTTAAAATACCATTACGTGATGGAAGAACTCTTCACCATGATGTTTTGTCGAAAGATGGAGCGGGTAAAGTTTTACTTAGAGCAGCTCCCTCAGGAACTGGTATTATTGCTGGCGGACCTATAAGAGCTGCTTGCGAAGTAGTTGGTATCAAAGACGTTGTTGCTAAGTCTCTAGGTTCATCCAATCCGATAAATGTTTTAAGAGCCTGTGTAAAAGGTTTAAGGAATCAATCTTCGCCTAAGTATATAGCTAACACTAGAGGTAAAAAAATTTCTGAAATAACAAAAAATAAACAGTAAGATTATGTTACTAAATACATTATATTCAAAGTCATCTAAATCCAAAACAAGAGTCGGAAGAGGCATAGGATCATCCAAAGGTAAAACATGCGGAAGAGGTCACAAAGGTCAAAAGTCTCGTTCTGGTGTTGCTATTAAAAGCTTTGAAGGTGGTCAAATGCCTCTTTATAGAAGATTGCCTAAACGAGGTTTTAAAAGTCTTAATAATAAAAAAAATATTGCTATTATTAATTTATCAAATATACAAAAATTCTTATTAAAAGATAAACCTTTAAACGATAAAATAACTTTATTAAGTTTAAAAAAAAATAAATTTATTAATAAAAAATTTATTGAATTAAAAGTGTTAGGTAGTGGTGAATTAACCAGTAAATTAGATATTGAAGTTAATTCAATCTCAAAATCTGCTAAAGTAAAAATAGAAAAATTAGGTGGAAAAGTAACTTTAATTAAATAGATCAATACATTAAAATAATGATGGACAATAAAGATTCGGGTTTTTTCTCTAAAGAACATGATTTAAGAAATAGAATTTTATTTACTATTATTATACTATCTATCTATAGACTTGGTACATACATACCGCTGCCAGGAATAGATTCTTTATCTTTACAAAACATAATGCAATCAAACCAAAAAGGTTTGCTAGGAATGTTTAATGTTTTTTCAGGAGGTGCTGTACAACGAATGGCTATTTTTGCTTTAGGAATAATGCCATATATATCTTCTTCTATCATTATTCAGTTACTCACTGGTGTGTCGGAAACTTTTAAAAACTTAAAAAATCAAGGTGAAATTGGTAGAAAAAAAATTACTCAATACACGAGATATGGAACAGTGTTGTTAGCTACGGTCCAAGGTTATGGAGTTGCGGTAGGTTTAGAAAATTCTGATATTATTTTAATTGATTCTGGAAACTATTTTAAACTAACTACAGTTATTACTCTTGTTGCAGGAACAATTTTTTTAATGTGGCTAGGTGAACAAATAACTCAAAGAGGTATTGGAAATGGTATTTCTTTAATAATATTTTCTGGCATTGTTGCTGAAATACCTAGAGCCTTAGCAACAACTTTTGAATTGGGAAGAACTGGAGCTTTATCAGCATCGGTAATATTTTTTATCTTTTTAATCATAATTTTAACAGTTGCGTTCATTGTATTTATTGAAAGATCGATAAGAAAAATTTTAATAAATTATCCCAAGCGTCAAATGGGCAACAAAGTTTATGGTGGAGAGTCATCTCACTTGCCCTTAAAAATTAATACCGCAGGTGTAATACCGGCTATTTTTGCTTCAGCTTTATTATTATTACCTATAACTTTTTCAAATTTTGGTTTATCTGATTCTGAAAATGGAATTAATTTCTCATCATTATTTAGTCAAGGAAAACCTTTATATATGCTGTTCTATGCTTCAGGAATTATATTTTTTTCTTTTTTTTACACTTCAATAGTTTTTAATCCTAAAGAAACTGCAGAAAATTTAAGAAAACATGGTGGTTACATACCAGGTATAAGACCTGGTGAAAGAACTGCTTTTTATATAGAAGATATATTAACCAAGCTGACTACAATTGGTGCACTTTATTTAACTGCAGTATGTTTAATGCCTGAATTTTTAATATCAAGATATCCAATTCCATTTTATCTGGGAGGCACATCTGTATTAATAGTTGTTGTTGTTGCAATGGATACTGTATCACAAGTTCAAACAAGATTGATGAGTAAACAATACGAATCTTTAATAAAGAAAACTAAATTTGGAAGATAAAACTAGTGAATATTATTTTATTTGGTCCTCCCGGAGCTGGTAAAGGTACGCAATCAAAAAATTTAGCAAAAAAATTTAATTTATTTAATATATCTTCCGGTGATTTACTAAGAGATGAAATTAAAAACAATAGTAAACTGGGCAATAAAATAAGTAGTATAATTAACGAAGGGTCCCTAGTATCAGATAACATAGTCAACGATTTAATTAGGAAAATTTTAAATAATGAAAAGTATAAAAATCGTTTAATTTTTGATGGTTATCCTAGAAATTTACAACAAACTAAAAATCTAGATTTACTTCTTGAAAAAAACAAACAAAATATAACGTGTGTAATAAGTTTAGATGTTGATAAAAATACAATTATAAAAAGAATTTTAGGTAGACAAAATTGTTCTAACTGTGGCCAAGTATTTAATAAACATTTTAATCCATCAAACCAAGAGAGTCATTCCTGCGATCCTAAATTTTTACAAAAAAGATCTGACGATAATCAACAAATTGTAGAAAGTAGATTTGATACTTATTTAGGCAAAACTTTACCAATACTTGATTTTTATAAAGAAAAAAAAATATTACATAAAATTAATGGAATGAATGAAATTGATGCAATATTTGTTGAAATATGTGATATTATTGCTTCTTTAGAGACTTGACTTTGTAATGCGTATTTATATAAATAGCTTTTTTATATAATCATTTTCAATTAAACTATGGCACGTATAGCTGGCGTAAATATACCTCAAAATAAAGTTGTTCATGTTGCTTTAACTTATATACATGGAGTTGGTGATAAGTATGCAAGTGATATTTGTACCAAACTTAATATTCCAAAAAACAAAAGAGTTAACAGTTTAACAGACGATGAAGTCCTAAAAATAAGAGAATTTATTGACGAAAACTATAAAGTTGAAGGTGATCTAAGAAGAGAGGTCTCTTTAAATATAAAGCGACTTATTGATTTAGCATCTTACAGAGGCTCAAGACATAAAAAAAAATTACCTGTAAGAGGTCAACGTACACATTGCAATGCAAGAACACGTAAGGGTAAAGCAATAGCTATTGCTGGGAAAAAATTAACTCCTATCAAAAAATAAATTTTATGAATAAGAAAGTTCAAAAAGAAAAAGTCGAAAGCAAAGAAACAACCAAAATTAAACCAACTAAAGTAAAAAAAGTAAAAAAGATTAGAAAAAATATAACTACTGGTATAGCTTTTGTTCAAGCAACTTTTAACAATACAATAGTAACTATCACTGATGATTCAGGAAATGTAATAGCTTGGTCTTCAGCTGGATCTAAAGGATTTAAAGGATCCAGAAAATCTACACCTTATGCTGCTCAAATTGCTGCTGATACTGCAGCTACCAAAGCTCAAGAACATGGTTTAAAAACTTTGGCAGTTAAATTAAAAGGTCCTGGATCTGGTAGAGAAACCGCGCTAAGAGCTTTACAATCGAGAGGTTTTAAAATTCTTTCAATTAAAGATGTAACACCGATGGCGCATAATGGTTCAAGACCACCAAAAAAAAGAAGGGTATAATATATGGAAAGCATGACAATTAATCACAATTGGAAAGATTTAATTAAACCAAACAAATTAAATATAAAGAATAATGAAGATAAATCTAAGACTACAGTTATCGCAGAACCTTTAGAAAAAGGATATGCTTTAACTATTGGAAACTCTTTAAGAAGAATATTGTTATCTTCTATACAAGGATCAGCAATTACAGCTTTACAAACTGATGGAGTTTTACATGAATTTTCGTCAATAAAAGGCGTTAGGGAAGATGTTACTGATATAGTTTTAAATGTTAAATCATTATTAGTCCAAGTTAACTCAGAGGAATCTAAAAAATTAATTTTAGATGTAAAAGGCCCGGGAGAAATTAAAGCAAAAGATATACAAGACAATCCTGATGTTAAAATATTAAATCCAGATCTTGTTTTGTGTCATTTAGATGAAAATACAAAATTTCATATGGAATTAATTGCTAATACTGGAAAAGGTTATGTTGCAGCAGAAAAAAACAAGAGTGAAGATGCACCTTTAGGTTTGATATCAATTGATGCTCTGTTTTCACCAGTTAAAAAAGTTTCATATTCAATAGAAAGCGCAAGAGAAGGAAAATCTCTTGATTACGATAAATTAGTTATGAACATTGAAACAGATGGTTCCTTAACAGCAGAAGATGCAGTTGCTTACGCAGCAAGAATCTTTCAAGATCAACTTTCTTTATTTGTAAACTTTGATGAGCCAGCCGAACAAGAGAAAAAACCTCAAACTGTTGAACTTGAGTTTAATAAGAATTTACTTAGAAAAGTTGATGAATTAGAACTATCAGTAAGATCTATGAATTGTTTAAAAAATGATAATATAATTTATATTGGTGATCTAGTTCAAAAAACTGAGCCTGAAATGTTAAGAACACCAAATTTTGGACGAAAATCACTTAATGAAATTAAAGAGGTCTTAAATTCAATGTCACTTTATTTGGGCATGGAAATTCCAAATTGGCCGCCTGAAAATATTTCTGAGTTATCTAAAAAATTGGAAGATAACAATTAAAAAAAATGCGACATAAATTTGCACATAGAAAATTAAACAAAACATCAGAACATAGAAAAGCGTTGTTTAAAAATATGCTAAATTCACTAATAAAGTATGAGCAAATTACAACAACACTCCCTAAAGCAAAAGAGTTAAAACCACAAATTGATAAAGTTATAACACTAGGAAAAAAAAAGACTCTTGCATCAAAAAAAGATTTGTTTAGCCAACTTCAATCTAAAGTATCAGTAGATAAACTAATTAAAAATCTTTCCCAGAGATATGAAAAAAGAAAAGGTGGATATTCAAGAGTAATTAGAGCAGGTTTTAGATATGGTGATGATGCACCAATGGCTGTAATTGAATTAATTAATAGAGATTTAGAGGCAAAAAAAGTTGATATTAAAAAGAAAATTTCTGAAACAAAAAAAGACGATTCTGAAAACAGATCACCTAAACTAGTAACTAAAGAAAAATCAAAAAAATAAGTTATTTATCAGTTTTATTATATGTTACTTTTTATAGTAACATTACATGATTTTATTATGAAAAAAATTTATATTGTTCAAGATGACTTTATTAATTCTCGTCTCGATAAATGGTTTAAAAGAAATGTTTGTGAGATACCACAATCTTTAATAGAAAAAAATATTAGAAAAGGGAATATAAAAGTAAATAAAAAAAAAGAAAAAAGTTCTCATAAACTTAAAATTGGAGATGAAATAATAATTCATACTTTAAACTTTAAAGCAAATAAACATAAAGAAAAACAAGAAAAATATATCCCAACAAAAAAAGATTTATCCTTTTCGTCAAGTATTTTTATTGAAAATAATGAAAATTTTGTTGTAATTAATAAACCAGCAGGTATTGCAGTTCAAGCCGGAACAAAATCAAAAAAAAATATTTTAGATATATTAAGAAAAACAAAAGAATTTGAAAAATCCTTACCTTATCCTGTTCACAGAATTGATAAAGAGACTACCGGATTGCTCATAGTTGCTAAAAATAGAAATTATGCGCAACTTTTTACTTCTTTATTTCGTATAAGGAAAATTCACAAAACATATTTAGGAATTGTCTTAGGAGAGTTTGATAATAGTAAGGGTATTTTAAAAGATGATTTACAATACTTTGAAGGTAAAAAAAAAATTATTGCAAATGCTATAACGCGCTATACTGTTTTAGATTCAAATAATAATTATACTTTATTGAAACTAAATCCTGAAACAGGCAGGAAGCACCAATTAAGGAAACAGCTATTAATAAATGGTAATCCT
>Ga0114996_10007117_pt1 | contig 12768 bp, 11 predicted proteins | sample ArcticOcean_MG_C_4_FD_87039 | JGI IMG/M metagenome (GOLD analysis project Ga0114996, IMG submission 87039) | Marine microbial communities from western Arctic Ocean - ArcticOcean_MG_CB4_134 | ecosystem: Environmental > Aquatic > Marine > Oceanic | place: Arctic Ocean: Canada Basin | collected... | reverse complement strand
CACCGCACCCACGTCATCACCCGTCAGCGCACGCAGCTCGCCACCCACGCGAACCATCACCGCCAAGCGGTCCGCATCGGGATCATTGCCGAGGACCAGGTCGACACCTTCCGCATTCGCCAACGCAGCAGCCCGATCCATCGCGCCCTCTTCTTCGGGGTTGGGAAAAGAGACCGTTGGAAATTGTCCGTCTGGCTCACGCTGTTCCGGCACGGTGAGCACCTCCACCCCGGCATCACGCAGGATGGCCTCACACAGCGGCGCACCCACGCCATGCAACGGCGTGTAGACCAATCGGAGCGGACGTGGTGTGGGTGGTACCACATGCGCGATCTGTGTCAGAATCGCCTCACGGTAGGCCTTTTTCAGTGTTGATGGTGTGGGCTCAATACCATCGGTCTCCAAGGAAATGGTCGCTGGGTCCACCGCGGCGATGGCTGCAGCGATGCCGTGATCATGAGGTGGCACAATCTGAATACCGTCCTCCCAGTAGACCTTGTAGCCGTTGTATTCGCGCGGATTGTGACTGGCCGTCACCACAATGCCAATGGCGGCGTGCATGGAGCGAAGGGCGAACGCCACCAGGGGGGTGGGAGCCAGGGGTGGGCAACAAAAAACCCGCAACCCCGCTGCGCAAAACACCGCCGCGGCGTCCGCGGCAAATTCCGCCGACCCCACTCGCGCATCATGACCAATGACCACGCCTCGCTCACGCGCACCGGGTACCATGTCCAACACATACTGGGCCAGACCTGCGCTCACTCGACGCACAGTGGCTCGATTCATCCGCCCAGGTCCCGGACCCAAGATCCCTCTCAACCCGGCCGTGCCAAAAGCCAAAGGTGCCTCAAAACACTCGCGCAGCTCCCGAAGACTCTCTGGTGAGTCATCGCTCAAGAGCGTTGCGGTTGCCGCACGCATCTGGGGATCCGGATCCGATTCCATCCATTGCCGGGCTTGTTCTCGAAGCGCTTCCACGTTCATCGCCTCCCTATACAACATGGCCGTCGCGAGAACTACCGCAATCGTGTAGTCTCGTGTCATGACCCGCGGTTACGACAAACATCAACAACGGACCCAAACCATCCAACTCCTGGGCAAAGATCTCGCCCGCAGGGCCCAACGACGCTGCGAGTGGTGTGAAGGTCGCGAGACCCTTCACACCTATGACACAGCCCCGAAGGAAGAGCCCGTTCTGGACACGGTAATGCTACTTTGCTCCCGATGCCGCGACGTGGCCGACAAGAAGCTGCCCAACGATTTGCGTACTCTCCGCTTCCTGGAGGGTGCCGTATGGAACGAACAAGTCATCGTGTCCAGCAAGGCGAAAGCCGCCTTGCGGATCGTCGACACCGATTGGGCTCGAGACACGTTGGAAATGCTGGGGGAGTAAACGAACGGGATCCCCCCAAACGTGACCGACGGGGCCACCATCGAACTGAAACAGAGTATTGGACGGCGCTCGCCAGGGCTTCCCCAGCGGGCGCGTGAACTTCTCGTGGGCGAGCAAGCGGGCCTTTACTGCGGGTTCGTAAGACTTGGTTTTGAGCCGACGGATTTGGGTGGGATCGCTGATAAGTTGGTGCGGATTGACCTTCTCACTCTCCGAGATACGATGACCATCCACGAGCAGCTGGTCGAGGGCCCAGATGTGAACCTTGGCCGACGAGGCGTCGCCGTCAACCACCCACCCATTCAACTGTAAGCTACCCTTTGGCCACACCGGTAACACCGTAAACGACTGGTCCCCCGAAAATCGGAAATACAGCGCGGCAGAGGCCTCTTTGAAGGCGCGAAGCTCCCTGACAGACACTGTGGTTTCGTCGACCAACCGCTGAGCCAGATGCTCTGGTACTGCGAACCATCGAAGCTTTTTCGTGTGATTCCGCAGTATCAGCCTCACTTTGCATTAAACCAAAGGAGCCGGCCCTTTCCGGATCTCCAAAAACTGTCACATCGACCGAGCGTTTGGCTTGCACGGCGCCAATCCCATGAGGAGCACCAACGCAACAACCGTGGTTGCCCGCTGACCCAACGATGTTCCAATGGTTTGCACAATCCGCTCCCGGGGTAAGTCGAACGCTGAACGGGTCATAGCCGAGACATCTCGCTTGCTCAATACACACCCAACGACGGTCGATTCAAATGCCAAGATCCAGGCGGTGGCATTCTACAGAAGACACGAAAAAACCGGCGAGTCTCCTCGCCGGTTTGTTGGTGGGCGTTACTGGGCTTGAACCAGTGACCTCTGCCGTGTGAAGGCAGCGCTCTCCCACTGAGCTAAACGCCCAACTGCGGGGACGGAATCTAGCCGCCTCCACAGCGACTGTCAACTGAAAGCCCCTGCAGCCGATTCAAGAGTGTTCGGCCAAGAGGGCGCCCGCCAAATAAAGGGATCCAACAACCAACACCGGTTTCCCCAACTGTCGCGCTGCGGCGAGAGCAGCATGCGGATCAGGCACCACGCGAACGTCATGATGGCTGTGAAAATGTGCCGCCAATTCTGCGGCGGGCAATAAGCGAGGTAAACCGGTGCACAAGACCGTACCTGCATAGGGTGTCAATCGATCGGCCATCGCCCGAATGTCTTTGCGCGGGCTCGCTCCAAACACCAAGCTGAATCCTGAATGTAGCCCGACCTCCGGCAACGAACGAATGAGTGATGCCACCGCAGCAAGGTTGTGTGCGCCGTCCACCCACACGGGTGGATTCTTCGACAAGCGCTCCATGCGTGCCCGCCACCGAACTCGCTGCATCCCCACCGCCACGGCGCTCTCCGAAATACCCAATTTTCGCGCAATACCTGCCGCAATGGCCACATTCCGGACTTGATGGACCCCGGGCAGGGTCGGCTCCGGCAAGTGCATCGTTCCTACGCCGTCCAGCGCAACAGACATCCCTTGAGCGGTGCGCCGGTACCGCAAGTCACGCCCAACCAACGCCCCTTTGGGGCAGAGGTGATGCAGTCTTGGGGGCAGCGCGTACACACCATCCCCTGCCTTTCGACAAATCCCCAACTTCTCTTCCGCAATGTGCCGGAGTGTGGGGCCCAGCACCTCCATGTGATCCCTCGCAAGCCCCGTCAACACGGCGTGAGTCGGCCGAGTGACCGCCGTCGCGTCGCGAGCACCGCCCAACCCCACCTCAAGAATTTGCAGATCGACCGCCTCTTCGGCGAAATACACCAACGCAAGCGAAGTAATCGCCTCAAAGAAGGAGAGCGGCACATTCGACGCGTCCATGTCCTTCAACAAGCGAGTGCCGAGGGCATCAAATGTGGTCCAATCCATGTCCTCATCGTTCAAGCGGAAACGCTCGGTCACCTGAACCAAGTGAGGACTGGTAAAGAGACCCACCCGAAGGCCTGCCGCCGTAGCCGCCGCCGACACGTGCGCTGCGACACTCCCTTTGCCGTTTGTTCCCGTAATGACCAGGGTGCGTGGTGCGCGAAGTTGTGGGCGGCCCAACCACTCCATGAAGGCGTGGATTCGCTCCAGCCCCAAGCGAATACCGCTGGATTCCAGCGCCAGAAATCGTTGGTAGGTTTCGTTCAGATCAATCTCACCGCATTTTGGCACGACGCAATCTCGTGCGGGTGCAGCATGCGGCAGAGGGTGGGATTTGTGCAAGTCCTTTGGACTGCGAATTAGATAAGCGCGCTTTCCAACGACAGCGTCTCGTTCACACTCTGACTATCAAAGCCCAATAGCTCGGCCACGTATTGCTCGTACAAGGCTCGTTCGCGTGGCCAGAGGTGCTTGAATCGGACGACTCTCGTGTCGTCGGTCAACTCAATGACTTCTACCAAAGCACGGAAGGAGCGAACCTCATTGGGAAGCTCGAACTCAATCCAGAGAAAGCGTCCGCCGCGCATGTCCGCCGGCGTTCGGCGAAGGGTCATCCCTGTAAATCCGACATCCACCGCCCAAGTTACATGGGCTTCACGGCTCGACACGATTTCCGTTACGAGCAACGCAGGCTTCTCGGCAACGGTCGGGTCAACGGGCTCTAAGAGTGCTGGTTGTGCAGACATAACTTCCTCCTGAAGTCGATCCAGCACGATGTTAGGACCGGCCCGGGGCAGCGTCAAAAAATTCATCAATAAAAATGCCACCTCGGACTCGCCACGATTGACGACCAGCTTGCAACCGGGAAGCCGATCTACTTACTCTATGAAACATGTGGACCTGCAAAAAGCCCGTCATTCGGATGATCATGATGGGATTCGTGACTCTGGGCCTGATGGGATGTGGCGATTCGCCCGTAGAAGATGTAACGACACCGGGCGATTGTCGCCCGGTTGACCACCCGTGGGATCCGGCAAAAGAACCCGTCCGTTTGCCCTGCGCATCCACCCAAGAGCCATGTGATGGTGTCGACAACGACGCCGATGGCATCACCGATCCGCACTGCGGAACAATGGACTGCACAACCGATGCAGACTGCTCATCGGGAGGACTCGTTCCGGATGTGGACTGCAATCCGCACGCGGACGACGGGCCGAAATGCAGCCAAATCGATGGCGTCGATCCCAAAGGAAAGCCCAAAGGCTGCTGGGGCATGCTCTGTCCGCCAGGGCTAAAATGCGTGGAGGGAGACTGTTACGTACCCGGAGCATTGGGCCCCGGAGAGCCATGTAGTACAGGCGAAGACTGCCCCATCCACGCCGGGTGTATCCCCATGGAAGAGGCTCAATTTGACACGGCCGTGTGCACGTACTTTTGCCATGACATACCGTGTCCGGATGGTTTCCACTGTTCTCAGGGTGACAATGCGGAGGGCAAGGAGTCCAACGTGTGTTTCCCGGAAGGGAATTTTCCGGACTGTGTGCCGAACTGCGATGGCAAGCTCTGTGGAGACAACGGCTGTGGACAACCCTGCCCCGACCGATGCCCGGGCATTTGCCTCGAAGAGACCGGCGAGTGCAAAACCGACTAAGATGAACTAGGGAGCGTCGGCGGCGCACCGAAAGCCGACGAAGTCATACGTACTGGTCGGTAAATCATAGACCCGAGACGAACTGCGCGCCATCCGTCCCGCTTCGTAAAAGCTGGCCCCTTTTCGTACCCGACCACGTCCCCCATCCACCCATGCGGACCCATCGGCTGGCGCGTCAGTCCATTGGTCATGGTAGGTGTCTTGAACCCACTGGGACACGTTCCCGATGGCATCATTCACACCAAAATCGGAGGCTCCTGCGGGAAATTGTCCCACCGGGGAGGTCTTTTTGAACCCGTCGATGCAATCCCCCTCCACGCAATTGGCTCGAGAGGTGTCGGCGGTCCAAGTGCTCTCCGCGCACCCCTTCAAATACTCCATGTTCCAATTGGGCATTAGAAACTCTTCCGGGCAATTGTCTCCCCACGGAAAGCGTTTCCAGGGACCACAGGAGTCATCCGTCTGCCCCTTGGCCGCGCGCTCCCATTCTGCCTCCGAGGGCAATCGGGCGTTGCGCCACGAACAATAGGCGGCTGCGCCGTACCACGACACCTCGACGACCGGATGGATCGCACACGATTGGTCCGGGGGACCCTCGGGTTGCAACTGACAGCTGCTTTGAACGCCATAAGCCGCCCCGCAGTCAATGCGGCCGTCCACATCGGCACAATCGTAGCAAGGTTGTGGATCACCATCGCTACCGCACTCATTGCCCTTGGCTAGAAGGAACTCCGCAAATGCTGCGTTGGTCACCAGATTCGCATCCAGGCGATACTCAGGCACCTGCACCGATCGGACAGGATGCTCGTGCTCCTCGCCTTCATAGCCCGACGAACCCATCAAAAAGCAACCGGCCGGAACGGTCACCATGGATGCACTCGGTGGGTCGACAATGGGTGGTTTGTTGTTTTCAGGGGCTCCCGACGAACGACAGGAACCCAAAAGCACGATGCTCAGTATCCAGACCCAGTAAAATCCTTGGAGCTCTCTGGTCACATCTACTCCCCGTCACGCGGTCTTTAGTATGCCAATACCACCCACCTATTGCTAGCGCCGAGGCGCTTACGGTACAATTTTGTCATGCGTGCTGGCAGTTCCCCAAGATACATTCTCATTGGTTGCATCGCCGCCATGACCACCATTGGCTGCGTAGAGCTCACGTCACCCGATGATCTCAGCACCAAACAAAGCGGTGCAAGAGTGGAGCCCATTCCCACATTCCTTGAAGTGCAGCCCATCTTGATGGAGCGCTGCACGCCCTGCCACGTTGGCGAACAATTGAACGACTGCCCATCCACGTGTTTTGCCAGTTTTTACGAAGCATTGGTAGATCGCTACACCTGCTGCTCGGCTCCCTTCACGGTCTTCGAAGAGCCGCCAGAAGACTGTGCGAATCTGCTCGGAAACATGACCATTAACAAGTACGGGCTGGAGCACGTGATTAATTTTGAAAACGACGGGAAAGATCCTGTGCCACCCGACCAGGCGCTGATTCTGAAGACCTGGGTTGACCACGGCATGCCCGAATAACGAGAGATCTCTCCAACTCCGCTAGGGAATATCGTCTGGATCGAGCTCCACACACTCGGAGTGAAGGGTCACAATGTCTGTACCCGGCTGGCGGAAGGGCTGAGTCCAGCACTTGAACCCCTCTGGACACGGAAAGTCATGGCAGAAGTACTTACAAACAGCGGTCTCTACCGCGTGGAACTCCGCCAAAGGAATGCAGCCCGCGTAAATCGGACAGTCCGCACCACTCGTACAGGGCGCCAAGGGAGGTGTGTTTCCCGGCACCACACAATCACTCGCGATACATTTCAACTGGGGTGGGCAGAGCATACCGCGGCATGAGAGTGATTCCCCGACCCCATCGATGTGATTGCATTCGCCGCTATTTTCTCCCCACCCATTGCAATCCGCATCGGCGACAAGTCCTCCATAGGTGCAATCTGCGTCGCTCTCGCAGAGCATGGTGGGGCACTTGGGGTCTGTAATTCCATCCTCGTCGTTGTCCACACCGTCGCACTCTTCCTTGGTTGGCTCACAAGGCAACATGAGCGGTTCGGTCTCAGGATTCCACACGTGTTCGACAGGTCGACAGTTCTCCAAATCGATCCAAAGTCCCGGGGGCAGCGTGCCAGACACGTCGACCGTTTCCGCTTGGGCGGTGTCCGGTTCGGATGGCGCAGGGTCCGTTTCCGTGGCACAGCCGCCAACGCACAGAACCATCGTAAGGGCTATGCACACCGCCCAACCATTCACACTCGCCTTCCGGACATCCCATGAAATCATGTTAAAACCATATCCTAGCGGTTCCCCGAACATCAACGCGGAAACCTCGGTGACACCACAGACAACCGCACCGCTCTCGTCGTCCCGTCCATGTCACCTGGACCAAGCGTCCCTCATCAAACGTTCGAGAACGATGCGGGATAGTACGTAACTATTGCGAGTAACGAGACCCTTACCTACAATGAAGGGCATGGTTCGACGGCATCGTGCTCGTGTGTTCTTCAGTCTCGCGGCCTTGGCAATTACAGTCCTGGTTGGCTGCGTTGAGTTGCAGCCCAATGACGCACCAACTCTGGAACAGAGCGGCCTAACGTCGGGAAAAATCCCCACCTTCCATGAGGTAGAACCGATTTTGAGAGAGCGTTGCACCCCTTGTCACGTGGGCGAAGCATTGAATGATTGCCCCTCCACGTGTTTGGCAAGCTTTTACGAAGCATTGCACGCGCGGCATACCTGCTGCGAAGCCCCCTATACGGTGTACGAGGGACCACCTGAAGATTGCGAAGATGATGGCGTCGGCATGACCATCGGCGAATGTGGTCTGCTCCGTGTCCTTCAATTTGGTGGAGACGGGAAAGATCCTGTTCCTCCCGACCAGCTCACCATTTTCCAGACCTGGATTGAGCACGGCATGCCCGAATGACACGTTTTGTCTAACTTCCGAGGGCGCGCAGGACAGCTTTTGGATCAAACCCCATCATGATCTGACCCTTGGCCCAAATCACGGGGACCCCTTGCAGTTGTGACGGAGAGACACCGGCCGACTTAGCTCGCTGGAGCATGTCGGAACGCGCTCCAGGATCCTTCTCGACGTCCCTCTCTTGGAAGGGGATGCCCTTGTTCGTCAACCATCGACGGGCTTTTGTGCAGGCACTACACCAGGAGGCCGAGTAGAGGATGACCTTTCCCTCCTTTCCGGCGGTCTTTGCCGATTTTCCCTTGGCAGGAGCCTCGATTGTGGAAGGAGCTTGGCCGCGGGTGTCGTCCAAAACTCGATCCAGGGCCGCCACCTCCATAACCTGATAGGGATAGGTCCCGTCGGCGGTTGCTTTTCGCAAGTCTGCAACGTACACCAAATCTGGGGGCATTTCTTGGTTGTTTGGAACAACAAGAACCGTGGATCGATTTTCGGCGGGCACCCGCTCAATAGCACTCACTGTGCGCGCCTTTCGTTTGCCCGTGGGGAAGTACCGATAGAGAAAGGTGGCCTCGTCTGGATGCACCCGAATGCCAGCGGCGGATTCGGGTGAGGGGGCCAATGGTGCCACCGGGGCATCCACGGGATCGTCCTTCGCACAACCAGACCCCATCACCATCGTCATGATCAACACGATAGGCAGTTGAGCGAGTTGTTTTGGTGCTCTATGGTTCACGACGATGAATTCTATCGGTGCGATTGACATCCCGCAAGCCTATGCCCTGAGTGCGTCGTTGACAGCCCCAACAACGCTTCCTATGCTTCGCCGGTGACCCAATCCAATCCCAAATCGGATTCTTCGACACGGATACAGGCCCTGGTCCAAGGGGTCGAAGACCGGAACGTCCGAGCGGCTGCCAAGCTGATGCGCCTGCTCGATGATCGCGCTCCAGGCGCTCATGACGCGCTGAGAACGCTCTACCCAAAAACGGGCGCTGCGCAGATCATTGGCATCACCGGCAATCCAGGATCGGGGAAGTCGACCTTGGTGGATCAGCTCATCACCCAATACCGAAAACTCGACAAGCGCGTGGGCGTCGTGGCGGTCGACCCATCGTCTCCCTTCAGCGGAGGCGCCATTCTTGGTGACCGAATCCGCATGATGGATCATGCCGTCGATCCCGACGTATTCATCCGATCCATGGCGACACGCGGTCAGTTGGGCGGACTGTCTCGCTCCACGGACGATGTAGTCGTTGTCCTGGACGCCATGGGGTTCGACATCATTTTGGTCGAAACGGTGGGCGTGGGACAAGACGAGATCGACATCATCCGGACGGTCCAAACCTCCGTCGTGGTGATGGTTCCCGGATTGGGCGATGACATCCAGGCGATCAAGGCAGGGATTCTCGAAATAGCCGACGTGTTCGTGGTCAACAAAGCCGATCGAGACGGCGCGGATCGCACCGTCAAAGACCTCAAATACATGCAGAGCCTCGCGTCCAAGCATCCCGAGTGGTGCGTGCCGATCGTGCGCACGATCGCTACACAAGGGGGTGGTCTGGCCGAACTCATGGAGACCATCGACAGCCACCAGACTCATCTGCAAGGCTCCGACAAGCACCATGAGAGAAGCCGCTCGCGAGAAGCACATCTCCTTCGAAATGCGCTTCGAGACCAACTGGGTCAACGAATCGATGGGCTACTCGAAGCGGATGGGTACGGCGATACATTGGTCGAAGCCCTGGTCAACCGCCAACTGGACCCATACACGGCGGCAACCCAAGCCATCCAAAAACTCTTTTCCGAATCGGAATAACGAAGGGTCTCATGGGAAACCCCACACAGGATGAGTCCGCCGTCGACTCACACACGGACGCTGCCGACAGCCCGTCTCCCCTGGGGCTTTCACCTGTGCTCTGGGCGCTGATCGCGGCCACTTTGTGTGGCCTGCAGGCGATCCTGGATCTACCCGGACCGGACCGTTCTCCCCGTAGCTTTCACATCGTGCGTTGGGCATGTCTGTTCGCCGCCGTCGCGGGCCTGTTGCTCTTCGTATATCGTCACAAATTCGCCGACCGGATTCCGGTCATCGCCACCGCAATCGGCACGGCACTCTTCGCTGGCGCCCTGGGCATCGCACCGGAGCTCTTGGACCTGCCCACCCACGGTATCGGGGACCGCTTCTGGGGAGTACCCACCCTCCTTGGGATTCCCGTCGCGGGCGTCGCCCTCCTTCTGGCACCGACCCGAATGACGCGCACCCTGGCAGCCTGCGGGCTGGTCTGGGTCGTCGCGGGACTGCTCCAACCAGTGGCGTCCTTGGGCGACATTCAATTGGCCCTGACTCATCATTGGCACCGCATCGAAACAGTGGATGGTCTGGCAGCACTCCTCTTGTTTGTGGTCTCCCTCTTCGGGGTTGCGGCGGTGTGGCTCGAGGGACGCGACCCGACCAATGAACTGTCGCGCTTGGTGGGGTGGGTCTTAGTCGCCGCCCTGCCCGCCTGGGAGATCCTACGGCTGGCACTCGCTTGGAAGATTGGAGCCGCCGACCAGCAAAGCACGGCCATTGCGGCATTGCTCTTGGTGCTGGGCGCGACCGCGTGGCTACTGGCCGGATTGCAACAAACGCTGGTCAAGGATGCCCCCCTTCGCCAACCGATGGCCCGATTCGGGGAAGGCATGCTGGTGGTCGGTCTGTGCGTCCTGTGGCTCTTCCTCAAGTCGTTCACATGGCGCTGGTCCGTCACCGACGAAAACATTTACTTCTATGACGCGCTCCTAATGACCAAGGGCCAGCTCCCTTACCGAGACTTCTTCTTCGCCCACCCCCCACTCCATTTGGCCATCCCCGCGGTGCTCTTTTCCATCTTTGGGTTCCACCTCACGATAGCGAAGCTCATCCCAGTGGTGGCCGCACTGGTCACCGGTCTCCTTGTCTGGCAACTCGTCCGGGAGCGACTGGGACGACTGGCCGCGGTGCTGACGCTGGGGTGTTTTCTCTTTGCCTTTGAGCTCCTCCAAGCCTCGACCAACATGAATGGCGTCAACTTAACCAGCATGTGGCTGACCGCTGGGCTTGTGCTCACGCTGAGACATCGCTGGTTTTGGGCGGGTCTCCTGCTGGGTTGTGCGGTGACCACGGGCGTGTACGCCATCGCCGGCGTGTTGGCGCTGATGGTTCTTTCGTTCTTCCACAGCAGTCGCGCCGGCCTGAGACTCGCCGCTGGTTTCGTATTGGTGGCCGGAGGAATCAACCTGGTGTGCTTGTGGATTGGTGGCGATGACTTTATCGGCGGAGTGTACCGATACCACGGCCTAAAATTGGACCGGGATTCCACCATCGCGTTTCTGAAAATGCTCCACTACCATCCCCATCTTTGGCTGGGACTGTGTTTGGCCACCGCCGTGTTGGGCTGGCAACTCTTTCGTAAATTCCCCCTCGTGGGAGAGCCCGCACTGCGAGAGGAACGGGGCTCATTTTTTGCGCCTCGAAAACTGTTTCGAGAGCCGGGGGCAGGGTTGGTCAAAATCGCCACCCTGGTAAGTGCCACGGTCTTGATCGAGTTCACCCTCTTCAAAGAGGTGTACGATTTCTACTTTGTGCTGGTGTTCCCAACCCTCGCCATCTGCACCGGCTACACCATCGCCGGACTGATGAGCGCCGGTGTTCATGAACTGGGCGAACTGACCACGGGAAAACCACACCGAGGATTGTGGGTCGTCGTAGCGTTTCTAGTCGTGTGGGCGACCTGCGTTCCCCTGCAAAATGAGACCCTCTGGGCGTTCAGCGGTCGCGGATGGCCCAAAGAGTTGGGGTCGCAGAAGGTCGTCACCAATGGACGACTCTCTGGGGGTAAAATCACGAGCCGCTACCAGGACCGACCCATCACCAAAGACAAGAAGGGGAGCAAAGCCCGTCCCATTCGTGGAAAGGGAAACAACAGCGAGTTCCTTCAAGTCGGAGAGCCCAGAGACTACCCATGGATCGAACCCGCTGTGTGGCAATCCACCGCCGGACCCACGGTTCGCGCGCTCTTTTGGCGAAGCCGGAGACTGCGCTGGAACAGTTCCCCTGGCTATCGTCGATTCCTCTGGCAAAAAAGTCGCCATGTGTCGGTCGCTGATGAAGCCGGAAAGATCGTGGCAGACCACTCCGACGCGGACGAAACGGTGGCTGGCAATTCCAGCATCGCGCCCCTGCTGGCGCTAGTCGCACACCGCCGTGTCGCCGCCAATATGGTGGACACCAACGGCAAGCGGTTCAAATCGCCCAAGGACCCACGTTTCCAAGGTCCGAACCCACCCCACCATGGGAGCGAGCTCCTGACGCTCAAAGCCTTCTTCGAAACCATCTGCGCGGACAAGATTCGCTACCTCGTCGGCAGCCCATCGGGCTTTCTGAGCAATCAACGGCTGGCCAGACTCCCGATTGTTCGCCACTACTTCGAACAGACGGACACATTCCCAGATCGCTGGGCCAAGTTCACATCTCCTGGACGACGAGTGTGGGCCATCACGCTGTGGCGACTACGCGATCGCTATGCGGACCAATCCCCACGATGTGCCTGGATCGACGCACCGTCCGAATAGGACCTCTACTTCTTGAGTGCTCGGAGCGCTTGGCGCAGTTTTGCAGGCGGAAACCCCGTCATGGTGATGGTGCCGTCAGGTGCAATGTGCAACTCCGTCTCGCCCTTCTCCATTTGCAGGTCTTCCACATCGTGAACGTTGGTCAGCAGATGAATTCGCTGGTTACCCGACCCCAAGAGCGGTCCGCCGGGACCTACCTTCGCTTCGTAACGACCGGCCACCAACACATCGATCCCTTCCAGCGATTGGGCACCGTGCGCAGACCGCTCCAGTTCCGCCAACGTGTACCCCGTAAACACTAGAAT
>Ga0114996_10007116_pt1 | contig 12768 bp, 10 predicted proteins | sample ArcticOcean_MG_C_4_FD_87039 | JGI IMG/M metagenome (GOLD analysis project Ga0114996, IMG submission 87039) | Marine microbial communities from western Arctic Ocean - ArcticOcean_MG_CB4_134 | ecosystem: Environmental > Aquatic > Marine > Oceanic | place: Arctic Ocean: Canada Basin | collected... | reverse complement strand
CCGGGGTCGAACTTGCCGCCGAGCCCGTTCCACTTGCCTTCGTGCATATCGTCCTGCTTCTTGACCCGATGCAGCATCAGGGTCTTTCCATCGCGTTTTACATAGCAGAGCGTGGCAAGTTTCATGGCGCTCGATAGACGCCAGCCCGGGGACAGACGTGGCGGGAATAATTCTGCAGAAACATAAGGGCGAAAATGGCAGCCCGGCCTGGACTCGAACCAAGACTAACTGGACCAGAACCAGCCGTGCTACCATTACACCACCGGGCTACATCGACGCCTTAAGGGTATTCGCCGCACCTCAGAAACCGGTTGGCGAATCAATCCGAAAACTTAGTGCGAGACAGGTTTACAGGCAAATCGTTTTCGAAGAAATGTTGATTTGTCGCGGTTCGACGAGTACTATTCATTCCCTCGGCAGCCTACAGTACTGAAGTTGTAATCGAATACATTTATTCCACAAAAGGCAGCAGACTTAAACCGTAAGCGTATGTCGGCATTCATCATCAGTTTAGTCATCTTCGGCGTGATCCTGCTGCTGGCGGAGATCGTCCTGCCCAGTGGTGTCAGCGGTATCATAGGCGGACTGTGTCTGCTGGTCGCCATCGTGCTGGGCTTCACCCAAAGCTTCAACCTCGGTGTCTCGCTGCTTTTCGGGTCGATGTTTTTCGCCACGTTCATGCTGTGGCTGTTCGTCAGGTTCGTGCCGGATTCGCCCATTGGCAAGCGCCTGTTTCTGAAGAAATCCGCGAAGGAATGGGATGGGTTTGAAACAAGCAACAAAATCCTCCTCGGCAAGACCGGCGTCAGTTGCACGATGTTGCGCCCCAGCGGCATGGCCGTGATCGGCGACGAACGTATCGACGTGGTCACAGAGGGTGAGATGATTCAGAAGGATCAGACGATCAAGGTGATCGAAATCGAAGGGAACCGAATCGTCGTCGCCATTGACCATAGCAATGACCAGTGATTTACTTATTGCTTGTAATTTCGACGAATTGACGTCAATTCACAGGAGCTTGGGATTGACGTTCCAGCACATCAGGAGAATTAAATGAAATCCCTTTTTCTTGCGACTAAATCACACAATATGACTAGGGTGGCATTATGAATATCTTGATCCCCGTAATCGCCATTTTCTTGATCATTGTCCTCTTCGTATTGATGTGTGTTTTCTTCACTTTCTTCAGCGTCTGGATCCGCGCACTGGCATCGGATGCGCCTATCAAGATCATTACTTTGATCGGGATGAGGCTCCGCAAGATATCGCCGGGACTCATTGTCGAAGCGTTGATCCGGGTCAAAAAAGCAGGCCTCGAGGATATCGATACCGATGGCCTGGAGTCCCATTACCTGGCGGGCGGTGACATCCTGTCGGTTGTCAACGCTTTGATCGCCGCGGACAAGGCCGGCATTGCGCTGGTTTTCCCGCGCGCCGCGGCTATCGACCTGGCCGGCCGTGACGTGCTTGACGCCGTCCGCACCAGCGTTAACCCGAGAGTCATCGACTGCCCCGACCCCGCCAAGGGTCGCGCGACGATCGATGCCGTCGCCAAGGACGGTATCCAGTTGAGGGCCAAGGCACGCGTCACCGTCCGCGCCAACCTTGACCGGCTCATCGGTGGCGCGACCGAGGAAACGATCATTGCCCGTGTCGGTGAAGGCATTGTCACAACGATTGGTTCCGCCGAAAGTCACAAAGTGGTGCTGGAAAATCCCGATTCCATCTCCGAACGCGTCCTGCAGAAGGGCCTCGACAGCGGTACCGCATATGAGATTCTGTCGATCGACATCGCCGATATCGACGTCGGCGACAACATTGGCGCCCGCCTCCAGGCCGACCAGGCCGAGGCTGACAAGCGCGTCGCCCAGGCCAAGGCCGAGGAACGCCGCGCCGCCGCCGTCGCCCGTGAGCAGGAAATGCAGGCCAGGGTCCAGGAAATGCAGGCGAAAGTCGTCGAGGCCCAGGCCGAGGTGCCGCTCGCTATGGCTACCGCATTCCGCGAGGGAAACCTGGGTATCCTCGACTATCTCCGTATCGAGAATCTCAAGGCAGACACCGATATGCGGGCTTCCATTTCCGGCGAAACGCGCGAAGAAGAATAATAGTTTTCACTAATCATATAGGCTAAACGGATTCACCATGGAAGATGTCCCCGTCGTCATCCTCTGGTTCGTGATCATGGGCGTCGTGGCCGTCGCAAAGCTGGTCAAGCGCAAAGGTGATGCGCAGGAGGAGCAGGAGGAGCAGCAGGAGCAGCAGGCTTACCGACCGTCTCTCGCCCCCCAGCAGCAGCAAGCTGGTCGTGAACAGCGGCACCAGCCCGAGGAGCAACTGCATAGCCAGTACCAGTTGCGCGAACGCGTGGAGCAGCGGCAAGGACAACAGCGCAAACCGGTCTCACAGGACGGGAAGCATGACGATGCCCGCAAGCTCATCGAAAATGCTATTGAGCGACAGTCCAGCGCCGCCCGTAAGCACACCGAAACGCAGTCGGCACCTCACCCCGAGGACCAGAAAATTCCGTTGGTGACCCGTTCGATTGCAACCCCCAAAGCGTCCGTTGCGACAGCCGACCGCAAAGGGCAGATTCGGCGCATGCTCTCATCGAAACGCAACATTCTCAACGCCATCATCCTTCGCGAGGTACTTGACCGCCCCCGCGCCTATGATGTGTGATGGGTCCCTGGACGTCAAACCTGTCGATTCTGGTAGCCTGCTTCCTCGTGGGCGGCGTTCCGTTCGGCTTTATCATCGGAAAGTGCCACGGTGTTAATATCCGCGAGTACGGAAGCGGTAATATCGGCGCCACCAACGTCCTGCGCACCTGCGGGAAACCAGCCGGCCTGCTGTGCTTTTTTCTCGATGCCCTGAAAGGCTTTGGCCCGGTATTCGCCGTGACGCAGTTCACCGATGTCACCGCCTTCACCATGAGCGCCGTCGTCGGAACAGTCTGCGGTCATATTTGGACGCCGTACCTGCGGTTCCGCGGCGGTAAGGGAATCGCCACATCGGCCGGCGCTTTGCTGGCAATTGCCTGGATCCCGGTCGTTGTCGGTCTGGTCTCGTGGATCATCGTCGTCAACGCCACGCGCTACGTTTCGCTCGGCAGTATTGTGGCGGCCGCGTCACTGCCGATAACCGGCCTGCTGATCGGCCGTGGGTTGCCGGGTGAACCGCTACCGACGCCGATTCTCGTCCTGCTCAGTCTACTTGCCGTCGTCGCCATCGCCTGTCACCGGTCCAACATCAAACGCCTCCTCGCCGGTACAGAAAATAAATTGAGGCAGGCAACGGATGACCAATTGAAACCGGAACCGGAACCGGAAAATAACTTATGAAAATAACCGTGCTCAGTGACGGCGGCTGGGGCACTGCACTGGCCCTGCTGCTCGTCGACAATAAACACGATGTCACGATCTGGGGACCGTTCGCCGATTACGTCGAAGAAATGAAGCAGACGCGCCGCAACGACCGCTTCCTCAAGGGCGCCGAGTTGCCGCCGGCGCTCGGACTCACCGCCGACATGGCGACGGCCGCCAAAGCGGAGCTGCTGGTCCTCGCCGCGCCCACGCAGTTTGCTCGCGGCTGTCTGGAGCAGCTTGCCGCCGCCGGCGTCTCGCCAAAAACCAAAATCGTCAACGTCTCCAAGGGCATCGAAGTGGGTACGCTGCTACGCATCAGCGAGTTGATCGAGGCCGTTCTCGGCCCCGTCCGTTACGCCGATCTCTCGGGACCAAGCCATGCCGAGGAAGTTTTTCGCCGCGTCCCGACCGCCGTGGCCGTCGGCTCGACCGATAGTGAGTTGGCAACCGAAATACAGAGCGTTTTTATGAACCACGTCTTCCGGGTCTACACCAGCGACGACGTCATCGGCGTCGAACTCGGAGGCGCCCTCAAGAATGTCTACGCAATCGCCGCCGGCATCTGCGACGGCATGGCGCTCGGCGACAATTCCAAAGCCGCACTGATGACCCGGGCGATCGCCGAGATGGGGCGACTCGGAGTCGCCTTGGGCGGGCGGGCCGAGACGTTTTCCGGTTTAAGCGGTATCGGCGACATGATTGTGACCTGCTGCAGCGGCCACAGCCGCAACCGCCATGTTGGTGAAGAACTTGGGCGCGGAAAGGCCCTCGAGCAAATCATCGAAGACATGGGCATGGTGGTGGCGGAGGGTGTAAAAACCAGCGAAAGCGCCTATGAACTCGCCGAAAAAATCGACGCCGAAACCCCGATCATCCGCGAAGTATACGCCAGCCTGTACGAAGGCAAGGACCCGCGCGTCGTAGTGCGCGACCTCATGACCCGCAATCCCCGACCGGAGCGCGGCTGATACTGAAGGTCAAAATTCCGACCGCTTCATCAAAAACACCAGACCCATGAAAAAAAACGGACAGTTTCAGATCCGCGGAGGTGCCCCGATACGCGGCAGCCTCACACCGAGCGGCAACAAAAACGCCGCCCTGCCGATGATGGCCGCCGCGTTGCTCACCGATGAACAAGTCGTGCTGGAAAACGTGCCGCACATCCGCGACGTCATCGCCATGCTCAAGATCCTCGAACACCTCGATGTCGAACACGAGTTCTCCGGTAACACCCTGCGCATCTGTGCGGCCAACCTGCAGCGCAGCGACCTGCCCGAATCGCTGTGCCGAGAAATCCGCACCAGTTTCCTGTTCGTCGCACCACTGCTCGCACGCCTCGGCCGCGCCGATCTCCATCCGCCCGGTGGTGACGTCATCGGACGACGACGCCTCGACGCGCATTTCTACGGACTGGAGGGTCTCGGCGCCACGGTCGACACCGATCGGTTCGAATTCTCCGCACCGCAGGGCTTGAGCGCCCGCCACCTGTTCTTCGACGAGGCCAGCGTCACTGCCACCGAGCATATCATGATGGCCGCCGTCGTGGCCCGCGGCACCAGCACCATCAGCAACGCCGCCAGTGAACCGCACGTTCAGGACCTGGCACAACTGCTGATCGCCATGGGGGCGAAGATCGACGGGCTTAATACGAACACACTCACCATCACCGGCGTTGAGCGCCTGCACGGCACCACCCATCGCGTTGCCTCCGACCACATCGAAGTCGGCAGTTTTCTGGCACTCGCAGCAGCGATTGGCGGCAACATCACGGTCAACGAGATTGTGCCAAGCCACTACTGGATGATTCGTCGTGTTTTCCAACGATTCGGCGTGCCTCTCGACTTCACCGCCAACACCATCACCATGCGTGGCCCGGCCTCAGCCGCCGTGCAGAAGGACGTGCTCGGACATATCCCGCATGTCGACGACGGACCGTGGCCCCAGTTCCCATCCGACTTGATGAGTACCATGATCGTGCTCGCCACCCAGGCACACGGAACCGTGCTGTTTTTCGAAAAGATGTTCGAGAGCCGCATGTACTTCGTCGACCTGCTCATTCAAATGGGCGCCGGCATCATCGTCTGTGACCCGCATCGTGTCGTCGTCACCGGGCCGACACCGCTGCGGTCGCAATACATGAGCAGCCCCGACATACGCGCCGGCATGGCACTGCTCATCGCCGCCCTGTGCGCCGACGGCCACAGTGTCGTCGACAACGCCTGGGTCATTGACCGGGGCTACGAGGACATCACCGGCAAGCTGCAAAAACTCGGCGCCCATATCGAGCGGGTCGATTGAACTGCCGTCTCGCCATCCTACCGCTCGCCCTGACCCTGCTGCCCGGCTGCGGATCCCCTCCCCTGGTCAACGCACCACCAACTGCCAACACCATTTGCTGCTTCGGCGACAGCCTCGTCGCTGGCGTCGGTGTCGATGACCAGATCGACAGCTTCCCGGCCGTGCTCGGCGAACTGATCGGCCGCGAAGTCTCCGCCCTGGGCACCTCCGGCGCCTCTACTGTCGACGGCGTCGACCTGTGCGAACAGATCGACACCGATGCGTGTGGCCTCGTCATCGTCACACTGGGCGGCAACGATATCATGCAACAGTTGCCGTACGACGAGACCGAGAAGAATCTGGAAACGATTTTCACAAGCCTACAGACGCGCGGTGCCGTCGTTGTTTTTACATGCGTCCTGAGTCCACTCAGTGTGTCCCGCGGCCGCAAGTACAAGGCCCTGTGTAAGCGCACGGGCGTGTTGTTCGTGCCCAACATCATGGCCGGCATCATTACCGACCCGACGTTACGCACCGATGAAGTCCATCCCAACGCAAAGGGCTATCGCCTCATCGCCGAACGCATCGCCACGACTTTAAAAGCTGCCCGCCTGGTGGACTGACTTGTGGTATCGTGACGCCCGCCCAGCGCACGGCACATGCTGCGACGGCTGCAAAGACAACCCCGGATACGCATGACAAACCCCGTGGCTGCAGTCAAAGCGGATTAGGGCAGGCCATCGGTGAATGACCCGCAAGCGGAGACTTGTTGATGTATTTTATAACCCTGCTTCCAACCGCCTTAACTCATCCACCGCTCTGACATGCTATACGTTCCACCGCCAACCCGCTATGATCTGAAGTGGCGCATGTTCGGCATCCCGATCCGGGTGCACCCGATGTTCTGGCTGCTGGCAGCACTGTTGGGCTGGAACAACGAAATGCCGAAGCTCACTATCCTGGTGTGGATCCCCTGCGTCCTGGTCTCGGTCATTGTGCATGAACTGGGACACGCGCTGACGGCACGCCGCTTCGGCGGCGGGCAACCGCAAATCGTGCTGCATTTCATGGGGCTCGCTACGAGCGGCGTGCTGGCGCAGTCGCGCGAGCGAATCATCCACATTCTCGCCGGCCCCGGCGCCGGATTGATCGTCGCCGCGATCATCGCGCCTCTGTTTTTTCTGCAACCGATCCACAACTTCTGGGTCATCGCCTGTATCCACACGATGTTCATGGTCAATCTGGTGTGGAGCCTGGTTAACCTGGTTCCAATTCTGCCGCTCGACGGCGGTCAGCTCACGGAAGAGTTGATCGCCCGAAAACGCCCGGCCGGCAGCCTCTATCGAGCTGCCAGGCTTTCGATCATTTGTGCGATTATCGCAGCGGTGATCTGTCTCGTCTGCGCCATTGTTTTTCGCAGTGGCTCCTGGTTCTTCGGCGTGCTGATGGCCGGACTGCTGATCTTCTACAACGTCCAGATGCGCCGCTACGGCTCAATGGTAGAGCGCGAAAAGCTCGACACACCACGGCAGTCCTGGGAAAAAGATCCCGATTGGTGGCGCTGACGAGACGGAAAGACGCTCACATGCCGTCTTCTGTTTACACCGAATTCATTTTCGGGCCATCCGGAATTGCGCGGACCGGCGCAAAGCCGATCTCGCCAGGCGAGGATTTCGCCGGCAATACCACGCGTTCGAGCAAAACCCACCGGCTCTGTCCGGCGGTACCATGAAGGACGTGCTGCCCCGGCCACATGCCACCCCACAGGACGTACCTGAGCGTTGCATACCCAATACCATTTTCAGGTATCATTCGAGAGATCTCCGGAGAATCCAGCCGGGGCATTGATTTTCTGTACAATTCACTGTATCTTCCTTATTATCAACAGCTACTGCTACTGAACGGCGCTGTCCTCTGCCTGTATCCGGCAAAGGTTTCCGGCAAAGATAGTGATCAGCATTGTAGCGACATCACGGCAACTTGCAATTTGAAGCCAAATTTCGTACACTGCCATGAGGGGGCAGAGTTTCATCTAGAGGTTATGGAACATCCCCAACATACCCTTCAATATCATGGTGGTTTGCGGACCGTGCCCAGTGCCAGTTTGGGTGTGCACCCATGAGTAAAATGACCATCGTCGCAGCGCTCCTTGTGATCGTTGGCGCAAGCGTCGCGGTTTGGCGATTCAGTACAAATGTGGAGGAAAGCAACACGATCGACATCATCGAACCGCCACCACTGCTGGAACAACCCGTTGTCACAGAAACGGCAACGACAGAATTGCCCGAGGCAATACCAGGCGCGGGAGCAAGGCCGATGACGTTCGCACGCAGCGGCGACGTCGCCACCATCGTCACTGCCGTCGAACGGGCTACAAGGCCGGGTAAGACGCGCATGGCGCGGACCGTCGCGGGCGATGCACAGCAACTTTGTATCTTGGTGGACGCGGACAGACGCTATGGCGAGTTCGACAACAACACCCCGCAGCGACTGGCGACGATGCTGGCTGAGGCCGGTTTCGAAAAACCGCCGCACCACGTGTCGAAATCCATGAGCATTTACCGGTCGCTGGCGAAAAACGAAATGGACTACGAGGCAGCACGTGGTGACACGGTCATTGTGCTGCTTTGCCCACAGGCCGAATGGGACAGCCTGCGTTTGAACTGGACGGGACTGTAGAGAAAATGAAACAATTTTGCGCCGCACAACGACAAGAGTTGTGAACAGCCGCTAAGGAATTTGATCCATGGTGGGGAGAAAAATTAAGACAAGCCGCTTCCAGCGCCTTCAAAGATTTTGCCTTCATTGGGCGGTGATTGGATGTTGTTGTGCCGGCGCGCCAAGCGCACGCGCGGCCCTGGGCGCACGCATCGACACCCTACTCGATGACCTGGTAAGCGCACACCAGCAGGCAGGCAACGAGATCTGCGAAGAACTGGCCGAGTACTACGGACAACAGGTCTACTACAGCAACGGCAAGCTTCTGTTGCCGGTCATCCTCGAACCTCTCGATGGCACGGCGCGCGATGAAGATCTCGACGCCCTCGAGAAAATCGGCGGGCAGGTGGATGCCGTGTCGGACTCGTTCATTCGCGTTCTCATGCCACCGGACAAAGTCTCGCAGTTGAAAGGCAACAAGCACTATCGCGTCGCGCGGATGGCGAGACTCGCGCTCGCCGACATAGGTCCGAACCTGTCGGAAAGCGTCGCGCTGACCGGTGCCGATATCGTGCATGGTGCGGGCATCGACGGCACCGGGGTGAAGGTTGCAGTCATCGACCTCGGGTTCATCGGCCTGGCGGCACGTATCGCGGAAGGCGAACTGCCGAACATCGTCATTGCCAACCTGCCCGGTACCAACGACGACGCTATCGAAACGGGCAGTAGCCATGGCGTTGGTGTTGCCGAACATCTCGCGGACATGGCGCCCGGCGCCGAGATCCACTGCATCAAGGTGGTTGACACCGTCGATCTGCAAAATGCCACCGCCTACATCGCCGACAACAACATTTCCATCGTCAATCATTCCGTCGGCTGGGTGCTTTCCAGCTACTACGACGATACAGGCTGGGTCAACGTCGTCGTCAACAACTCACGCGACAACGACGACGTATTCTGGAGCTTGTCCGCGGGAAACTCCGCGCTGCGCCACTGGCGCGGTGGTTGGGTGGATGACGATGGCGATGACTTCCTCGACTTCGCGACCAACGACGACCGCCTCGATATCACGACGCAGTTCTCTACGGTGCAACTGTTCCTCAACTGGGATCAATACGGCAATTCACAGACCGACCTCGATCTCTACATCTACGACAAAAACAACCTCGCGGTGGCCTCGAGCACGGGACCGCAGTCCGGTGCAGAGACGCCGTCCGAAGCAGTCACCTTCACCCTCGACACGAACCTCACGCCCTACACCATCGAGGTCCATGCATTCTCCGGCCCCACCGCCGACCTCGACATCACTCTCTTCAGCTTCAACAACAATGTGGAACATGCCGTTGCCGCATCGGCTTTGATGGACCCAGCCAACGCCCACGGCACCTATACCGTCGGGGCAATCAACCAAGCTGGGTGGACCAATTCGAATCCGTCCGTGGCAAGCTACTCGGGCAACGGCCCGACCAACGACGGCCGGCAGAAACCAAACATTAGCGCGCCCGACGGCACGGACAGCAGGACCTACGGCGCCTCCTTCGGTACATCCTTCAGTGCGCCAACCGTCGCCGGGGCAGCAGCGCTGCTCCTCGAAGAAGATCCAACGCGAACCGCCGGTGACCTGGAGGCCCGACTCACGGCCCTCGCCCTGGATATCGGCGCGCCCGGCATCGACATGGTCTCCGGCGCCGGCAAACTGCATATCGCGCTCGATCAGGAGAGGTCGATCACGATCAGTAACGTCGCCATCGACGCGCCGGTCAATCCGCTGCAGACGCCACGGCACGGCAAGCTGGAACTGGACGTCACGCTGGCAGACGTTGTTGCGACGAAATTCTTCAACGCCGCCCCTGCTGACGACGGCATCGACCTCAACGCGATCTTCACGGGACCCGACGCCAGCGATTGGGACATCAATGGATTTTTCGATGGCAGCGGCTGGCGCCTTCGTTTTTCTCCCGAACTGGCCGGGACATGGACCTTCACCGTAACCGTCACCGATGCCAGTGGCACAGACACATGGGTAGGCGGCAGTTTCACCTGTGTCGATCTGGGCAACCTCGGCTGGCCCCGACTCGCCGGCCGATACTTGGAACTGTCCACCGGCGAGCCGTTGTTCGCTGTCGGCCACAACAACGGCTGGCAGTACGACCTTGAAGTGCCGAGCTTTACGGACATGGCAGCCAACGGCGAAAACCTCCTGGGCTACTGGATGGGAGTGCCGTGGGCCGAACGGGCCTCGACCTCATCAGCCGAACCATACTGGGATGACCGCACGGCGATCGAGAACCTGGAGCAGGGCCTCGGCAACTACAACCAGGAAGCCTGTCAGTATCTTGACGGTCTGGTCGAGCGCGCCGAAACGGACAACATCTACCTGCTGCCCGCCATCTGGTCACACGGCCAATTGCGTGACGCAACGCATCCCTGGAGCGGCAGCGCCAATCACTGGTGGTACAACAACCCTTACAATACCATCACGACTCCCACCGATTTCTTCCTCACAGACGCCGGCGGCGGCAACGACACGCAGCAGTGGAAGCTGCAGAAGCATTTTCTGCGCTACGTCATGGCGCGCTGGGGCCACAGCCGTGCCATCGCCGGCTGGGTGCTGATCGTCGAGATCAACGGTACCGTAGGTTTCGTCCAGAACCCGACACAAACCAACGCCTGGATCGCTTCAGCGCAGGCATACTGCGCCGGGCTCGACCCGTATCGCAACAACGCCTTGTCAGAATATCCGATGACTGTCAGTAAGTTCAATGACACGTCTTACGACGCCGGGCTCGATGTGCGGTCCTCCGATTCATACTCACAGCAATTCGACGATGTTGCCGTCGCCAATACGATCGCAACGGAAACGCGCGCCATGCGGACCTCCGGAAAGCCTGTCTTCCACGGCGAGTTCGGTGGTGACACAACGGGTGGCGCCACCGAACCAGCACACATGCACAACGGTGTCTGGGCCGGCGTCGCAGCAGGCGCCGCTATGACCCCGCTCAAATGGGCCGACGGCGGCAACTGGCCGTTGTTCGACAATTCACCGACTGGTCAGGCGATGGTCGCACACTTGTCGATCCTCTCGGACTTCGTCAATGGGCTGGGCTACATAACCGATGCCGGACTCGTAGAGTCAGATGCCAGCGTTACCGGTGCCGGCGGCCTTGCCTGGGGCATGAACCTGAGCAACAAAGGCTTCGCCTGGATCCAGACAACTTCCGGCGTCCCCGGCGGGCGGACCTTCACCGTCACAGGCCTGACACCGGGCCTTTATGGAATCAACTGGTATGACGTTTCCACAAGCGGCACGGCGCCACTGCAGACCGATGGTGCCACCGTCACCGGTGACGGTATCCTCAACGCTGCAGTGCCTTCAATCGGCACCAATGATATCGCCCTGGCCTTCAGTCCCGATACAGGCCCCCCGGTCATCACCTGTCCCGCCGATGGCACGATCGAATGCGCCCAGCCCACCAATCCAGGTGATTCCGGCAGCGCTACAGCCACGGACGACTGCCTCGCCACGATCAGTTATGACGACGTCACCCTGCCGAGCTGTCCGATCCTCAGCTATGTCGATTCCGGCCAGGCGCTCGGCGGTTCCGCCACCCGCGATATCGCTCTCGGTGATCTCGACGGCGACGGCGACCTCGACGCGGTGTTTGCGGAGATCGCCGGCACCGTCCGACATATCTGGCTGAACAACGGCGGTTTGTTTACGTACGATAGTCAGACATTAAGCCTCCTGTTCACTTGCGTGACGCTGGCAGACATCGACAGTGACAACGACCTTGACGCCATCGTCGGGACGTACACCTCGCAGTCCAACCTGGTTTACCTCAATGATGGCACCGGGACATTCTCTGCCGGCAGTTCACTCGGAAACAGCCGGGCGCAGGACGTCGAGTCCGGCGATTTCGATGGTGACAACGATATAGACGTACTGATCACAACAAGCGGCAACGGCGGCGACGAAATCTGGTTTAACGACGGCGCCGGCAACTTCCTCAATTCCGGGCAAAGCATCGGCAGCACCACTACCTACGGCGCCTCTGTCGGCGATATCGACGGCGACAACGATCTCGATATCTGGACTGCCCATAGCGGGCCGAACCGTGTCTTCATCAATGACGGCAACGGCATATTCGCCGACAGCGGACAGCTATTGGGCAGTCTCCCCAGCCGCGAAGTGGTTCTTGGCGACCTCGACGGCGACAACGACCTTGACGCGTTCGTCGCCAACACGACGACCGACGGTGTTTGGATCAACGACGGCAACGGCAACTTCTCGGCAGGAACAGCGCTGCCGCGCGCTGTGGCCATGGACGCTGACCTGGCGGATGTCGACGGCGACGGCGATCTCGACGTGCTGATCGCTGTTGTCAACGCGCCGGACAAGATCTGGATCAACGATGGCGCCGCCAATTTCACTGACTCCGGCCTGGCCATTGCAACCTCGCTGACCTTT
>Ga0114996_10007113_pt1 | contig 12770 bp, 16 predicted proteins | sample ArcticOcean_MG_C_4_FD_87039 | JGI IMG/M metagenome (GOLD analysis project Ga0114996, IMG submission 87039) | Marine microbial communities from western Arctic Ocean - ArcticOcean_MG_CB4_134 | ecosystem: Environmental > Aquatic > Marine > Oceanic | place: Arctic Ocean: Canada Basin | collected... | reverse complement strand
GATACCGCCCGCCCGGACTTGGGTGAGACATAGGCCAGTTGGTCGTTTTGCCCGGTGGAAGCACATTCGCTCAGGTCAAGCGCGAAGCCGACTTCTCCCAGCAAACCCAATTCCCATTTCACATAGGCCGATGGCCAGTCGTCGTGCTCAAATGATCCCAATAGCGCCAGCAAACCCTCGAACACGGGCTGGTGGGGTTCGCGCTCAGCCAGGGCCCCTTCGGCAACGGCGCAGGCCGCGCTGAGAGCCGATAACTTCAACGCGTCGCGCAGCACCCTGGCGGCGAAAGCCTCGGTCATTTCACATTGGAAAGCGCCCAGGTGTTCGGCCAGCCGCGCCTGCCAGCGTGCCTCAACTTTGTTTCCCGGTTGCAGGATACCGCGCGCGCGTTTTCCATTACCGCCGCGCACCAAGCCTAAATGCCGGCCATGGTCACGGGTCAGCAAGGTGACGATAGCCGATGTTTCGCCGTGCTTCCTTGCCGATAAAACAATGCCGTCGTCTGTCCAGTCCATGGCGGGTAGTTTACCGGTTCGCCATGCCGAGGACAAAGCCGCTGGCAATGGGCCCGGTTAGCGGTTATGAAGAAAGCCGTCCGGGCCACGTGGCGACATTACCCGGTTTTCTATTCACTCCGGCGCGGACATGACCATGAATTCTCCCAATTCCCGATCAAGGCCCGATCTTCTGGGCGTGCTGGGCGGCATGGGGCCGCTGGCGACGGCGGACTTTCTGACCAAGTTGATTTCCCTCACCCCGGCCAAGCTGGACCGTGAACATATTCCGGTCGTGGTTTCGTCGGAGCCGCAAATCCCGAAGCGGATTTTAAGCGTGGCTAACGACGATACGGATTCGCCCCTGCCGGCAATTCTGGACCGCCGTGATTTTCTCCTCCAGGCCGGGGTCAAGGCCATCGCCATGCCGTGCAATGCGGCCCATAACTGGTATGGCGACCTGACTGCTGAATTGGATATTCCCTTTCTGCATATTGTGGATGCGGTGATCGAGGCGTTGAAGGCGGCGGACAAACCTAGTGCAACCGTCGGCCTGTTGGCGTCAAGGACGACCATCGAAGTCCGGTTATATGAAGACCCGATCCTGGAGAGGGGGTTTGGTTGCCTCGTCGCCGATACGGACCTGACCGAGTCCCTCGTCATTCCGGGCATCGCCCTGGTCAAGGAAAACCGCCTCGCCGAAGCCAAAACGGTCTTTAGCGAAGCGGTCGAGCGGTTGCTTGACGCCGGAGCCGAGAAAGTCGTGTTGGGGTGCACCGAACTCCCGGTGGGCCTGGATATGAGCGACCCCTGGGTCGCCGAGCGCTGCATAGACCCGACCGCGGCCTTGGCCCAAGCTTGTGTCGATTGGGCGATGGCGGCGCGGAAACCGGAAGGGGCCGGTTAAGATTTTAAGCGTCGAAGTCGAGGCCTAAGTCACGGTAGCGTTCCGGGTCGTCGCCCCATTTTTCGCGCACTTTGACGAATAAAAACAGGTGCACCCGGCGCTCGAAAATTTCTTGCAATTCTTCCCTCGCGGCCTGGCCCAGGGCCTTGATGCGCTTGCCGCCCTTACCCAGAACTATGGCTTTTTGGGTCGAGCGTTCGACGTAGATAACTTGTTCGATGCGCACGGACCCGTCGTCGTTTTCGGTCCAGGCCTCGGTTTCCACCGCCGCCGCGTAAGGCAGTTCCTGGTGCAGTTGCAGGTACAGTTTCTCGCGCGAGATCTCGGCCGCCGTAAGGCGTCCCGGCATGTCGGAAATCTGATCTTCGGGAAACAGCCACGGCCCGGCGGGAACGCGTTCGGTTAGATGCGCCATAAGGTCCGCGACGCCATCTCCAAATTCAGCGGAAATCATAAAGATGTCGGAAAATACCCCCGTGGCGTCCAATTCAGTCGTCAGTTTCAGCAGTTTCGGCTTGGCGACAAGATCGACCTTGTTGATGGCCAGCATGGCTTTTTGCCTGGATTTTTCCATTCGCTTAATAATGTTGCGAGTGTCGCCGTCGAACCCTCGGCTTGCGTCTACTAGTAGAAGAATTCCATCGGCGTCTCCGGCCACGCCCCAGGCGGCGGCAACCATGGCCCTATCCAGGCGGCGTTTGGGTTTAAAGATGCCGGGGGTATCGATAAAAATGATTTGCGCGTCGCCTTCAATGCAGATGCCCAGCACCCGGCTCCGGGTTGTCTGAACCTTGGGCGAAACGATGGAGACTTTGGTCCCGACCAGCCTGTTGAGCAGCGTCGATTTGCCCACATTGGGCGCGCCGACGATGGCGAAGAACCCGGCGCGTGGATTGGAAGGCATGCTCACCCCTGCTCCTTAATTCGATCCATCAAGGCACCGGCGGCGGCCTGTTCGGCGGCTTGTTTAGATGTCCCCTTGCCCTTGGCCGGTTTTTCTTCATGAACCGAGACCTCAATCGTGAAATGGGGGGCGTGGGCGGGGCCTTCCCTGTCGGCTACCCGGTACACCGGTAAAGGCAACCCCTGCGCTTGCGCCCATTCCTGCATTAGCGTCTTGGCGTCCTTGGGCGGGGCCTGGTCTTCAGACATCAGGGGAAGCCAGTGTTGATGAACGAACCTCTCGGCGGCCTCGAAGCCGCTATCAAGGTACAGCGCCGCGATGATCGCCTCGCAGCAATCGGCCTGAATGCTGGGATTGTCGCGCCCGCCGACATTCTCTTCCCCACGATCCAGGCGAATGTGCGGTGCGAGATCGATATTGTCCGCGACCCTGGTCAGGGCTTCGGCCCGCGCCAGGGCCGAAAAGCGGTACCCGATCTTGCCTTCCGCCTCATCGGGAAAGGTTTCCAGCAACATTCCGGCCAGCGCCAGCCCGAGAACCCGGTCGCCCAGAAACTCAAGCCGTTCGTTGGAATCCAGACGGTTGCGGGCGGCCCCGGAATGGGTCAGGGCCTGGATGAGAAGTTGGCAATCCTTGAAATGGTGGCCGAGTTTTTCTTGCAGGCCGTCGAGGTTCGGAGACGGAGGGTCTGATTCAGGTTTTTGCCCTTTCCGGCTCATTCTATGGCCTGAAAAAAGCGTTCAAACCTGAGCGAATTTGCCCATTCCCAAAACTTCCACACGGCTCCATCGACGGAAAGAAACAGGAATTCCGCCCGCCCGACCAGATTGACCTTCGGAATATAGCCGACATCATCCAAAAAGCGGCTGTCGCGGGACTTGTCCCGGTTGTCGCCCATGGCGAAGTAGTGGCCTTCGGGAACTTTGTAGACGGGGGTATTGTCGTAAAGGGTGTTTTCCGTCACTTCCAGGACGTAGTGGCGTTTGCCGCCCGGCAGGGTTTCCAGATACCGGGGCGTGCGGGAATAACTGTTGGGCCCGGCCCGTTCGATGAAATCTTCGACCCGTTCGCGTTTGACCGCCTTGTTGTTGATGTAGAGGACGCTGTTCTTCAATTGCACCGTATCGCCGGGCAGGCCGATGATGCGCTTGATGTAGTCGGTTTTGTTGTCCGTCGGCAGTTTGAACACCATGACGTCGCCGCGTTTGGGTTCCTCGAAGAAAATCCGTCCCGGGATTAACGGCAGGCTGAACGGCAGGGAATGACGGCTATATCCATACGACGCTTTGGACACGAACAGGTAATCACCGATCAGCAGCGTCGGGATCATTGAGCCGGACGGGATGTTAAAAGGCTCGTAGGCAACCGTACGCACCCCCAAAGCAATGAGAACGGCCAGGAAAACAGTGATCATGGTTTCCCTTAAGCTGCCCGGTTTTTTATCAGATTCCGACTCTTCTTCAGCCACTGTATCCGATTCTTCAGCCATTAAATCCGCCGTTTAAAAAATTAAAAGTGAGGAAATGACACCGAAGGCACCGTTTCGCGGGCGATCAAGCCAGCCCATTACCCGGCTGTCAAGAAGCAACGGTTCCGGTTGGTCATTGAGGGTCGGCGGAGATAATCACCACCGCCTGGGCCATCGGGTATTCATCGGTTTGCGAAATATCGACGCGCGGAGTCATGCCGTCCGGCACAAGACTGTCCAGCTTGGCCTTGGCGCCACCGGTCAGGATCATATAGGGCTGCCCCGAAGGATGATTGGCAACGACCATGTCGCGCCAGAACACGCCTTGTCGAAATCCGGTGCCGAGCGCCTTGGCGCAGGCCTCCTTGGCGGCAAAGCCTTGGGCGTAAGACGCCGCCGGGCTGTCCCGGCGATTGGCTTTCTTTTGTTCGATGTCCCCGTAAAGACGCTCGATAAACCGATTGCCGAAACGTTCCAGGGAACGTTCGATTCTCCGGATATCACAAAGGTCCGTACCGATACCGATAATCATGGAGAGCGTTCCGAACGGGCCTTGTCTATCAGGGACCGCATGCGTTTAACGGAACTGTCCAGACCGCTGAAAATCGCTTCGCCGACCAGGAAATGACCGATATTGAGCTCTTGCACATTTTCAAGGGCGGCGACGGGGCAGACCGTATCAAAAGTCAGTCCGTGCCCGGCATGGCATTCCAGGCCCAGGTCTCCGGCTGCTTGTGCGGCGTTGGCGATACGCTGGAACTGGCGGTCCTGTTCCTCTCCAGTGGCATCGCAATAGGCGCCGGTATGAAGTTCGACCACGGGCGTGCCAAGGCTCTTGGCGGCTTCCAATTGCGCGCGGTCCGGCTCGATGAACAGCGACACCCTGATCCCGGCCTTGCTTAACGCCTGGACGTAGGGTGTCAGGTAATTGTGCCCGCCGGCGGCGTCCAGGCCGCCTTCGGTGGTTCTCTCTTCGCGCTTTTCCGGCACGATGCAGGCCGCGTGCGGTTTATGGCGCAGGGCGATGTCGAGCATTTCTTCGGTCGCCGCCATTTCCAGGTTCAAAGGGATTTCCAGAGAGGACATCAGGCGGTCGATATCGTCGTCGGAAATATGCCGGCGGTCTTCGCGCAGATGTGCGGTAATACCATCTGCTCCGGCCCGTTCGGCGGCTTTAGCAGCCTGAACCGGGTCCGGGTGCCCACCACCACGGGCATTGCGGATAGTCGCAACGTGGTCGATGTTAACGCCCAGTCGAAGGGGGCCGGTCATCTCGAAGGCTCCTTATTACCTATGCTTCGCGTCAGTTTACGCTTTCTGCGTTCCTGGTAGCGCCTAACAACATACTTCAGCGGAAGATAAAACGCCCACCATATTACGAAACCGGTAGGGATGCTGCTGACAAGCATGGGCCAGAAGATGGGCCCCGCGGTTTCAATCAGGTAGGTCATATCCAGGCTGAGAGTAGCCTCCATCATGCGGCCGAAGACTTCGCTGAATTTCGGAACCTTGTCCCCGCTAAGCGCTTCACCGGCCGTCATCCGGGTGCCGGTCTGATACAGCCAGGCCCAGATAAAGGGAAAGGTCCACGGATTGCCCACCGCCGTGCCGATAGCCGATGCCAGGATATTGGCGCGAATGATCCATGCCACAATCGCCGATATGATGAAATGCAGGCCGACGAACGGCGTAAAGGAAATCGCCGCGCCGCAGGCAAATCCGCCGGCGATTGAATAAGATGATCCCGGAAGCCGCGCCAGTCGGTGCATGGTATAGGCCCATGCCCTCTGCCAGCCCATCGAGGGCCAGAAGAATTTCCGGACTTTGGCAGCCGGTGACAATGGGTTGCGGCGTTTGAACATGCCCGGATAGTAAGCCTTTCAAAGAGTCCTTGAAAAGCCCGGTGGGCTTTACCCCCTGGCGCGTTCCACGGAATTAATCGACGGATCAGCCCTAAGCGCCGCGATCACCGCCGTCAAATGCTTGACGTCACGGACTTCGATATCAATCAACATGTCAAAAAACTGCGGCGAGCGATTGGTGATCTTGAGATTGGAAATATTGCCGTTGTTGCTGGCGATCACCGTCGACAAATCGCCCAGACTGCCCGGGACATTAAGCACCGTCACATGAATGCGCCCGACATGAACCTCGACAGCTTCCTTATTCACGTCCCAGGAAACGTCAAGCCAGCGTTCAGAGGCATCGACGAATTCCTCGAGGGTTTCACAGTCTATGGTGTGGACCGTAACACCCTTGCCGGTGGTGACGATGCCGACGATGCGGTCTCCCGGGAGGGGATGGCAGCAATTGGCTAAATGCATGGCCATGCCCGGTATCAGACCCTTGATGGAGACCCCGGGCTGATCCGTATCGCCAACCCCTCTCTTGCCTTTCGCCTGTCGGGTGCGGGCCTGCGCCAGGGGAATGATTTTCTCATCCTTGTTCTTTTTGCGTGTTCCCGGGTACACCGCTTCGACGATATCGCGGCCCGTATAGTTACCTGCGCCGACCTCGGCGCACAGGTCATCGGCGGATTGCAGGTGAAAGACCTTGGCCACTTCGGTCACCGACTTTTTGGAATATTTGTGGCCTTCATCCTGAAATGCGCGATCCAGGATGGCGCGTCCCAGCTTAAGGTATTCGTCACGTTCCTGCAGGCGGATGAAGCGCCGCACCCGGGACCGCGCCTTGCCGGTGATGGCGAAACTTTCCCAGGTTGGCGACGGGGTTTGCGCCTTGGACGTGATGATTTCAACCTGGTCCCCGTTTCTGAGTTCGCTTCTGAGCGGCATCATGCGGCCGTTGATCTTGGCGCCGACGCACTTATCGCCGACTTCCGAATGGACCGCATAGGCGAAATCTACCGGTGTGGCGCCCCGGGGCAGGTTGATCAAATCGCCCCTGGGGGTGAAGCAAAATACCTGGTCCTTGAACATTTCAAGTTTGGTGTGCTCGAGAAATTCTTCCGGTCCTCCGGCGTGCTCTAAAATGTCGAGAAGTTCCCGGAGCCAGCGGTATTGCGGCGCTGTTTTGGCAGAGCCGTTCTGCTTATAGTTCCAGTGCGCAGCGACGCCGTGTTCGGCCACGTCGTGCATTTCGGCGGTGCGGATCTGCATTTCGATGCGCTGGCGTTCCGGCCCGAAAACACCTGTATGGAGCGATTGGTAGCCGTTTGGTTTTGCCGTAGAGATGTAATCCTTGAAACGTCCCGGAACCACCGGATAGGCGCCATGCACGATACCGAGCGTACGGTAACAGTCTTCGGTGCTGTCGACGATGACCCGAAACGCCATGATGTCGGACAATTGCTCGAAGCCGACGTCTTGTTCCTGCATTTTGTCCCAAACCGAAAACGGTGTTTTTTCGCGTCCCTCAATGGTCGCCTCGATGCCGCTGTCCGATAACGTCTTTTCCAACTCGGTGATAATGCGCGAAACCAGGTCGCCGCCCTTTTCGCGCAGGAACTCAAGCCGTTTGAGAATGGATTTCCGGGCGTCCGGGTTCAATTCCCCGAAGGCCAGGTCTTCCAGCTCGTTCTTCATGCCCTGCATGCCGATGCGTTCGGCCAAAGGCGCGTAAATGTCCATGGTTTCTACGGCGATGCGGCGGCGTTTGTCCGGTTTGTCGATGAAATGCAGCGTGCGCATGTTGTGCAGGCGATCGGCCAGTTTGACCAAAAGGACCCGAATGTCCTCGGACATGGCGAGAACGAACTTGCGGAAGTTTTCGGCCTGCTTGGCTTGATCGGACTGGAATTCAATCCGCGTCAGCTTGGTCACGCCGTCGACCAATTGCGCGACTTCTTTGCCGAAATGACCCTTGACGTCTTCGAGGGTGGTTTCCGTATCCTCGATTGTGTCATGCAAAAGGGCTGTGATGATGGACGCCACATCGACCTTGTATTCGGTCAGGATGCCGGCGACTTCCAATGGATGAGAGAAATAAGGGTCGCCCGACAGGCGGGTTTGCGAACCGTGCATCTTCATGGCGAAGACATAAGCGCGATTGAGCGCGTCTTCGTCAGCCCCGGGGTCATAGGCCTTGACCCGTTCGACCAGCTCGAATTGCCGGATCATAAGGGGTTACGCCGGACAGGAGGGAGAATGGCCACAAGACCCAGGTTCGTCCCGGACCCGCTCACCCAGCGGCGTTCAAGTCTGACAATTCCTTTTCGCCGCCCCATGCGCCACCTTATCGTGAGAGAGGTTAGCTCTCTTTATTGTTTTCCAGGTCTTCGGGCGTGATGTCTCCGTACACGGCGCCACCCATGTCCATATCCACGTCCGGGGCTTTTTCACCGCTCTCGGCACCGTCCTCTGGGACGGCCTCGTTTTCTTCGCCTGTGTCCTGGTCTACGGCGATCAGATCGTGACTGTCTTCTTCCGGTTCGTCCATTTCGACAAAATTCTGTAAGCCTTTGATAAGGGATTCCTCAAGTTCATCGTGATTGACCTGATCTTCGGCAATTTCACGCAGGGCTACGACCGGATTTTTATCGTTGTCGCGCTCGACATTCAATGCTGAGCCGGTGGAAATATTACGCCCGCGCTGTGACGCCATCATGACCAGCTTAAAACGGTTGGGAATTTTGACAATACAGTCTTCGACGGTAACTCGGGCCATCAGGAACTCCTAAGGGGTTTGAATAGAGACCTTTACAAAGGCGCTGTTTATATATTTTGCAGAACCCTTTAAAGCAAGACAATAGCTTGAATAAACTTAACACTTGCGCGTTCAAGGGGACTTTATTTCGTTCCCGGGCCGGATAACGGGTTTTTTGTCCCGCCATTCGGTGCCGAAGACTCCGCCGGCGTCAATCATGGGTTCTGTTTGCTGGCCTTCGGAAAAGTGGAAAATCATCTCGTCCACGGTTAAGTTTTCCACCGGATGGCACCAGCCTGGGGCAACATCGCGTAAGGGCAACAGAACGAAAGCCCTGTCCGTCATGCGTGGATGGGGAACATGAAGGGCGGGTGCCCCCTTCTCTTCCCTGGACAGGACTATTTCGCCGTATGCCAGAAGGTCCAGATCAAGAATTCGCGGCGCATTGGGTTTGTCGCGTACGCGCCCGAAATCCTCTTCCGTTTGCCCTAAAAGCCCCATTAAATTTTCAGGGGTCAGCGCCGTTTTTACCTGGACCACGGCGTTGACGAACCAAGGCTGGTCGGAAACGGGCACCGGAGCGCTCTTGTACCAGCGCGATCGGCCAACGATCAGCAGGCCCGCTTCGGTTAGGGATTCAAGGGCGGCGCCGCATGTGGCGCGCGGTTCCCCGTGGCGGGGGCTGGGCAGATTTGCACCTAAACCTATTAGTATCAAAAGATTATTCCTGCGTTTCATTCTTGTAAGTCGGCAACAAACCACTAATTATAAATTGGTCGGGCGGAATTGCCCGCAGTGTACCGGCGTGGCGTTCGGTGGTGCTTTTTTTAGCAAAACAATTCACTGAGACGTCGGTATCCGGGAATTATTTTCTCCGGTTGCCTGATTTTTTTTACAGAAAAGGATTTCGTTCCATGAATTTCTATCCTCAAGAGCGAATTGCGCTATTTATCGACGGATCAAACCTTTACGCGGCGGCTAAAGTACTTGATTTTAATATAGATTACAGTCGTTTATTAAACTTATTTGCCAAACAAGGTCAATTGATCAGGGCTTTTTATTTCACCGCACTTTTGGAAGAGCAAGAGTATTCCCCGATCCGTCCGCTGGTCGATTGGCTGGACTATAACGGCTACACCATGATTACCAAACCGGCCAAGGAATTTACCGACAAGGCCGGGCGCAAGAAGATCAAAGGCAACATGGACATCGAACTGGCCGTTGACCTGATGGAAATGGCGAGCAGTATCGACCATGCCGTGATTTTTTCCGGCGACGGTGATTTCCGGCGGTTGATCGAATGTGTACAGCTCAAGGGTTTGCGCGTCACCGTGGTCAGCACCTTGCGTTCCAGACCGCCGATGATCGCCGACGAGTTGCGCCGACAGGCCGATGTGTTCATTGAATTGATGGATATCAAGGAAGATATCGGACGCCAATCCGGGGCTGACGATAAAACCCAGGAAGAGCCGGACTTAAACGTTGAAGAATTCGACCTGAAGGTGGAAATCGCCTGATTTCCCATCAATAAGGCTTCGAACGTGAGCATTTCCGGCAAATCGGGACATAAAGAACCACGGCAACCCTCGCCGGATTGCGGCCTGTGTCCCAGGCTGAAGGATTTTCGCCAAACCAACTGCGCCGCCAATCCCGGCTGGCACAATGCCCCGGTGCCGTCGTTCGGCGGCGTCGAAGGAGAATTGCTAATTGTCGGGCTGGCTCCGGGTTTGCGTGGTGCCAACCAGACCGGGCGTCCGTTTACCGGCGATTATGCCGGCGATCTGCTCTATGCCAGTCTCGGAAAATTCGGCTTTTCCAAAGGACAATATGGTGGGGTGGCCGATGACGGCTTGGCCCTGGTGAATTGCCGGATCACCAACGCGGTGCGCTGTGTGCCGCCTGAAAACAAGCCTGTCGGCGCGGAAGTCGCCGCCTGCCGTCCGTATCTTTACGATGAAATCGCGGCTCTTTCCCGGCTTCGGGTCATATTGGCGCTGGGGACGCTGGCTCATGGTGCGGTGCTGGCGGCATTGGGCGAAAAGAAAAGCGCCTACAAATTCGGCCACAACAGTTTTCATGATCTTACCGGCGGGCTCGTTCTGGCCGACAGCTATCACTGCTCGCGTTACAACACCAATACCGGCAGGCTGACCGAATCCATGTTCGATTCGGTGTTTGAAAGTATCCTCAAGCGTCTATCCTGATAAAAATGGCGCGAAATTTCCCGGCTTTTGGTATCCGAACCCCGAATTATTGAAAAAGTTACCTGTTTTCCGGCCAAATTTCGGTCTTGGCATGATTGCCTCTTCTCAGGCGTGTCCGCATCCGATATCGTTTTATGACATCAAAAGGCGAAGGGGGATCGTCCATGACCGCTGAGATCGTAGACCTTGGGAAATACCGCGAAAAGAAGAGCCGTTTTCGCACGCAGACGCCCCCTGCCACGCCGGAGACGGAGAATGAAACCCCTCCAGGCGAACCCATTCAGGCCCGCCTGGAAGAACGACGCGATAAAGATAGCGGCGAACCGGTCTGACGAAGTAAACCCCGCCCTGCCTGTTAAAGTGGCCTATCGGTCGCTCCCGAGTTCGTGGAAGTCTGTGGGATGGTCTGGGTCCAACATTCGGTGCAAATGGACGATGACGTATTTGACGTTGGCCTCATCGACGCGGGCTTGGCTAGCCCCTCGCCAAACCTTGACCGCCGCATCATTGCTGGGAAAGATGCCGACGACGTCGGGCCCATCCGGATCGATGAAATCCATTCCCTGAGGATCTTTGACTTCTCCGCCGAAAACCAGATGTAAAAGCGGCTTATCCATGTAACGTTCTCCCGGTAAATATGATGTGTACCTTATAGCGCGGACTCAGAGCACGGAAAACTGAAGAAGGATTAAAGATGATCGACCTCCACACCTGGCCGACGCCCAATGGGCACAAGATTCATATCATGCTTGAGGAAACCGGCCTTGCCTACAATATTATCGCCATAGACATCAACAAGGGTGACCAATTCGATCCCGATTACCTGAAGATCAGCGCCAACAATAAAATGCCGGCGATTACAGACCCGGATGGGCCCCAGGATGAAAAAACAGGCCAGCCCTTCAGCCTTTTTGAATCGGGCGCAATTTTGATGTATCTGGCCGAAAAAACGGGTCAATTCATGCCCCGGGAAATGGCCCCGCGCTATCAGGTTATCCAGTGGCTTATGTTCCAGATGGGCGGCATCGGCCCGATGTTCGGCCAGGCCCACCATTTCCGCCAATACGCGCCCGATAAAATCCCTTATGCCGTGGACCGCTATACCAACGAGGCCGGGCGGCTGTACGGCGTTCTCGACCACCGGATGGGCGAGGTCGAGTATCTGGCCGGCGACTATTCCATCGCCGATATGGCGGTCTTTCCCTGGACCCGGTCCTATGAACGCCAAGGCCAAAGCCTGGAAGATTTCCCCAATGTTAAACGCTGGTTCGAGGCCATCAATGCCCGCCCGGCGGTCGCGCGCGCGCTCAAGGTCCTGGCCGACCGCCGCAAACCCAATTTCGAAAAGGACGAAGAAGCCAGACGCAACCTGTTCGGCGCGGCCCAGTACCAGCGGCGTTAACAGCCCAAATTTCGGTTGAAGCGGCAGTCATTGGCGGCTGTGGATTCCCATGCTCTCATCGTCTATAAAAAGCCATGGTAAAATTTCTTGAAGTCAGACAAATATGGGGGAAATGAAAATTAAACATCTCGTTGTTACGGCCCTTCTGGGTATAGCGGTTCTCTTTTCGCCCACGTCACAGGCTGGCGGGAAGCAGTGTCGAGATAAACTCATCACTACTCTGACAAGCCAAACATGGACCCTGACAACGTTTTACGATGATTAAACGGAAGCTTTACCCGTGAATTTCGAGCGGACCGATGGGGGTGTCCAGGTAAAAGATCGTAAACGGAAGCCCAAGGTCAAAATTGATGACTGCGCGAACATTATTATCTATTGGAAACCCAATGACGGAAAAGAGTACTAACAAGGCAAACGCTTTTCCGTTTTTGCGCGCGGTCATTTGGATCTCGATCAGGCTGGCAACACCGGCGCTATCAATTGCGGTAACCCCGGACATGTCTACCAGCAGGTTCTCCCGGACGGCCAGGGACGCAAGGAGCATTCGCCGGGTTTCCCGGGCATGGTCAAAGTCGATCGGACCAGCAATGCGGGCAATTCCAATGGAGGGCGTCGCGGCGGGCCGATGGGTATGAACATGGTTCATCATGGTGTTTCCTGGCAAGAAACCGATGAACCACTCTTGAGAATGACGTCTAGTGTTCCCATCCAGCAATTTTGAAAGCATGCGTCGATAGCATTTTTCATACCGAGAGAGCGGATAAGATTTTCAGCAAGTTGCCGTTG
>Ga0114996_10007112_pt1 | contig 12771 bp, 10 predicted proteins | sample ArcticOcean_MG_C_4_FD_87039 | JGI IMG/M metagenome (GOLD analysis project Ga0114996, IMG submission 87039) | Marine microbial communities from western Arctic Ocean - ArcticOcean_MG_CB4_134 | ecosystem: Environmental > Aquatic > Marine > Oceanic | place: Arctic Ocean: Canada Basin | collected... | reverse complement strand
CGTCGGGGCGGTCGGCCGTTTCCTAAAGGTCGTCAGATCGACCCGCAAGCTTTGGAAGAGGTCCGTAAGACCCTCGGTAACCGACCGCGCCGCGCCGATCTGCTGATCGAGCATTTGCACCTGTTTCAAGATCGATTCGGCCATATTTCCGCTGCTCATCTGGCGGGATTGGCACATGAGATGCGGATGGCCATGGCCGAGGTCTATGAGGTTGCGAGCTTCTACGCCCATTTCGACGTGGTTCGCGAGGACGAGACGCCGCCGCCGGCAATCACCATCCGGGTTTGTGACAGTTTGACCTGCGAGATGTTTGGCGCCGAGAAGCTCTTGGCCGAGATTGCCGTCGAGACCGGAAACGACATCCGCGCTGTCCGGGCGCCCTGCATGGGAGCTTGTGACAAGGCGCCGGTGGTCGCCGTCGGTCACACCCTGGTGGAGCAGGCGAACAAGGGCAAGGCTGTCGCCGCCGGCCGCGCCGCGCTGGCCGGCAAGCCTGAGCACCGCCATATAGACCCTGTCTGCCTTGACGACTATCTGGCGGGCGGTGGTTATGGGCTGCTGCGCGCCTGCTTGTCAGGCAAGCGCTCGGCCGAAGAGGTTCTGGAAAGTCTTGGAGAATCGGCATTGCGTGGTCTTGGTGGTGCCGGGTTTCCGACACCAAGGAAGTGGTCCCTGGTGCGCGCTGTCGAGGGACGCAAGGCGCTAGCGGTCAATGCCGATGAGGGGGAACCCGGTACTTTCAAAGATCGCTATTATCTGGAACGCGACCCGCATCGCACCCTGGAGGGAATGTTGATCGCCGCCTGGTTGGTTGGGGCGGAGGATTGTTATTTCTATCTCCGCGACGAGTATCCCGAGATTCGCGCGTTGCTGGATCTGGAAATTGCCGGGCTGGAAGCCGAGGGGCTGGTCGCACACACCCGGATTCATCTGCGGCGCGGCGCCGGAGCGTATATCTGCGGTGAGGAATCGGCGATGATCGAGTCGATTGAGGGTAAACGCGGTTACCCGCGTCACCGGCCGCCCTATGTCGCTCAAGTAGGTCTCTTCGGCCGACCAACCCTGGTCAACAATGTCGAGACCCTTTTCTGGGTCCGCGACATCATCGAGAAGGGGGCGGATTGGTTCAACGATCAAGGCAAGGACGGTCATTCCGGGTTTCGCAGCTATTCGGTGTCCGGGCGGGTCAAGAACCCGGGCGTCAAGGTGGCGCCGGCTGGGGTCACGGTGCGCGAGCTGATCGAGGATTATTGCGGCGGTATGCTCGACGGCCATGCCTTCCACGCCTACCTGCCGGGCGGCGCTTCCGGCGGGATTCTGCCGGCCAGCATGGGTAATCTGTTGCTCGATTTCGGCGAGCTTGAAAAATACGGCTGTTTTGTCGGCAGCCACGCGGTGGTGGTGCTCTCGGATCAGGATTCGGTGAAGGCAGCGGCGCTTAATCTTTTGCGGTTTTTTGAGGATGAAAGTTGTGGGCAATGCTCGCCCTGTCGGGTAGGCACGGAAAAAGCCGTCAAGCTGATGCGGCAAGAGAAGTGGGATACCGGCCTGCTGGATGAATTGTCGGCGACGATGCGAGACGCCTCGATCTGTGGCCTCGGCCAAGCAGCCAGCAACCCACTGGCCTCAGTGATGAAGTTTTTCCCCGATGAGGTGTGACGCGAAAGCCATCCGGCCCCGTCATCCCGGCGCCCTTGTCGGTTGTCGCGACGAAAATTTTGCGCATCCCCGACGACAGGCGTGGGCCCCGGCTGTCGCTGGGGATGCACGGTTTATAGAGACTCCGATCCCAACAGCGACACCGTTTAACCCGTCATGGTGGTGGAGACCCGCATATGACCGATAAGATCAGCTTTGAACTGGATGGCCAGCAGGTTTCGGCCGTGCCTGGCGAGACCCTATGGCAGGTCGCCAATCGGCTTGGCACCGAGATTCCGCACCTTTGTTACAAACCAGCCGATAGTTACCGCGCCGACGGGAATTGCCGAGCCTGCATGGTCGAAATCGAGGGCGAGCGAGTTCTTGCCGCGTCCTGCATCCGAGAGCCGGCCGAGGGTATGAAGGTCAGCACGGCGTCGGAACGGGCCAAGACTTCGCGCCGGATGGTCATGGAACTGTTGGTTACCGATCAGCCGACCAAGGCCGAGGCGCATGATCCGGGCTCCACGCTCTGGCATTTCGCCGATGGAATGGCGCTGAGCGAAAGCCGGTTCCCGGTGCATCAACGTCCCAGCGCGGATCCCAGCCATCCGGCGATCGCCGTCAACATGGATGCGTGCATTCAGTGTGGGCTTTGCGTCCGGGCTTGCCGCGAGGTTCAGGTCAATGACGTTATCGGTATGGCCGGGCGCGGCCCGGGCGCGCATATCGTTTTCGACCTTGGCGATGATATGGGGGCCAGCACCTGCGTTGGCTGCGGCGAATGCGTCCAAGCCTGTCCGACCGGCGCGTTGATGCCGAAAAATGCGCTGGACGACGCCGGTGTCTTTGCTAATGCGCCCGACCGCAGCGTTGATAGCTTGTGTCCATATTGCGGCGTTGGCTGCCAGCTGACCTTTAACGTCAAGGAAGACAAGATCATCTCGGTCGACGGTCGGGCGGGGCCGGCAAACCGCAGCCGGCTCTGCGTCAAGGGCCGTTATGGTTTTGACTATATTCACAATTCCGAGCGGCTGACGGTGCCGCTGATCCGCCGCGACGATGTACCGCGCGATGCTTCGCTGCCGATCGACCCAGCTAACCCCTATACCCATTTCCGCGAGGCGACCTGGGAAGAGGCGTTGGATCGCGCCGCGTCGGGCTTAATGAAGATCCGTGATCGCGACGGCGGTCAGGCCTTGTCCGGTTTCGGCTCGGCCAAGGGCTCTAACGAGGAAGCCTACCTTGTGCAGAAGCTGGTGCGCACCGGTTTCAGGACTAACAATGTTGACCATTGCACGCGGCTTTGCCATGCGTCGTCGGTCGCGGCGCTGATGGAGACCATTGGGTCCGGCGCCGTCACCGCGCCTTTTGCCGAGGCGGTCAATGCCGAGGTGATCATTGTCATCGGCGCCAACCCGACCATTAATCACCCCGTCGCCGCGACCTTCATCAAGAACGCCGCCAAGGCCGGCGCGATCCTGATTGTCATGGACCCGCGTGGCCAGGCGCTTTCGCGTCATGCTACCCACATGATCCAGTTCCGGCCAAGCTCCGATGTGGCAATGTTGAACGGGATGATCAACACGATCATCGCCGAGGGTCTGTACGATCAACAATACGTTGAGGGCTATACCGAGGGATTTGAAGATTTGAAGGCCCGGACCGCCGAGTTCACGCCGGAGCGGATGGCGCCGATCTGTGGGATCGAGGCCGATCGTATCCGCCAGATGGCGAGGGTCTATGCTAATGCTGAGACGGCGCTGATCTTCTGGGGCATGGGCATCTCTCAGCATACCCATGGCACCGACAACGCCCGGTGTCTGATCTCGCTGGCGCTGATTTGCGGCCATGTCGGCCGGGCCGGTACCGGGCTGCATCCATTGCGCGGTCAAAATAACGTCCAGGGCGCCTCGGATGCTGGTCTGGTCCCGATGTTCTACCCCGACTACAAGCCTGTCGGAGATGGCCTGCAGATTGAGCGCTGGGAGGAATTCTGGGGCATGGAACTGGACCACGAAAAAGGCCTGACCGTGGTCGAGATCACCAACGCCATGTATGACGGAAAGATCAGGGGTTGCTACATCATGGGTGAGAATCCGGCGATGTCTGACCCTGATCAGAACCATGCCCGGACCGCGCTTTCCCGGCTTGAGCATCTGGTCGTCCAGGATATTTTTCTGACCGAAACCGCGGCTTTTGCCGATGTGGTGTTACCGGCGACCGCCTTCCCGGAGAAGGACGGCACCTTCACCAATACCGACCGCCGGGTGCAGATGGGGCGCAAGGTGATCGAGGCGCCGGGGAAGGCCAAACAGGATTGGTGGATCATCCAGGAGATTGCCAATCGGATCGGCCTGAGTTGGACCTATGGCACCGCGGAGGACATTTTTGCCGAGATGCGCCAGATGATGCCCTCGCTTACCGGAATTACTTGGGACCGGTTGCAGCGCGAGGGGGCGGTGACCTATCCCTGCGCCGATGAGACCTCGGAGGGGCAGACGGTGATCTTTGCCGATGGTTTTCCGACCGCCAGTGGTCGCGGCAAGCTGGTGCCTTGCGATATTCTGCCGCCAGACGAGGTGCCCGATGCCGCGTTCCCGCTGGTCCTGACCACCGGGCGTTTGCTGGAGCATTGGCATACCGGCGCGATGACCCGGCGGGCCAGTGTCCTCGATACGATCGAGCCGGTACCCTATGCGCATATCTCACCGAATGACCTCTCCAGGGCCGGTATTAAGCCCGGCGACATGGTTAAAGTGACGACCCGGCGCGGCGAGATTGAGATCGCTGCCCGCAGCGACGGTGACGTTCCGGACGGGGTGGTGTTCATCCCGTTCTGCTATGTCGAGGCCCCGGCCAATATGCTGACCAACCCGGCGTTGGACCCGATCGGCAAGATCCCCGAGCTAAAATTCAGCGCGGCAAGGCTTGAGCGTGTCGAGGGTCGGGCGGCGGTGAAGTAGGGGCAGCCAGGCGCCTCGGCCCCCCTCTGGGGGTAGTGTTTGTATGGTGCTGGAGGTTCGTATGCGTTTTGTCGTTTTAGTCCTGGCTGTTTTGTGGCTTCCAGGATTGACCGCGTCCTCGGCCAGTGCCGAGCCCCAACCCCGGGCGGGTTCGCTTCAGCCGGAACCGGCGACCGGCCGCATCGAACATCTCCCTGTTTTAGCTAAAGAATTCATGGTGGCGGCGGCGCATCCGCTGGCAGCCATGGCTGGTTACGATGTGCTACGCCGGGGCGGTAGTGCGATTGATGCGGCGGTGGCGGTGCAGATGGTGCTGAATGTGGTGGAGCCGCAATCCTCGGGCATCGGTGGCGGCGCCTTCATGGTGTATTGGGATGCCAAAGCCGGTCGGCTGACATCTTTCGACGGGCGCGAGGTCTCCCCGGCGGCGGCAGGGCCGGGCTATTTTTTGCAACCGGATGGGACGCCGAAATCCTTCTGGGAAGCGATGGCCGGCGGTCGATCGGTCGGGGTGCCGGGCACTTTGCGGATGTTGGAAATGGCGCATCAACGATATGGCCGCGAGCCTTGGGGACGCTTGTTCGATCCGGCGATAGCGCATGCCGAGAAAGGCTTTGCTATTTCACCTCGTCTGGCCGCATCGATTGGCTGGGCGGCAAACAAGGGATTGGCGGCATTTCCAGAGGCGGCGGCGTATTTCTTCAATGCCGACGGGACGCCGAAACCCGAGGGCGCCATCCTGACCAACCCGGCCTTGGCCGAGACGTTCCGGATCCTCGCTAGGGACGGCGCCGACGCCCTGCACCAAGGGTCGATTGCCGAGGCCATCGTCGCCGCGATCAGCGCCACTCCCGACAATCCCGGTGTGATGACCTTGGAGGATCTTCGCACCTATAAGGCGAAACAGCGCGAACCGGTTTGTGCGGCCTATCGCGGCCATGATGTTTGCGGCATGGGGCCGCCAAGCTCCGGCGCGCTTACTATTGGGCAAATTCTTGGCATGCTTGAGCATTTTGATCTGGCGGGTATCGGCCCCTCGCCGGAAGCCGCGCATCTGTTCGCCGAGGCATCCAAACTGGCCTATGCCGACCGGGCGCTTTACATGGCCGATAGCGACTTCGTGCGAATGCCGACCAAGGGATTGCTTGATCAGAATTATCTTACCATTCGGGCGCAGCATATTCGGCGCGGTGCGGCGATGGAAAAGGCCGAGGCCGGCAATCCGCCGTGGTGGGACGCATCGCTTCAGGCGCCGGACACGGAAGTGGAACGGCCGGGGACTAGCCATTTCGTCATTTTCGACGGCGAGGGTAACGCCGTCTCGATGACCACGACGATCGAGACCGGGTTTGGTAGCCGGGTCATGGTGCGTGGGTTTTTGTTGAACAACGAGTTGACCGATTTCTCGTTCCGCCCCGCCGTTAATGGCCGCTCCGTCGCCAATCGTGTCGAGGGGGGCAAGCGACCCCGTAGCTCTATGGCGCCAACGATTGTGCTGCGGGACGGCAAGCCGGTGCTGCTGATTGGCTCACCCGGTGGGTCCCGGATCATCGCTTATGTCGCCCAGGCGGTGATCGGGATTCTCGACTGGGGGATGGACCCCCAGGCCGCGATCAATATCGGTCATGTGGTGAACCGTAATGGCGCGACCGATCTTGAAGCCGGCACCGATGCCGCCGACCTTGCCGGCCCGCTGACTATGCTTGGCCATGAGGTCCAGGTGCGTGACCTCAACAGCGGCCTTCATGCGATCCAGATTGGGCCGGACGGCAAGTTGGTCGGCGGCGCGGACCCAAGACGGGAGGGTGTGGTGCTGGGCGATTGAAGCGGGGTGAAAAAGACAAGGGATTTGAGCTGTTTCTAGAAGCCGTCATCCCCCCCGAAGGGCAGGAACGATTCCGTCAGATTTTCGGTGTCATTGCCGGGTCGATCACGGTGTCCAAGCGACAATTTGATTAAGCCGTCTTGCCAAACTGCCGGCGGAATGGTGCCCACCCTTCGGCGGGATGACGGGGAGAGAGACTGTATGTCCCGCAACACCCGATCGAGCTGTGTTGAAAGCAGGGCGGGATGACGGCGGAGGCGGGCCTCGCCATGGGCGCCGGTAAGCAGCGCACCTATATCAACAGGGTCACCGCCTTCGATCGTTCCGTATCGATCAACACCGAGGAACGTCAAGCGCATATCAGGAAGTCTTACCCGTGCCTTCGGGACGTGAGGGTGCTTTTTTCGGTGGAGCCCTCTGTGGTAGCGTTCGCGCCGAATGGGGCAGGGGCGGTTCAATGAGAGAATGGTACCCTAAACGCAGGTTCGGTGATCTTGCCGACGAGGCGGCGCAACGCTTTGGCGCGGCGGAGGCATTGGTCTATGATGATCAACGCTTTAATTTCGTTGAAGTCGCTGCCGGGATAGATGATGCGGCGAAACGGTTGATCGCGGCTGGGGTCGGGGTTGGTGACCACGTCGCGCTCTGGCTGAACAACCAGCCGGAATGGATCTTCATCGCCTTTGCGGTCCATAAGATTGGGGCGGTTCTGGTGCCGGTCAATACCCGGTTTCGCGACCGTGATCTGGCCTATGTGCTGCGCCAATCGGATAGTGCGGTGTTGATCACCCATGATGTCTCTGGGCCGATCGATTATGCCGGGATGGTCGGCCAGGCGGTGGCGCTGCCGGCGGGCGGGAGCCAGCTCGAGGACGAGAATTTTCCAACGTTTAGGCAGGTCATCGTGCTGGGCGAGGCAGAACCGGCGGGTACGGTGAACTGGCGCAACCTCGCGGCCCTTGGTGCGGAAATATCGGATGGTGCGCTGAATCAGCGATCCGCCGCTGTCGACCCGGATGCTCCGGTCATCATCATGTACACCTCTGGGACCACCGGGTTTCCCAAGGGCGTCGTGCACAGCCACAAGCTGATCCGCAATGTTGAGGAGCGGGCCTGGCGGATGGCGATCAATCGCAATGACGTGATCCTGAATTATTTGCCGCTTTTCCACACCTTCGGGTATTCTGAGGGTGCGTTGGTCTCGCTGGTTTCCGGCGCCAAGCAAGTGTTGACCCGGACATTCGACCCGGATGAAAGCTTGGATTTGGTTGCCCGTGAAGGGGTAAGCATCGCGCACGGGTTCGAGGCCCATATGAAGGGGCTGGCCGAGGCACAGGAAGCCCGGCCACGCGACCTGTCTAGCTTGCGCACTGGTATATTCGCTGCCGGCATGTTGAGTGCCACGACGGTTATAAGACGCGGCGCCAAGGCGTTGGCCCCATTAAGGAATCTCTCCGGCTTTGGCATGACCGAGACCTGGATCGGGGTTGCGCTTAGCGCGATCGATGATGACGAGACGCATCGCTGCGAGTCCTCGGGTTTTCCGGCGTTCGGATATGAGGTTCGCGTCGTCGATCCTGAAACTAATGCCGATCAAGCGGTCGGGGTGCCGGGGGAGCTGCAGGTCCGCGGTTACAGCATGATGCTCGGCTATTACAAGAAGCCGGTCGAAACCGCCGACAGCTATACCACCGACGGTTGGTTTAAAACCGGTGATACGGTGATCTGGCTTGCCGATGGCTACATCCGTTTGCTGGGGCGTCACAAAGACATGCTCAAGGTCGGCGGCGAGAATGTTGATCCAATGGAGACCGAAGGTTTGCTATTGGAGCATCCGGCGGTGCATCAGGTCGCGGTGGTCGGCCTAGCCGACGAACAGATGAGCGAGGTGCCCGTTGCCTTTGTCGAGCGGGCGCCAGGTGTTCGGCTTGAGGCCGAGGATGTAGTCAATTTCTGCCATGGCCAAGTCGCAAGTTTTAAAATTCCTCGACATGTGATCTTCGTGGATGGGTTCCCGATGACTGCCTCTGGCAAGATCCGCAAGGCCGATCTTCGTGAAGAGGCAAAACAGCAGTTTGCAACCGCGCAGGAGAATATATCATGAAATTTGGTGCCATGGTTGTCCCGCGAATATCAGACTGGCAGCTGTATCAGGAACTCGAGGCGATGGGCTACGATAGCGCCTGGGCCCCCGACTCGCAGATGATTTATTCTGATACCTACGCCGTCCTGGCCCTGGCGGCGGCGAACACCTCGCGGATCCGGCTTGGGACCGGGGTGGCGATAGCACCAACCCGGCTGGCCCCGGTCACCGCCCATTCGATCGCTACGATCAATCAACTGGCGCCCGGCCGCACGTTCCTGGCGCTTGGCACGGGTCACACGGCGATGCGGGTGATGGGCATGGACCCGATGAAGGCCGGCGAGTTCCGTGAGTATCTGCGGGTAGTGCGGGCACTACTGCACGGCGAAGAGATTGATTTCACCGTCGATGGCGAGACTCGGGACATTCGCTTTCTGCATCCTGATGATGGCTTTATCGGCTTGGAAAACCCGGTGCCGATCCTTGTCGCCGCCGATGGTCCGCTGGCCTTGAAGGCGGTCGGGGCCTATGGCGACGGTCGGGTATGCTCACACAATCAATCCAAGGCGCTGTTGCAGCATAGCCTGGCGAAGATCCAGGAAGGTGCTGATGCGGTCAAACGGCGCTTGCCGGATCCGTTCCATACCACCGCGCTGACCTATGCCTGTGTGCTGAAGCCGGGTGAGAGCATGACCTCAGACCGGGTGATAGACGAGATTGGCTCGATGGCGCTCGCCACCCTGCATTACTGGTGGGAGCTGTACCAGATGAATGGCGATACCAGCACCATCGCCCGGCGCTGTCAGGGGATTTGGGAAGAATATCTCGATTATACTGAGAATATGGATTTGCCTTTGCAGAAGCGTTACCAGAAAATCCATCTCGGTCATTGCGCCTGGACAGTGCCTGAGGAGCGCCGCTTCGTGACTGAGAACCTGATCCGCTCGACCGGCGGTCTGGTCGCAGAGCCGGACGAGATCATCGAGATGCTGCGCGAGCGCGAGGCCATGGGTCTAAAGGAAATAGCCTTGCTCCCGGCAATGGCGACGGCGCGGCAAAACCTTGGGGATTTCGCCCGCCAAGTGATGGCGCGATATTAACCGTTCCCGCATTGTCATCTCGCCGCGTCGGGTATCACTTTCTTTTTAAAAATTACATCCGTCGTCCCGGGCGAACGGCAGGGTCGAATCTTGAGGCCCATTGTTGATGCAGATGGCGGATAATGGCGACATATTGCTTTTTTGTTTGCCCACCCTTCGCGCCGATCATGCTCACCCGTAACCCTGCCGTTCGCCAGAACTACGGGTGAGATTTATCGGACGTCAGGGTGCCGTCCCCGGGGTGATTGGGGAGATTTTAGCGAACGCTAATGGACGACGCGAGTCGTGGGCTAAACCTCGCCGATGATGGCTTTTTCCTCGATCACATAGGTCTTGATCTTACCAATAAACAAGGCGCCGTCGGCGAAAAGGGCCTTGGCCTGCGGCGTCGCGGTGGAGACCTTCATCGACGCCTCGTCATCCCACCAGAGTTCCGCGATGCCATCGATCTTGATATTGATATCCGGGATGTCGGCGCGCGAGTTGCTGGAGTGGATGTGATTTTGAATATACCGCTGCACGCCAGGGACAGACAGCGCCAGAGGGCCGTGAATATCGAACCAATGTTGGTTGAACGCCTCGACTGACATTCCGGCCTTACGTTGTAGCAGGCTAATTCGCTTGATCATGAGGACCACTTTCCCGAGTTGTGTCTGGCGGTTCAGGACGCCGGTTGGGTCTGGCCTCGACACTGCAGCATGATCACCAGCCCCAACAACAGCAGCGCCGGGATATAGAAGATCTCTTTCATCATCCGATCGTTCGGGACCTTGACGGCGGAGGTTACCACGGAATTTCCATCGGCGTAAAAATCATAGGCTCTAGAGAGCGCCTCGAACTTGGTGTCAGGCTGGGGGCGTTGAATAACGCATGTCGCTTCCGTTGATCACCCCGAGGCCGATCCTGGCCAGTCGAGGGGCTCTGTCGCCGGGCTCGCCAACCAATGGAATGATCCAACTGGTAATGTCGCTGACATACTGGTGATCGTAATTGCGGCCCGAGACGATGACTAGAAGGGATGTGCCCGCCGCTCTGTGTGTTCCTGGGTAACCCGGTCAGGCCAAAACGGGACCTGAATAGTGTGAAAGCCACCCGGAGCATGATCGCTGTTTTCCACCAGCGGTTTTTGAAGCTGGTCAACAACATCATTTCCTTCGCAATCTCTCGGTGGCGTTGGAGGCGATGACATTAGGCGCCAAGGCCGGGCTTGACCTGGAACAGATGTTGGATGTGATTAATACCTCCTTTGGTCGCAAAAGCCCGACGGAGCCCAAGATCTCGAATCACGTATTGACCAGGGGGCTCGATTATGGCGGGCATGTGTTCCATCGAAAAGGATCTTGAGCTTGGCGGCGCGAGGTGATGATGTACCGAACACCGATGTGGCTGGGGAACAATATTCGCACCTTGTTTATGCAACGTATCGCCGAAATTAGACGCGACGTGGACTTGACGGAATTGGCATTGACCTTGGAAAATAGGGTTGGTGTAGAATTTCCAAAAATTTGTTAGGCGCGACCGAAAACCAAGTTCGAAAAATTCCCCACAGGGATCGCCCAAAGGATTGTGAATGACACAAAAACGCATCATACGACCTCGCCGTAGCTTTATTTTTTCACCTGGACTTAACCCTGCCATGTTTCCCAAGGCCCTGTTCTCGGGCGCGGATATCGTCTGTGTTGAGCTTGAAGACGGGATTGCGCCCAAGGACAAGGATGAAGCCCGGGCAAAAGCCCTGGCGCTGTTCGCTGAGCCACAAGCCGATGATGGCGTTGAGAGGATCGTCCGGATCAACTGTCTAAGGGAAGCGTTCGGCCTCGCGGATGTGCAGGCTATCCTGGCGACGGACACTCCGCCACCGGGGTTGATGTTACCTAAGGTCAAAACACCGGACGAGGTCGTCTGGCTCGATAACCTTTTAACCGAGCGCGGGCATGACACCCGTTTGCATGTAATCATCGAGACCAATGCCGCTCTTGAAGCTGTTTACGATATCGCCAGATCTAGTCCGAGAATTGATGCTCTGTTCTTCGGTGGGGTTGACATGGCGGCGGAGCTGCGATGCAAAAATGCCTGGGGGCCGCTGCTATACGCGCGCTCCCGAATTGTTCACGCGGCGGCGGGCGTCGGCCTTGACGTGATCGATGTCCCCTATCTCGATCTGGAAGACCCGGAAGGCATGCGCATCGAGGCGGAGCTAGTCCGCGATCTTGGGTTCAGCGGCAAGGGGGCAATCCACCCCAAGCAAATAAGCATCCTTAACGAGGTGTTCACGCCAGACGAGGATACAATTGCCCATGCCCGCCGCATCATTCAGGCCTTCGCGGACGCGGATACCGGTTTGGTGGTGGTCGACGGAAAATTGATCGAGAAGCCAGTCCTTCGCGACATGCATCGGATTCTCTCGATCGCCGAACGTATTTCGGGTTAAGAATCAGCCTGAAAAATGACTAGGCCAGAGGAACCTAAATATACAGTAAAACCGTCCAAATAACATGCTGTGGTCTGGGTTACGCATCGCTTGCGGAGGGATGCGTAACCAGGGCGAAAAATTTCTTTAGACTGTTGCGCTTTATATCGCCACGGGCATTTAGAAGCTGAACCATTGCGCAACAATCGACGCCGACCTGGACAGCCCAACCTGCCGCCAGGTGATCAGTTGTCTGGAAAGGTCGGGGATCGGTACGACTTGCAGCACATGGGCTGGAACGTTTGCTCGTCCTGCCATGGAGAGGCCTCGAAAGAGCGGGGCTATTCGATCGTGCCGGTGGTTCGTAGTTCCAATCTGCACACCGTCGACTGCGCTGCCGATCCGTGCAACCCAAGTTTGTACCAGGCCATTAGTGTCAACGAAATTAAGGAAAAGATTAAAGTTTCAGGGCGGGACACGGTGCAATGTCTGGGCTCGGATATCATCATTGCCATGCTCGGTGACGCCAAGAGAGAGGCGCCCGGAGGGTTTCTGCAATTGAATGAAGATTTCGAGTTCGCCGGGCGCTGGGAAAAGGATCTTGGCAAGATGGTGTTCAACAACGATTTCTGGTGGCAGTCACGGCACAGCGTCATGTCGCCAGGAAATGGGTGACGGCGAACAGCTTCATGCCGGATTTTGACCTTAAGAAGGTGGACCACCTGAAATACGGGCGGGAGCTGCATTTT
>Ga0114996_10007107_pt1 | contig 12777 bp, 13 predicted proteins | sample ArcticOcean_MG_C_4_FD_87039 | JGI IMG/M metagenome (GOLD analysis project Ga0114996, IMG submission 87039) | Marine microbial communities from western Arctic Ocean - ArcticOcean_MG_CB4_134 | ecosystem: Environmental > Aquatic > Marine > Oceanic | place: Arctic Ocean: Canada Basin | collected... | reverse complement strand
GGCGGAATTTAAAACCTCTATGCGTATTATATTTGATGAGCAGCTTGGACCGTGGAATTATGTGGCGGTACCTAAAAAGCTAATATAAAAAGTTGCATGACTTATTTTATGCACGATCCTTAGCCGCTCCCAAAGATTGAGATAAATCAAAGGGAGCGGCTCTTTCGGTTATTATATCGAAAAGGTTGATTTTAGGTTTCTCTACCAAACTTAAAAAATAACCCCGGCATTACAATCATGTTCAGCGCCGTAGAACTTAGCAGTCCTCCCAGAATGACGATGGCCATTGGTGTCTGGATCTCCTTACCCGGCTCACCACCACCCAGTGCCAGCGGAATCAGGGCTAAGGCCGCGGTAATGGCCGTCATCAAGATTGGGCTCAGTCGCTCCAACGAGCCTTGCACAATCGCTTCGCGAAACTCTTTACCCTCATCCAACAAATTTTGGTAATGAGCGATAAGCAACACGCCATTCCGCGTAGCAATGCCAAATAACGTAATGAAACCAACCAGCGAAGCGATGCTAATAATACCGCCCGTAAAGTAAACCGCCCAAATACCGCCGATGAGAGCCAACGGTAGATTCACCATGATGAAGAGGGCGGCGCGGAAAGAGCTGAATTCGACGTATAGGATGAGAAAGATGGCAATTACGGCGAGTACTGTGAAGATGGTAAGATAGCGAGTCGCCGTCTGCTCGCTTTCAAATTGCCCCCCGTATTCTACGTAGTATCCTTGGGGAAAGTCGACATTGCCCTCCAGTCGAGCCTTAATCTCATCGATGACACTGCGCAGATCTCCACCAGATACATTCGCCTGCACGACGATCTTGCGCTGGACATTTTCCCGGCTAATGGTGTTGGGGCCTTTCTCGTACACCACTTCTGCAAGTTGTCCCAGCGGCACTTTAAAACCAGCAGGCGTATCGAATGACGCCTGGCGAATGCGTTCCATATTGCCCCGATAGCGCTCATCAAAGCGAACGACCAAATCGTAACTGCGCTGGCCCTCCAATACCTGCGAAGCCACTTCGCCATTAAATGCTACGTCGGTAAACTCGGCCAGATCAGCAACCGATACCCCATAAGTAGCCATCGCCTGCCGTTTGGGTCGAATACGCACCTGGGGCACTTCGACCTGTTGTTCAATGGCGAGGTCGACAATCCCTGCTACGCCCTCCATTTGCTGGCGCGCTTGTTCGGCCAGCGCGCGCAGTTGGCGCAGGTCGGGGCCGAAGAGTTTAACCGCGATATTGGCACGCGTACCCGATAGCATATGGTCGATGCGATGGCCGATGGGCTGACCGATCGTGATATTCGTACCCGGCAAGGACGAGAGGGCATCGCGTACATCTTCAAGAAGTTCTTCTTTATCCTTGCCATTTAGCTCAAAGCGCGCGTCGATCTCAGAGGCGTTGACCCCCTGGGCGTGCTCATCCAATTCCGCTCGACCGGTGCGACGAGCGGTAGATTTAATCTCCGGGTGAGAAAGCAAAATCTCTTCGGCGCGACGGCCAATCTTATTCGACTCCTCCAGCGAAGTACCCGGCACGGTCAGTACGCTGAGCGTGAGCGAACCCTCGTTGAATTCGGGCAGAAAAGCCCGCCCGAATGAAGGCAGTATGGCCAGGCTCGCTATCAGCGCTATTGCCGCTGCAAGCAACACAACACCAGGTAGTCGCAACACCCGTTCCAATGTAGATCGATAACTCACCTTTAGCCGGGTGACCAACCAGCTCTCGTCTTCTTTTTGCATAAACGAGGCTTTGGGCAATAGGTAGGCGCTTAATGCTGGTGTTACGACTAAAGCGACCAAGAGCGAGGCGAATATCGAAGTGATATAAGCATAACCCATCGGTCGCAGCAGACGCCCCTCTACGCCACTGAGCCAAAACAGTGGCACAAAGACGATAATAATAATCAGCGTCGCGTTGATCATCGGGCCGCGAATTTCTCGTGCGGCATGGAAAATTACATCGTCAGCAGATCGTCGGTCCGCAGGCTTTTTACCATTTTCTTCTTTGAGACGGCGGAAGACATTCTCCATATAGATGATAGCATCGTCGACCAAGGCACCGATGGCGATGGCGAGGCCACCCAACGTCATGGTATTGATACTAATATCCAGCAGGTAGAATACGAAAATGGCGGCGACCAGAGACAGTGGGATGGCGACTACAGAGATAAAGGTGGTGCGCAGATTCCACAGAAAAAAGAACAGTACGACGACGACCAGTATGGCCCCGTCGCGCAGCGCTTCGAGTACATTATCGATGGCTACCTGGATAAAGTCAGCCTGGCGAAAAACGTGCGTGTCGATAAGAATACCCGGTGGCAATGTCCGCTTGATCTCAGCAATAGTCTGCTCAATGCGCTCGGTTAAGGCGAGCGTGTTGGCGTTGGGCTGTTTCTGCACCAGAACAATGACGGCGGGGGCTGCATTGGCCGAACCATCGCCAAATTTTACGGCTGGACCAATCGCGACATTGGCCACATCGCGGATGAGTATAGGCGTGTGGTTTCGCGTGACGATGACGGATTGGGCGATTTCCTCCACGCTGCGCACCCGGCCCGTGCCGCGAATGAGATACTCCTGCCCGCTATCCATGTAGACCCCACCAGAAAAATTGACATTACTCTGTTGCGCGGCGAGCAAGACCTCGTGCAGCGAGATCTGATAAGCCGCTAATTTCTCGGGCAGGACCTGGATCTGGTATTGTTTGACCTCGCCACCGATGGGGACGACTTGGGACACGCCGGGCACGGCCAGCAGGCGTCGGCGCACGCTCCAATCCGCCAACGAGCGCAAATCCATTACCTCAACGCCAGACTCATCTTCAGCGGTCAGGCTAATGACCATAATCTCTCCCATAATGGAGGAGATCGGTGCAAGCACGGGCGGCTCTACGTCATCGGGCAAGGCCGACTGCACGGCTTGGAGCTTTTCGTTGACGATCTGGCGAGCGGCGAAAATATCCATTCCCCAGTCAAATTCCACCCAAACGATGGCAATACCCGCCGCACTGGACGAGCGCACCCGGCGCACGCCTGTAGCCCCGTTGACGGCGGTTTCTATGGGAAAGGTGACCAATGCCTCGACCTCTTCGGTGGCCATGCCGTGCGCTTCGGTGAGCACGGTAACGGTGGGCGCGGTCAAATCGGGAAAAACATCGACGGGCAGACGGGTGGCCACAAAGAGTCCGCTCGCCAAAAAGAGCAACGCTCCAGCCAGGACGATCACGCGATGCTGGAGTGATATACGAGTAAGACGATCTAACATGGGAGACTCCGCAAGAAAAACGTCAATGAGCGTGGCCGTGACCGGTGGGCACGGATGTCGAAAGAGAAGCCAGACGCACCTGATACGCACCGACTACCACTACGTGTTCACCCGCTTCCAGGCCGCTGGTAATCTGGGTGTAACCGCCGTCGACAATGCCGGTCTGCACCGATCGTTCGACAAAGGCTTCCCCCTCGACCTGGACATAAAGGACCGGCGTGCCATCACTGTCGATAAGGGCTTCAGACGGCACGGCTAATCCATCCACTGCGTCTCCGGTGTAGAGGGCTACTTCGGCAAAGAGATTGATCTTGAGTTGGCGCTTGGGATTGTCTACTTCAAAAAGAACGGGCACGGTGCGCGTGATGGGGTCCACTGCGCTGCCGATGGAAATCAAGCGACCGTTGAGTTGGCTAACCTGGAACGAGCCTTCGTAGCCCTCCACAGAAAAAGAGGCGTCGCGGACTTGCTCGATGCGTGAGTAGACCGTCAAGGGCACCTTGGCCTTGAGCCAAACGCGGTCGGGGTTGGTGAGGGTAAAGAGTTTTTCTCCAGCGCGAACGGATTGCCCAAGATGAACGTGGATCTCCTCGACAAAACCATCAATGGGTGCCTCGATATGAAAATGCGGCGTGGGCATATCACCCTCTGCATCTTCTTCGGTCGAAAAATCTACTTGTTGGGCGATGCGATCATAGCTGGCTTTTCGCGTTTGGTAATGCAGTCGAGTTTCCGCCAGGCGTTTCTCTGCAATCGCCTGATGCTCAAATAAGCGCTGGACGCGACTGTATTCGGCCTCCGCCAACAGATAATCCATGCGGATGCGCATCAGCATGGATTCCGTTTCGGCGGGTGGCGAAATTACGGCCAGCACCTGGCCTTTTTTAACCCAAGTGCCGATAGAGGGCATACCGGTATTCTGGTCGGCCAGCATGATACCTGCAACTTGCGCGGGCACCTCGGCATGGGCTTGCGCTTTGGGTATGATCTCGCCCAATGCCTGCACCGAAGCGGCCAAGGGTCTCACCGCTGCGGCTTCCGTGCGGAAGGGCGTCTTCCATTGCTGCTCTTTGAGAAACGAGATGGATTCCTCTTCGCCGTCCTCCTCATGCGGGACTTCAGTCTGCGAACGATAGACCTGCACACCGGTGACGCGGATCAAATCTTCCACCTGCGATCCTACCAAGCGCAGTTCCATATCGTAGACACCCGGCTCTGAAAAGGCCACGACAGGGATAAAAATTCCGGGGCGGCTTGGCCGTTCAGCCGTAATGCGCAACGGCATGCCGTCTGCTTTTTGGAAAGTGCAGACGAGTTGCCCCTGAGTCACTGGACTGAAATCGCGCAAATCAGTCAAATGCGCTAGAAATTCGGCTTCCTCTCCGACAACTAAGACAGGATACTCCATGAAAAGTTCGGTGTGTTCGGTCCACAAAGTGACCGCAATTGCACCAGGGGCATGCCCATGCGCCCCATCGGCATGTCCTTCTTCTGCCGCTTCCTCTACATGGCTTCCATCCGACGCATGTTCATGACCGTGATCGTCGGCACACCCCATCAATAGCGCCCCGCAGAGCGCAGCATACAGCAATCGTTTAATCCGTGTCATAATTCTATTTTCCTCGTCTCGGACTTACTCCGGGTAGACAAGCGCCGTTCCGGTCGCTTGTACCAACTCAAACAGGCTGAGTTGGTACTGTTCCAGCAATTCGAAGCGCAATGTGAAGGTTTCGCCATAGGCGCGGATCGCATCGATCCATGCCACCAGACTCATCTCGCCTTCCCCGTACGCATAGCGGGCGATGTCCAGCATCTGCTCAGACATCTGGTCCCGATCTATGTGGTCTACCTGCTCGCGGTAAAGGCGATAACGTGCGTAGGCCTGCCGGACCTCCTGCAAGGCTTGTTGCTCCTGCCATTCGGCGCGGCGTATTTGTTGTTGTGCAACCGCCTTAGTGCGTCGGATCTCACCTTGTCGTCGGTCAAAAAACGGCAATTCGAGACTCAATTCAGCGGCAACGCCTTGGAAGTCGTCTGTTTGCTTTTTATAACCGACAAACAACTGCGTCTCAGGCCATCGTCCCCGTTGCGCCACGCGTTGTTCTGCTTTTCGGACGTGATATTCAGCTTGGGCCAATAGGACATCCGCCCGATTTTTTAGCGCTTGTTTTTCCAATAAGGACAAATCAATCACCAGCGCTGAGTCCGCTACGACGGGGGCTAAGTCGTATGAGGTGTGGCCGCTGGGGGTGGCGAGTAGAAGGACCAAGCGCTGTTGGTACTGCGTCCAACGCACGCGCGCAATGGCTTCCCGTTGGTCATATTGACGAGCTTCCAGTACGAGCCGTTGCTGCTCGTAGTGCCCAATATCTCCTTCAGCAAGGCGCACCTGGCCAATCCGAGTCGCTTCGTCAAAGAGGGTACTTACCCTACTCCAGACCTGTTGTCGCTGCTGGGCAAAATATGATTGAACGTAGGCCTTCTGCACGGCAAAACGCAGCGTATTACGCGTCTGGATAGTATGTAACAACGCCATTTGAAGTTGGGCTTCAGCCGCTCCTATGCGGGCACCGCGTGTCCACAGTTTGTTTAGAGGAACACCCATTCCCGCGGTCCATTCGCCATTTTCCAAGCCCTTGTTGCGCAGGTCTTCTCGCCTGTAGTCCAATGTTGGATTGGGCCATTGCGAGGCGGTCTGCCGCTGACCTTGGGCCTTTTCGATCTCATACTGCTGGATATCTATCTGAGGATGGTTTGCGAGCACCTGCGTCAGGGCATCTTCCAACGTCAAGGTTTCTGCTCTGAGTGCGTGCGGCGTGCATAGGACGATGCCTAATAGGCACACATATGTCATCGTGTTGTACATAAATCGGACTGCTCCCATCAAAGAAGGGACGACTGATGTGATGGGTTAGCTGATCTCTTGGGAATCAGCTAACTCCTATGATTTACGAGAATAAAAGAGGTGGATCTTAGGAGGTAGGCGGAGGCAGATCTGTCCCCACTAGACGGGCTCGCTCACCGGAGGAGAGCGGTCTAAGTGGACAGACCAGTACTATCTGAGTAGAAGGACGTATTGCGAGTACGGGTGGGTACAGAAGGTTCGCAGGAATGATAAAATTGGCGATGCTGGGAGCTAACTGGAGGTCAACTAGGCGAGAAGAGGCATATGGAAAGATCCTCACTCCAGAATGAAACGAGTGAGAAAAATTCTCTGTGGCGATAGAAAACTCCGCGACCTCGTCATCGTCGTCGTGGATAACTGCGTCATCAAGTCCATCCGTAGCGCGCGTAGTAGAATGGGCGTGGAGCGCGGCAGCGCTGTGCTCTACTTCCAGATGAGCGTGTATCCAGGGCAAGGCAAGAAAAAATAACCCATGTAGCCCTACACACATAAGCACGATCGGAACGCGGCAAAGATGGAATACGCGAGATATCATAGGAGCAAACATACTCAATGCGAATTAACAGGCAACCCGTCGTGGTGATGGCGGGTGTGCTTTTTCCAGAGCAATCTCGTCCAGATTCAACCATTTTCTTTATACTGCTAACATAGCCCTCTATACGGGCCAACCTATGGACGACTTTTGGATTAACATGCTTGTGTTCCATGAAATTCTGGGGGGGGGGGTTATAGTACAACACAATCATTCGCCAGTCAAGACAACTTCATCTCTTGATCAAGAGATTCGCTGCAATATTATAATTATCGGATAAAGGGGCTTTAAGTCTGGTTACGATATTGTGACAATCCAGAGATGGATACACCCAATAGACGATAATCCTCCAACTAGGTCGTCAATTTAGCTCCATATTGTCCGACGAGTCAAACTATCCCAACCCCATATCTTGTAGGTATCACAGTAAGCCCAGAAGAGCAGGACGACTCCTATTCCTATTCGTTTTCCGCCGTCTCGCCCCGCTGCTGCATCCGCTCCTTCACCTGCCGCAGCGAAGCGCTCTCGACCACCTGCACCACCTTGGTCTTGACCGACTCGTTGTACACCGTAAAGGAGAGGGTCTGTCGATGCGAACGAGTGGCCGGCATACCCACCGGCGCCGGGGGGCTGACGAGGTTGGGCACCTTCAGTAACCGGTGAAACCCCCGCGAGGTGGCATCCACCTGGTCGGCAAAGTCGCCGTTGGGAAACAGGCTGTGCTCGGTAATGAATTCTTCGTTCCAATCCCCTTCTACCAGCTTGATGTTGCCGGCCTCGGCCTGAGCCGAATGGCCTTTCGCTCGCTCTTCTTTGGAGCCGCTCTCCGGGGAGTAGTGGACCTCGTAGCCGGCCAATTGCTGCACCAAGTACCGCGCCTGGGCTTTACCGGCCTGACCCGGGTCTTGCGGGAAGTCGATAATCACGTCTTTGCCGTCTTGGCTGGCGGTGCGTTTCATGGCCGCTTCGACCTTACCTGACGAACCCCGCAGGCGTACCACATCCTCTATGTAGAATATCCCGTTGACCCGCTTCATCAGATGTCGCCGCCCTCCCCCGTTAAAGCCCCGTCCACCGAGGTAGACAGCCGATAGCCCCCTCGATCGTTGTCGAAGCGAATCTTCTGATTCTGGTCATAGGTCAACCGCAGGCGGCCGCCCCAGTGGGATTGATACCAGGGCGAAAGGATCACTCGCCGACACTTGACACTGTCGCGGATGGACAGCGCATGGGCATAGCTGGAAAAGAGAAAACGGGTACCGGGCCCGGCCCAGGTGCCCGGCCGCACGGAACGGCCGTGGTCCACCTCATCCGGGTCGGGATCCAGCGTCCAACTCCAGGCCGGCCAGAAGACCGAGACGGCCAAGCTCTTCATGCAGCGAGGTGGGATGTTGATGATGAGCCGACGGATCTGTCCGTAGGTGACGGCCTCCAAGTGATCGGCGATGGCATCGATGTGCCAGTTGTTTAGAAAGACGGTGGCCGGCTCAACCACTTCCCAGGCTTGGCGGATAAAGTCCCGCAACGGCAGTTGCAGGCGGCCTTCTTCCGGCTCGGCCGCCTCTTCTTCCGCTACCGACGGCTGCGGGTCGAACATAAAGTGGTTGTCCTGCAGCAACCGCTGCGCTTCGCGCTCAATGGCCTGGGTGGATGGGATCATTCTTTTGCTTTGGCTATAGCGGCCTTGAGCTGTTTCATCAACGCTTCCCTCTATCCATGGGGTTCGTCTTACAAAGCGGCCTGTTTTATGCCGGTTCGGCCTGGGCCGGTCTCTTTCGCGCGCGCCCTACCTCATCGTTGTAGCGGACCGTGTCGGCCCAGCTTTTCAGATTCATCTGCTGCTTGATCTTGATCTTCATCCGGGCGTATTTCCGGCGCGCTTTCTTGCGGAGCCGGTCCGTTATTACCACCTCGTCCTCCAATGCCAGGATATCTCGCACCTCCTGGTCCAGCGCGCCCTGACGTTTCTCGGCGGCCGTTTTCTCCTTTTCGGCGGGCACATATTGTATTTTCCCGACCGGCACCTCTCCTTTGGCTGACACGTGCTTCGGCTGTTCCATCTACTTTTCCTCCGTATGCGTCATGCCAACACCTCCCGGGCGTACAGCTCCAGCCCCTGATAGACCATGGTCGCATACAGGACCGGGCCGTTGCGTTTCTCCCAGAACGCCTTGTGCGCCGGCGTATCTCGAAAGCCGGGCTCGACGATGATGGCGGGCATCTTGGTCTTTTCCAGGAAGTAGAGGCCGCCCCGATCAAACCAGGACATCGGCCGCGCGCCGCGGCTTTGCCAGGGCAGGATGAGCTTAAACTGATCGGCCAGCTGCTTGCCCTGGTTCGAGTGCACCCCCTTTTCGGCATCGTCCCAATAGATGGCCGTGGAGTATGTGCCCTGCCCGCCGTTGAGGTGCAGCTCCACGGCCACGTCGACCTTGCTGCGGTTGAGATAGCCGACCTTCTGCCGCAGCGCCGGGTCGTTGGGCAAGTCGTAGATACCGCCGTTCACCCGCACCACGTCCCAGCCGGCCATGGACAGTAAGCGGGTCAGGTGCTCCTCGATGATGAGACAACGCCGGAATTCAAAGAGGCGGCCTCCAGATGAATGCAGGTCAGTTCCAGCGTGCCCGACGGCGTGGCCGCCCAGAAGTGGGTGTTTTCCTCGCCTGACGCTCCCTGGTAAACCGGCTCCATTTTGATCGTGCGCACTTCCGCCGGTACGTGTTTCTCCTGCTCGGTATCGTACCGGCTGCCTATCGTCGCTTCGATGCTGTGAATCGAGTGGGTACGCGCCAGGGTGGTGAGATCACCCCGGCGCGCCTCCTCACACCACCTCGAAGGGATAGGTTGGGCGGGTTGGTGGGGGGCCCTGCCCGATCGATGGCCAACAAAAAAACCCGGCTTCATCGCAGAAATACGGCGCATCCCTCCTGAAGAGAATGCCGTACATCCACGATAAAGCCGGGGTCGGTGGGTAGTTGCTGGTGGGCCTAATACTTAAATCAGGGTCAGCGGCCGGTGGGCCGAACGCGTGCTATCTATACAGGAATACTGAAGCGGTGGTAAATGGGGTAAATAAATACCCCAAAATGGGAAAATAATAATCTTGACAAATAAATAATAAAAATAGTATATTCACAAAAGAAGAGTGGCTTGCTTGGTAGAAACCATCTATAGCAACAGAGGTGAAGAGGCCACTAGGCCGGTTGGGGGGAGCGTGATTTTTTGCATCTATTTTAATCCCCCGTGTTCCCATCCGGCCACTCCGTCCTGTCCGTTGTCCTACTTTTTCAGGACGGGTTGGAGCGCCTGCTTGAGGCGCATTGTGTCATGGGTACCAGCAGTTCATTATCAACGAAAGGAGGCTGCTTTTGGATGTATCCAATTATTGGTTTCGTCTGGGCGGGAACCCGGTTGAGGTGAATATCTTTTCTCTCCAGACCAAACCGATGGCACAGACGGTACTCGGGGTACGATGATCTCCCCTCGCCGTAGTCGGCCAAGTCGATCTTCCTGAAAGCGGTTTTTATCGGCCCGCTATCATAGGGGGCACTTCGGTGCACCGCATCGAACACCCGCGGCAAGAAGGAAGAAGCAGGTCGAGTTGCCGTGCGACCGACCCGATTGGATTTTTTTCGGGTGATGGGCTTCTCGTCTGAGTCAATCATAGTGAACCGGAATGGATACGAGCCCGGTTTGACAGGGGGTATTTTCTTAGCGAAGGACCTGCCAACGTTCGTGTCCATCCTTAATAGCAGATAAAGCAAAGAGCCGCGCTTGGATAAAGGCAGCGCTCGTTGCAGTATAGGCCAGCGGAGATCTTAAGCACATCAGATCCCGCTGGCTTTTTTTGTCGCGTGCCAAGTGGTTTAGAAAGGGCAGGGTAGGTAAAGCCGCTGACTTCTTCAATACTCTTTATGGCCCATCCACCCCGCATCCCCCGGAAGCACTGGGCGCTTGCTACGCGGCTCTCTGGTGATTACCGCGACCGGACTTTCACCGGCAAGCCAATGGCAGCTTGCAGGGCACACTAAGTGGCGGTGTTTAGCTAGTATGCCAGCGTGACACAGGATTTATATTTTTAATGGATAACGAGGGCATCACCTGCGCGCGTAGCGCGTCTGGTGCATGCCTTGTTGGCGGGACTCGCCTTAGATCTCGGCCCCGGCAGTTTTGAGGATTGACTGCACTTTGTCCATTCGTTGCGAAACAGCGAGCCCTAACGGGGTATCTCCATCTGGATTTCTACAATTTGGGTCCGCGCCTGCCGCCAGCAAGAGTTCGATAATTCGGTCACCGACCAGAGAGTATCTATTGGAATCGCATACACACGCAACGGCATGCACAAGCGGATATTGGCCTTGACGCGTCGCTAGGTTCGAATCTGCGCTTATGTCCCTCTGCGCCGAGATGCGGCTACTAGCAAATATCCCCACTCCGCTCGCAAGCATCGACAATCCTACATAGGGTCGAGCCTCATCTAGCCCGGAGGCTCCAGCTCCCATCAGCCCCCATGCAGCCCCCCACAAACCGCTCGATGCGATCATCCAGGCTTGACCCACTCCGATCTCCGTTCTGCCCATCGCATCAGATGCCGCGAAGTAGGTGGTAGGCCCTCCTACCAGTGCCAACTCGAGGTACGGTCGTCCGCTCTTCACTCCTGCAAGATACAGCGCGCCCTCACCGAATGCGACGACATACGGAACCGCGAACCCCCGGATGGTGTCTCCGCCGTCTGTCTTCAGTTGCGTCGGACCCTGCGCTTCAGCGAGCGCCGCATTGAGTGACAGCGTCTCGCCCTCCATCACATTTACATCCAGCGCCCACGCCGCGTAGTCCGAGAGAGTTGCCTTGATGCGGTAGTTGCCAGATGCCACACGTATTCTGATCGGAGCGTTACCCTCCAGCAATCCATTGACGAATATCTTGGCGCCGCCGGGAGTGGACGAGATATTGACATATGACTCTTTCAGCGTATCCCAGCCTCCAATTCCAACGAGCCGCTGGGTTGCGGTACGCACCGCTATTCGAGGGTCCAGTAAAGGACTGACTAACTCCACCGATTCCTCCGCCTCGATGCGGCTGATCTCAACATTCACCAACTTCAGCTCGACCACGAACAAGTCTCCGACCCGGGCGATACGCCCAGAGATCGCCATGCTTGCACCAGTCGTCCGAGCAGCGGCCACTACGGATTCAACACTCGATCCGCAAATGAGCAGATTCTGGATCACCTTCAAGCTCTCGGCTTTGGCCACCTCCTGTTGCACGAGTTCACTTAAGTACTGAAGGCCCGAACGGGGTAGATCCGTTCCTGTCAACTGGCACACGACGACACGCACCCGGTCCCCAGGCTCAGTCGCCGGGGGCTCTTGCGCCGTCAGATCCGTCAGCGGCCCCAGCAGCGCCACGGCCAGCAGTATGGTCAATAGTTTCATGGTAGGTCTCCTTCATCGACGGTGATGAGTCGCACCCGCTCTATCCATCGCTGGTCCAGCGCATCGTCCTCCACGCGGGTAAAGCGCACGCCATCCCTCCCCATATCCGTCCCTGCGGCTGCGTATTTCGGTGAAATTGACCCAAGGTAAATTTCCCCGCCCCCTCACCTCCCCGTCTTCATCTGCTTATCCATAAATGCCGCCACCTGCCACACGCCGTGGAGCTGGCCCCGCTGCACATAGTCCATCGTCACCTGGCCGGGCTGCTCCCCCACCTAAAACACCATCCGGCAGCCGTCTAGATCCACACTAAGCCGCCGGCACCGCCCCGATTGGGACAGCTTCCGCAGCAGGTCAAACAGATCGTCTCTCTGAGGCGGTGGGCGCGAACTGAATTGCGGGGTACCCGGAAGCACTGGGCGCCGGCTACGGGGCGCGCTGGCGATTGCCGCGACCGGACTGGCACCGGTAAGTCAATGGCAGCTTGCAAGGCACACTGAATTGCTGTGTCGTATGTTGTTGGTAGGGTATTTCCCCCCGGTGTTTTATGTTCCCACAGAGGTCGAAGGAAGACGAAATGCTGTGTGTGGCGCTGTTAGAGCAGCGGCCACGTGTGTAACATGGTCT
>Ga0114996_10007106_pt1 | contig 12778 bp, 23 predicted proteins | sample ArcticOcean_MG_C_4_FD_87039 | JGI IMG/M metagenome (GOLD analysis project Ga0114996, IMG submission 87039) | Marine microbial communities from western Arctic Ocean - ArcticOcean_MG_CB4_134 | ecosystem: Environmental > Aquatic > Marine > Oceanic | place: Arctic Ocean: Canada Basin | collected... | reverse complement strand
TGCATCTGGAGATTATCGTTGATCGCCTGCTTCGCGAGTTCAAGGTGGCCGCCAACGTTGGGAAACCCCAGGTGGCCTATAAAGAGGCCATCGGGAAGTTGGTGGAGGCCGAGGGGCGTTTTATCCGGCAGAGCGGCGGTCGTGGCCAATTCGGCCACGTTTGGCTGCGGGTGGAGCCGGGGGAGCCTGCAACGGGGCTGGTCTTCGAAAACGGCATCCGCGGTGGTGTGATTCCGGGCGAGTACATCAACTCGGTTCGGGCGGGCGCTCAGGAAGCGATGCAGAGCGGTGTTCTGGCCGGGTATCCGGTGGAAGACCTTAAGGTGACACTTTACGACGGCTCCTATCACGAGGTCGATTCGTCCGAAATGGCCTTCAAGGTGGCCGGGTCCATGGCGCTGAAAGAGGCTTTACGGAAGGGTGATTCCTCCCTGATGGAACCCATGTTCGATGTGGAAGTTGTGGTTCCCGAGGAGTACATGGGCGACGTAATGGGGGATCTGAGTTCCCGAAGGGGCGACATCGTGGGCATTGTCAATCGCCCCGACGCTCAGGTGGTTTCGGCCTTGGTTCCTTTAAGTGAGATGTTCGGTTATGCTACAAAGCTGCGCTCTATGACGCAGGGCAGAGCAATCTATTCCATGATGTTTTCACGGTATCAAGAAGCTCCGAAAAGTGTTTCGGAGGAGATCCTGTCGAAAGTGGCGAGTTAGTCTCGCGGCGTTCGGCGCCTCCACTCTGCAGATCCAGCCAAGAAGGAAATGGTACCCGGCGGCCCCCGAGCAGTTCGGCCCGCCACCTTACAGGAGGAAGGGGTTATGGCGAAGGAGAAGTTTGATCGATCGAAGCCCCACGTGAACATCGGGACCATCGGGCACGTCGACCATGGGAAGACGACGCTGACGGCGGCCATCACGAAGCATCTGCATGCCAGGGGGCTGTCTGATTACGTGCCGTTCGAGAACATTGACAAAGCTCCCGAAGAGCGCGAGCGGGGCATCACGATCAATACCGCACACGTGGAATACCAGACCGTCAACCGCCACTATGCACACGTCGACTGCCCGGGTCACGCCGACTACGTGAAGAACATGATCACAGGCGCCGCCCAGATGGACGGGGCCGTCCTGGTCGTCAGCGCCGCCGATGGCCCGATGATCCAGACGCGTGAGCATATCCTGCTCTCGCACCAGGTGAACGTGCCTGCAATGGTGGTGTTCATGAACAAGGTTGACATGGTAGACGATCCTGAACTTCTGGATCTGGTGGAGTTGGAGGTGCGCGAACTCCTGAGCCAGTACGACTACCCCGGGGACGATATTCCTATTATCCGCGGTTCGGGCCTGAAGGCACTGGAATCCGATGATCCAGATTCCGAAGACGCCAAGTGCATCTGGGAGTTGATGCAGGCGGTGGACGAGTACATCCCGATGCCTGAGCGCGATATCGACCGCCCCTTCCTGATGCCGGTGGAGGATGTGTTCACCATTACGGGTCGTGGAACCGTGGGTACCGGACGAATCGAGCGCGGCATCGTAAACCTGAACGAAGAGATCGAGATCGTCGGCGTTGTCGACACCCAGAAGACGGTTGTGACCGGTATCGAAATGTTCCGGAAGCTGTTGGACCAGGGCGTCGCCGGCGACAACGTGGGGCTTCTTCTTCGCGGTGTCAATAAAGAGTCCCTTGAGCGCGGGATGGTGATTGCCAAGCCGGGTACGATTACGCCCCATCGGAAGTTCAAGGGCGAGGTCTATGTCCTCACCGAGAAAGAAGGCGGTCGCAGCAAGCCCTTCTTTACCGGCTATCGCCCCCAGTTCTACTTTCGCACCACCGATGTAACCGGTTCGATCGAGCTGCCCGAAGGCGTAGAGATGGTGATGCCCGGGGACAACGTGACAATGGATATCGAATTGCACGTGCCTATCGCCGTGGAAGAGCAGCTGCGCTTCGCTGTCCGTGAAGGTGGCCGAACGATCGGCGCCGGCGTCGTTACAGAGATCATCGAATAAGACAACGAGGAGACAGGGTGCCCGCACAGAAAATTCGTATTCGGCTGAAAGCCTACGACCATGTCACGCTCGATCGGTCGGTGGATGAAATCATCCGGACGGCCAAGCGAACGGGCGCCCTGATCTCTGGGCCGATCCCGCTGCCAACCAAGCGAACGTTGTACACGGTGCTCCGGGGTCCACACGTAGACAAGAAGTCGCGCGAGCAGTTTGACATGCAGGTACATAAGCGGCTGATAGACATTCACAATTCGACTCCACAGACGGTTGATGCCTTAATGAAGCTGGATCTGCCTGCTGGAATTGACATTGAGATTAAGGTGTAAGGCGTGATAGGACTGATTGGAAAAAAAATCGGAATGACGCAGGCTTACGATGCTGACAAACATCTCAACGGCGTTACGGTTCTGCAGTTAGGCCCCTGCCCCGTCGTCCAGTTGAAGAACGACAAAAGCGACGGCTATACGGCTATCCGCGTTGGTTTCGGCCAGACCCGTCCGGCTCTGGTGAGCCGCCCGAAGGCCGGCGTCTTCCAGAAAGCCGGCGTATCGGCGCACCGGGGTCTGAATGAGTTCCGCCTGGACGACGTGGATTCCTATGTGATCGGCCAGATGCTGGACGTAAGCATGTTTGAGCCCGGAGAGCGCGTCGATGTGACGGGCCAAACAAAGGGCAAGGGCTTCCAGGGCACGGTGAAGCGGCACAACTTCAAAGGTGGTCCGAAGACGCACGGCCAGTCGGATCGGCACCGGGCACCGGGGTCGATCGGGCACAGTTCGGACCCCTCCCGGGTATTCAAGGGACGCAAGATGTCTGGGCACATGGGCGCTGTTCGGCAGACGACCAAGGGTGTTCAGGTAGTTGCCGTGGACCTTGAGCGTAATCTGTTGATTGTCAAAGGGGCTGTTCCTGGGGCTAAAGGTGGAACAGTGATTGTTCACAAGAAGAAGACGGCGAAAGGGCGTTCATAGCCGTGGCATCTGTCGATCTACACAACAACAGCGACGGAGGAGTTGTCGCCTCTCTCGAACTTCCGGACGCCCTGTTCGGCGTGGAGCCTTCCGAGGGTGCTCTGTACTATACCCTCAAGGCCTTCCACAACAACCAGCGGCAGGGGAACGCGTCTACGCTCACACGGGCCAACGTCGATCTGACGAAGCGCAAGATGTTCCGTCAGAAAGGGACAGGCCGAGCGCGTGTAGGTACAGCCGCTTCGCCAATTCGTGTCGGCGGCGGTGTCGCCCACGGCCCTCACCCCCGGAATCTGCGGGAACAGGTGCCCCGAAAAGTGCGTCGGCTGGCCTTGCGGTCTGCTCTGTCGCTCAAGGCAACGGCGGGCGGGGTGCGTGTGGTAGAAGATCTTGTCCTGGAGGCACCCAAAACAAGCCGGGTCGCTTCTCTTCTGAAGGGGCTTGGCGCCGAAGGACGTGTGGTTCTGCTGACCGGCGCCCCGGACTCTACGGTCCACCTCTCCTGTCGGAATATTCCCAAAGTGGTGGTGTTGCCGGCGGCTCAGGTGTCGGCCTATGAAGTGGTCTGGGCCGAGGTTCTGGTGATCACCCAGAGCGCTTTGTCTGAATTGAAGCTCCGATTGGAGGGCTCCTGATGGCCCGTACGGTAATACGTCGTCCCCTGATAACAGAGCGAGGGGCTGCCCTCCAGGAGAAGCACAACCAGTACCTGTTCGAAGTGAGTCGGCGCGCGAATAAGATGGAAGTGAAAGCGGCCGTCGAAGCGATGTTCGAGGTGCGAGTAACCAAAGTGAACACCCTTACTGTACACGGCAAGCTGAAGCGTATGGGGCGTTTTGAAGGGCGCCGGCCTGATTGGAAAAAGGCCGTCGTCACCCTGGCTCCCGGCGAAGCTATCGATTTCTTCGAAGGAGCCTGAGATGGCGGTCAAAAGTTTTCGACCCACAACGCCTAGCAGACGGACTCTGACGGTCCCTTCTTTCGAAGAGGTCACAAAGTCCACTCCGGAGAAGTCACTTCTGGAGCCAAATAAGAAAAGCGGTGGGCGTAACAATCAGGGCCGCATTACCTCCCGCCGCCGCGGGGGCGGACACCGGCGTTCCTACAGACGTATCGATTTCAGGCGCGACAAGCTGGGTGTTCCTGCAAAGGTTGCCGGCATCGAATACGACCCGAACCGGTCCGCCTATATCGCCCTGCTCCATTACGTAGATGGTGAGAAGCGCTACATTCTTTCACCCGTTGGCCTTCAGGTCGGCGATATGCTGACCTCGGGACCCGGTTCGGAAATCCGGGTAGGGAATGCGCTGCCCCTTTCCGACATCCCGCTGGGCTCCAACGTCCATGCCGTTGAGCTTCATCAGGGAAGAGGAGCTCAACTGGGCCGTGCGGCAGGTGCTGAAATACAGGTGGAGGCCCGCGAGGGATCCACGGCGCAGTTGCGTCTTCCTTCCGGGGAGCGTCGGCTCGTTTCCACCAAGTGTTACGCCACGATCGGCCAGGTTGGAAATCTGGATCATGAGAATATAGTACTGGGTAAGGCTGGCCGGAGCCGCTGGTTAGGGCGGCGTCCTAAGGTCCGGGGCGTTGCAATGAATCCAGTTGACCATCCGCACGGCGGCGGCGAAGGATGTACCTCCGGCGGTGGACACCCTCGAACGCCTTGGGGTTTCCCAACCAAGGGTTACAAAACTCGCAAGAAGAAGGCGTCGGACAAGATGATTGTCTCCCGACGCGGAAAGCGATAGGGGAACGACATGTCGCGTTCGTTGAAAAAAGGACCTTACATTGAAGCGAAGGTCATGGCGAAAATTGAGCAGATGAACCGTACGGGCCAGAAGCGCGTGCTTCAGACCTGGGCTCGGCGTTCAACCATCTCGCCTGAGTTTGTGGGCCACACGTTGGCCGTTCACAATGGTAACAAGTTTATCCCTGTCTACATCACCGAAAATATGGTAGGCCATAAGTTGGGTGAATTCGCTCCAACCCGGACGTTCCGGGGGCACGGCGGACGCCTTACCGAGCGGTCGACCCAACTCAGATAACGCAGGACCGAGCCGCTATGGAAGCCCGTGCCAAATCGAAATACATTCGGATTTCTCCTCGCAAGGCCCGTCAGGTCGTAGACCTGGTACGCGGTAAGCCGGCGGGCGAGGCCTTCCAGATTTTGCAGTTCCAGCCGAAGAAGGCTGCCCGGCTTGTAGAGCAGACGCTTCGATCGGCTGTAGCGAACGCCGTGAACCGCGAAGAGGGCCCTGCTGCGGAGGAAGATCTTTTCGTGAAAGAGGTCTTCGTCGATGGCGGCATCGCCCTGAAGCGTATTCGCCCGCAGCCACGGGGCGCTGCCAGCATGATTCGGAAGCGCTACAGCCATATCACCGTGATTGTGGCAGACGGCAAGTAGAGCATCGGTCTTAGAAATCTCGGTTCTTACTAAGGAGCAGCTGTGGGTCAGAAAACACATCCGATAGGTTTCAGGCTCGGTGTCGTGAAAACCTGGAAGTCGCGCTGGTTCGCGACAAAGGATTTTCCCGCCCTGCTCAAAGAGGATATGATGCTCCGCCGCTACATCTCCCGTCGCCTTCAGAGAGCAAGCCTGGCCGGCGTGGAGATTGAGCGAGCGCCGAAGCGGGTGACCATTTCCATCCATACGGCACGTCCCGGTATTGTCATAGGCCGCAAAGGCGCCGAGGTGGACAAACTCCGGGATGAGCTGAAGCACATCACGGGCAAAGATATCTATATCAACATCCAGGAAATCAAGCGCGCCGAATTGAATGCTCAGTTGGTGGCGGACAACATCGCCCGCCAGTTGGAGCAGCGCGTTTCCTTCCGCCGGGCCATGAAGAAGGCGGTTGCGTCGGCCATTCGAATGGGCGCCGAAGGGATCAAGGTGACCTGCGCCGGGCGGCTTGGTGGATCTGAGATGTCGCGAGTTGAGAAATCGGAGCCGGCCGGTCGTGTTCCGCTGCATACGCTTCGCGCCGATATCGATTTCGCCCGTTCTACCGCATTTACGACATCGGGCACGTGCGGCGTAAAGGTGTGGCTGTGCCACGGCGAGGTTATCGCCGATGGGCGTGACGGCGAGCAAGCGCCGCGGTAACAACGAAAGACAGGGGACGAAACAATGCTCATGCCCAAACGGGTCAAATGGCGAAAGCAGCATCGAGGTCGTATGCGGGGGCTGGCTCACCGCGGCTCCCGAGTTGCCTTTGGCGAATTCGGTCTGCAGGCGATGGAACCGAGTTGGATAACGAGTCGACAGATAGAGGCTGCCCGTGTAGCCATCACTCGCTCCCTTGGGCGCGGTGGGAAGGTGTGGATCCGCCTGTTCCCGGATAAGCCTGTGACCATGAAGCCTGCCGAAACCCGAATGGGTAAAGGAAAAGGCAGCCCTGAATACTGGGTGGCCGTGGTGAAGCCCGGCCGGATTCTGTTTGAGATTGAAGGTGTGGAGCACGCCAGCGCGAAGGAAGCGATGCGCCTGGCTGGGCACAAGTTGCCCATTCGCACTCGCCTTGTAGAACGCGGAGGCGACGAAGAATGAAAACGGGCGATTTGAGAGAGATGACGGCCGCTGAAGTACAACAGCAACTGTCGGACAAGGAAGAGGAACTGGCCAACCTGCGGATCCAGCTGGCAACCCGTCAGTTGGAGAATCCTCTGGTGATCAGGCGAGCACGCCGGGATGTGGCTCAGATCCAAACGGTGATTCGCGAGCACGAAATGGGGATCCGGCCGTTGGCGGGCGCCTCGCTCTCTACGGAATAAAGCGGACTCCTAAACCAGTAGCGCACTGACGAATCGGTAATCGAAAGACGAAAAGGAAGGATTGAGCTTGGCTAACACTCAGTCTCGTGGTCGCCGAAAGATTGTGGTCGGACAGGTCGTAAGCGACCGGCCGGATAAAACAATTACGGTGGAAGTCGGACGTCGGGTGCCCCATCCCCTTTACGGGAAGGTGGTGCGACGGACTTCCAGGTTTGCTGCGCACGATGAAACCAATGATGCTCACACAGGCGACCGGGTGTCGATTGTTGAATCCCGCCCTCTGAGCAAGACCAAGCGGTGGCGGTTGGTCCGTGTGATCGAGAGGGCTCGCTGAGATGGTGAGGGAATTCACTATTTTGAACTGTGCGGACAACTCCGGCGCCCGGAAGGTGATGTGTTTCCGGGTTCTAGGAGGAACCAGGCGCCGCTACGCCCGATTGGGCGACACCATCATTGTATCGGTGAAGAACGCCCAGCCTCACGCGGGTGTGGGGAAGGGCGAGGTGGCCAAAGCCGTCGTCGTTCGTACGACGAAGGAGACGCGTCGTCCGGATGGATCCTATGTCCGGTTCGACGACAATGCAGCTGTATTGATCAACGACGATGGCGAGCCCCGGGGCACTCGGATTTTCGGGCCCGTGGCCAGAGAGCTCCGCGAAAAGCGCTATATGCGCATCGTGTCTCTAGCAGCCGAAGTCATTTGACTGGACGGGCGAAGCCCTGAGGGTTGAAAGGAGCCGCGGTTTGGCAGGTCGGATTCGTAGAGGCGACGAAGTAGAAATCATCAGCGGCGTAGATGCCGGTAAGCGGGGACGCGTTCTGAAAGTGTTTCCCGAAAGGTCTCGGGCCCTGGTTGAGGGCGTGAACCTGGTGAAGCGGCACACCCGTCCCAATCAGAACAATCAACAGGGCGGCATCGTTGAGCAGGAAGCCCCCGTGCATCTTGCCAAGCTGATGCCGATTGATCCGAAGTCCGGCGAGCCCACACGGGTGCGCAGCGAGCAGTTGGCCGATGGCTCGCGGGTCCGTGTAGCGACCCGCAGCGGCGAACACCTGCCCGAACCCAGCGAGTAATCAAAATGGCGACACGACTCTACGAGATGTACACGAACGAAGTTGTCCCCGGCCTTGTGGAGCACTTTTCCTACAAGAATCCGATGCAGGTGCCCAGTTTGACGAAGGTTGTCCTGAACATCGGCGTGGGTGCGGCCACGGACAACCCAAAGCTCATGGAAGCGGCGGTGAAAGATCTCACCATCATCACCGGCCAGCGTCCGTCGATACGGAGGTCGAAGAAGGCGATTTCGAACTTCAAGCTAAGGGAAGGCATTCCCATCGGCTGCATGACGACGCTGCGTCGGGCACACATGTACGAGTTTCTTGATCGGCTCCTTAATTTCGCTCTTCCGCGAACCCGTGACTTTCGCGGGCTCTCTCCGGACTCTTTCGATGGGCGAGGCAACTACACGCTCGGCGTAAGGGAGCAACTCATCTTTCCCGAGATCCAGTACGACGATATTGATCAGGTCCGCGGGATGGATGTTACGATAGTAACCACTGCCGGAACGGATGAAGAGGGCTACGAGTTGCTGCGCCGGATGGGTATGCCTTTCCGGACGACGGCAGATGCTGCTGCTTAGAAAGACATTCGCCGAACGTATCTGAAAGGACCTGTTTCGTGGCGCGCAAATCCCTGATCGTAAAATCCAACCGGCCCCCGAAGTTCGAGGTCCGCCGCTACAATCGGTGTCATCGTTGCGGCCGGCCTCGGGCTTTCCTTCGCAAGTTCGGTGTTTGCCGGATCTGTTTCCGTGAGATGGCCCTGGAAGGTGAAATCCCGGGCGTGAAGAAAGCCAGTTGGTAAGGCGGAGGTTTTTGACTTATGAGTATGACAGACCCCATCGCGGATATGCTCACCCGCATTCGGAACGCCTGCAGGGCGGCCCATCGCAAGGTGGATGTTCCCAGTTCCAAGATGAAGCTGGAGATCGCCCGTATCTTGAAAGAGCGTGGTTTCGTTCGGAACTACGCCTTCGTGGACGACAAGAAGCAGGGCTACATCCGAGTCTACCTCAAGTACAGCGACGAAGAAGAGAGTGCGATTCAGGGACTGGTAAGAGAGAGCCGGCCGGGTTTGCGCCACTACGTTGGGAAGGACGATATTCCCCGCGTTCTGAACGGCCTCGGATTCTCGATCCTGTCGACATCCCGCGGCGTTCTTACGGACCGAGATGCGGCCCGCGAAGGCGTAGGCGGCGAGATCATCTGCAAAGTTTGGTAGGAACCATACCGAATTACCGGAGAAGACTGTGTCACGTATAGGTCAGATGCCGATTCCGCTTCCCAGCGGAGTCTCCGCCCAGATCGGCAGCGGCGAGGTGAAAGTCAAGGGCCCCAAAGGTCAGGTGGAGGTGCCTGTCCACCCTCTGGCCCTGTTGTCCGAGTCCGAGGGTACCCTCCACGTGTCGGTTGCCGATACGGAGCATCGCGAGTCCCGAGCCATGTGGGGCCTCACGCGGGCTCTGGTCGCAAACGCCGTTCACGGCGTCAGCCAGGGTTGGGAAAAGCGGCTTGTGGTTGTGGGCGTCGGCTACCGGGCAGATCTCAAGGGTAAGAATCTTGAACTGCAGGTAGGATACAGCCATTCGGTGGTATATGAACCGTTGGACGGTGTGACGTTCGCCGTGGAGCCGGCTCCCACTGGAGCCGACAGCATCGAGAGCGCCCAGGCGACCCTGGTAGTTACTGGTGTGGACAAAGAGAAGGTGGGACGCTCGGCGGCCAATCTTCGCTCGATCCGAGCTCCGGAGCCGTACAAGGGCAAGGGCATCCGCTATTCAAATGAGCTTGTTCGCCTGAAACCCGGAAAGTCGGCGGTCGCCTGATTCAGGGCTGTCCGTTACACACTCTGCACCCTTTTGAGCGGAATCATCAAACGCCATGTCAAAGAAGATCGCTCGTAAGCAGCAGCTTCGTCAGCGCCGTCACCTACGGATCCGCAAGAAGGTTTCGGGTACGCAGGAACGCCCCCGGCTAAGCGTATTTCGAAGCCAGAAACATATCCAGGCCCAACTGGTCGACGACACGTCGGGGCATTCGCTCCTTGGTGCCACCGACTATTCGGGTGAGATTCGGGAGAAGGTCTCCGGGCTCTCCGGAAAGCTGGACAAGAGCCGCGAGGTTGGACGCTATCTGGGCCAAAAGGCCCTTGAAGCAGGCATCACGCAGGTGGTGTTCGACCGGGGCGGTTACCTCTACCATGGCCGTGTTAAAGCGCTGGCCGAAGGTGCCCGGGAAGCCGGGCTGAAATTCTGAAGGAGTCTTTGTGGCCAGAATCGATGTATCTGGACTGGACCTGACCGAGATTGTCATCAATAACAGCCTGAAGCGTGTTTCTCATGTTCGCAAGGGTGGGCGACGGTTCGCTTTCAACGTGGTGGTGGTTGTGGGGGATCGAAAAGGGCACGTGGGAGCCGCCATGGGTAAGGCCAGCGAGGTTGCCGAGGCGATCCGCAAAGCGACTGAGAACGCGAGACGAAATGTGGTGCGTGTGCCGATCCAGGATGGCACGGTTCCGCATGAGATTATCGGCGTGTTCGGGGCAGCAAAAGTACTCCTGAAGCCAGCCGCACCCGGTACCGGGGTCATTGCTGGCGGTGGCATCCGCGCTGTGCTGGAACTCGCGGGCATTCAAAATATTCTTACCAAATCGATGGGATCGCAGAATCCTGGGAACACGGTGAAAGCGACCTTGTCGGGGCTGGGAAGGCTTCGTGACGCCGCGGCATTCGCTCGCCTGCGCGGCGTGGACCCAGCGGAACTGAGCTTTAGCCGAGGGCGATAGAATGGCCAAAACGCTACGCATTACGCAGGTACGGAGCAGCATCGGCCGAGCCAAGGGTCAGCAGCTTACGCTTACTGCGCTGGGCATCCGTCGAATGAATCACACGGTTGAGAAGACGGATTCTCCTCAGATTCGGGGAATGGTTCACAAGGTGGCCCATCTCCTGTCTGTGGAGGAAATTTAGGTACGGATTCACTGATTGATGATCGACTATAAATTTGATTTTGACGACATGGACGTGATGACAGGGAAGTGACCACTATGGACCTGAAGAGTATCAAGCCGCCGAAAGGCGCTCGTAAGAATCGTAAGCGCCTGGGAATCGGACGGGGTACCGGGCAGGGCAAAACGGCCGGTAGGGGCGAAAATGGGCAGAAGTCACGCTCGGGCGGCGGCGTTCCTGTGTGGTTCGAAGGTGGGCAGATGCCCCTGCAGCGAAGGCTCCCCAAGATCGGTTTCAATCGGCCCCAGAAGGTCATCTTTCAGATCGTCAACCTGGATCAATTGAGCGATCGCAAACTCACCGGTGACGTGACCTTGGCGACGCTTCGCGAGGCCGGGTTGATTCGCAATATGAACAGGCCTGTTAAGGTGCTGGGACGCGGATCCCTTGAGAGCGCTTTACAAGTAAGCGTTCATGCTGTTTCCCAGTCGGCCCGCGACAAGATCACACAAGCGGGCGGTTCTGTTCATCTGCTGAGCGGGGCGTCTACAGCATCTCAGGCACCCGAGGAGTCGGGCGACACGCCCTCTTCTCCGGGCAGCGGGGAGTAGGGACCTTTGCTCAAGTCGTTTCAGAGCGCATTTCGAATCCCGGACCTGCGGAAGAAGATCTTCTTTGTCCTGGCGATTCTGGTCGTCTACCGTGTGGGTGGGCAGGTGCCCATCCCCGGAATTGACCGCGCTGCCCTGCAGGAGTTTTTCGCAGATTCAGGTCGGACGATCTTTGGTCTCTACGACATGTTCGTGGGCGGCGCCTTCACCCGGGCGACAGTGTTTGCCTTGGGAATCATGCCCTATATCTCCGCATCGATTATCCTTCAGTTGCTGGGTGCTGTCATACCCGCTCTGCAGAAGCTCCAGAAGGAAGGCGACGCCGGGCGACAGAAGATCGTTCAGTACACCCGCTACGGCACGCTGGCGCTGGCTGCAGCACAGTCCTTCGGCGTAAGCTTCTTTCTGGAAAGTCTTCGCTCCCCCGCTTCCGGGATGTCGGTTGTGGTAGAACCGGGGTGGGGCTTCCGGATGATGACGGTGCTGTCCATTACGGCCGGCACCATGTTCATCATGTGGCTGGGTGAACAGATCGACACCCACGGAATCGGAAACGGCATGTCGCTGCTGATCTTCATCGGCATTGTAGCACGTGTTCCGTTCGGAATTCGGGCCGAATACCTCGACTTTACGACGAATGACAAGGGCATCTTCGTCGAGATCTTTGCCCTCGTCATTGTGGTTGCTGTAACCGCCTTCGTTGTTCTCCTGACCCAGGGGACACGGAAAATCCCCGTGCAGTACGCCAAGCGGGTGGTTGGCCGGAGGGTTTACGGTGGACAGACGACGCATATTCCGCTGAAGGTCAACACGTCGGGCGTGATGCCGATTATTTTCGCCCAGGCCATCATGTTCATCCCGTCGACTTTGGCCGGCTTCATGCCGGGAAGCGAGTTGATGCAGGAACTGGCAGTTGCCTTTTCCCCGGGTTCTACATGGCAATCTGCCCCTTACTGGATTTTGTATAGCATGATGGTCATTTTCTTTTCTTACTTCTATACGGCCATCGTCTTTAACCCGATAGATCTCGCCGACAACATGAAACGGCATGGCGGTTTCATCCCCGGCATCCGACCAGGCAAGCGGACGGCCGATTTCATCGACCGGATTCTCACTCGTATTACCCTGCCGGGCTCGTTCTTTCTGGCCGGCATTGCGGTCTTTCCGTTCTTCATCGTCGATTGGCTCGGTATCCATCCATCGCTGGCTGACTTTTTCGGTGGTACCGGCCTCCTGATTATCGTTGGTGTTGCTCTGGATACGCTGCAGAAGATCGAGTCTCAGCTGTTGATGCGTCACTACGACGGGTTCATGAAGAAGGGGCGGCTTCGAAGCCGACGTTAAGTGCGGCCCCGAGCCAGCCAGGAGAATACCCCATGAAAGTTCGTTCCTCTGTAAAGAAG
>Ga0114996_10007104_pt1 | contig 12780 bp, 10 predicted proteins | sample ArcticOcean_MG_C_4_FD_87039 | JGI IMG/M metagenome (GOLD analysis project Ga0114996, IMG submission 87039) | Marine microbial communities from western Arctic Ocean - ArcticOcean_MG_CB4_134 | ecosystem: Environmental > Aquatic > Marine > Oceanic | place: Arctic Ocean: Canada Basin | collected... | reverse complement strand
TGCAGAACTCTGTCTCGACAAAGGTGACGATTTCTGAGATGCCCACCGAGTCGACGATGCCTTGCTCAATCAACGACCTGCCGTCGGCAATCTCACGCTGGCGAGCCAGCGGGAACTGTGCATGCGTGAATTCACGCAGTTTTGCGGCTATTTCTGGCAGGTTTTGCATTTGGGTGCTCCTCTTTGGAACTTTAGGTCAGCCAGCTACGAACGCGCCGGTAAGAACGCAGAGGAAGGCCTTTGAGAGGTGAGGCATAAACCAAGTCACGAGTTCTGTACCAACCGTGACAAATAATCCGATTAAGCGGGCGTCGATCAACGGCGCCCAGGGCAAGCGGAATTGCGGCTGAGCGCAAACTGGCCTTCATCTGATTATGTCCGCGCCCCAAGTCAATGCGGTCGATTCCCTTAGCGGCTGCAGCCTTGGCCATTTCCAGGTGCATTAACAGCCCCGGCGAGTATTTTTGGAATGCCGAGTTAAATGTGGGTATCCACGATGAGATCACCTGCGTTCCGCGCATGCCGATCTGAGCGGCCACGAGTTGATCGCCTGCGTACAACGTTGACACCATTCCCGCAAAGTCTTCGGTTTGCGTTTGGCGAATGGCTTTAAGAACGTCGACAACCCAGTCGGACTGGAACATGTCGACACAGTGCATCTCGGCCAGTTGCTGGCGTTTCCAATCGAGCACCGTGTCAAAGGCATGATCGCCCTCATCGTTAAGCACAAACCGAATTGGCCCCACGTCGCGTTCGAGCTTACGCGCTTTCGAGGCCGCTCGCTTGATCGACGAACTTCCACTGCTGCGACGGTCTTCGACGTACGCCTCGTAGCCATGGCGAAGGTCCATATACGGCGACTCTTCGACGCACTGGATGTAAGGCTCGAACGGCGACTGCGTTGCGATCAGATGGTCGAACTTCCAGGCGGCGAGCCCACATTCGCGCAACAACTCCAGCGGATCCCACTCAAGCTTGCTGTCGACAATCAATCCATGCATGTCGGTCAGCACGGTTCCAATGGGGAGACCTACGTTGTGGCGCGTGCGATGGAACGGCAAGAAACCGACATAGCGACCTTCGTCCCGCAGCACCGCGATCTCGACGTCGTCTCTCACCGAAGCGACCGCCTCGGTAAATCCGGGACAAAACGACGGATTATGAAGCGCGGAATCGGCGCGCTGCAACGTCGACCACGCGGTGCGATGTTGCTCGGTCAATTGCTCTGCTTTGATGGCCTCGATTTGCAACGGAGGTTCCCTCTCGTGTTCGTTCTAGGCGACAAGAAACTCGGCCGTCACGCCCAGCGCGCTGGCCTGTTGTCGCATTTCTTCCAGATACAGCGCATTGGTGACAATGATTGTGTCCGGCTGGTACTGGGTTAGAAACTCCGGCGAAACAATGCGCTGTGCCGAGCCAGCGATGAATTGTCCCTGCTTGTCGGGATTGCTCTCGACTGCGTACTCGATCACGCCTCGAGTATTGAGTGTGTTGAGAAAACTGATTCCCTTGCCACCGGTTCCCCACAGTACGACGCGCTGTTGCTCGCGTTGGAACTCTCTGAATTGTTGGTTCCAATACTCGAGTCGCTGGCGATGACGCGAGGCGAATTCGGCAATCTCTGTGGGTACACCGACAGATTCCGATAGTACGTCGGTGCCGTGCGAAGACACTTTGGCTGGTACGGCCTCCACGTAGAGGTACTGTCCGCCCTGATAGCACGTTCCGGCGTCGGTTACTTCGAAGCCGCATCGCCTGAACAAATCAGTCAATGTGGCGCGGCTGAAGTAATTACACTGTTCATAGTGAATACTCCAGGTTTCCCTGTTCTGAATTGCCTGAAACGCATTGAAGACCTCGAAGTAGAGCGGCACATCGGTCCGGTCGCCGATCATCCGCCGGACGGTCGTTAGGAACTCGACTGGGCGTGGAATATCCTCGAAGACGGACAAGCAGCAGACGAAGTCACTCTCAATGCCGACATGTTGCTCACCGTAATGGTCCCGAATGAACTCGACGCTTCCGCAATTTGCCTGCTGGTGGCCTACGCTCGGTACCGTCGGGTCAATACCGATCCCATGGTTTTCGCCACGCTCGGTAATCAGTCGCAAGAAATACCCGGCTCCGCAGCCGATTTCGCAGATTCGCTTGCCATGAAGGTCAAAACGTTCAATCAGCCGATCGACAACACTCGACGTGAATTCTCGAAAGATCGCGGAGTGTTTCAATGCGACCTCGTAACCTGGCTCAAAGGTCACGCGAGAGAGATCAAAAATCCGGTTCGATACGAAGCCACACGTTCGACAGCAAGCCAACGTAATGTCGGCGACTGGTGCCCTCCGGGCCTGTTCTACGGTGTCGTACACGATGCCAACATTGATCGGCTGGCGCGTCGACTCGAAAACATCGACCAGGTCCGTCGACCCGCAGCCCGCACAGCGCGGCGGCCCTGAGACCACGGTGACCGGCGTCTCGACTATCTGATTGATCGCATGTTGTGTCATGGTAAGTTCCCTGTGGTAATGCTTGGCTCCGATACGTCGGCTCAGAAGAACCAATCATGCGAAGACCAAGGGCACAACCCGCGGCATCTCGCATGTTTCTTCGACAAGTTCCTGATGGTTAACCTAATGAGGCTTCGGTTGGCAGATCGCCGGCCGTCGATTTTCGCCGCTCGAGGCGTTTGACCCGCTGGATATTGCCACCGCCAAGGCCTCTGCCGGCGAGGGTCCTACCAAGAACACCCTTCCATTTTCCTACCTGCAATAAATAACGACCGACCACGGCAAAGCATCTGACCCGTTCGACGAACGAAAGTTTGGCACGAAACAGAGCATTCACGTAGCCACTCAACAGCCTCACTCGGGCGAAGCGAACACCGCGATCACGAGTGCTCATGAACGCCTGCTGATCGACGGCGGTCTCTAGATTGCCGGAACCACCAGAGTGAACGCGAGGGAAAAACAGTTGCTCCGGAACCTCTCGATACCGACCATGTAAAGCCAGTTCGGCGATGAATACTTTTTCCGCGCCGTAATAGGGCAGATACAGCGGTGTCTTACGAATCACCTCCGACCGAATCAGCCCATAGGAATCGAGACATCCGCCATGGCCAAGCAGCACCGCGCGAAATCGCTCATGCGGAGTATCGGCTTGGCGATCCGCATAGCTCACGTTGATCGCCTCGGCGGTGTCCAGTGGACGACCTTCCGCGTCGATATGTGTGCTGCGAGTGTGGCACCAGGCAACCGAAAGATCGTTGTCTAGTAATTCGACACAACGGGCGAGGAACGTCGGATCGCAGATGTCGTCGACCGCCGCCCACTTGAAATACTCGCTATCCGACAGCTCGAACACACGGTTGAAATTCGGCACCGCTCCCAGATTCTCGTCAAGGCGATGGTAACGAATACGCGATTCATGCGCCGCGTAGCGCCCGCAGATCGACTCAGTGCGATCGGTCGAAGCGTTGTCCGAGATGATGATCTCGAAGTCCGCATACGTCTGCGCAAGTAACGAATCAAGCGACCGCTCGATGAACGACTCGCCGTTGTATACCGGCATTCCGATGTTCACTCTGGGAGGTGAATGTGCCATAACATGATCCTTGGCGACAACTCAGTGGGGTAAGTGTTGGGACTCGGTGATCGGAGTCGCGTCGACCACCGGCGCTGCACTCGATCCATACGACGCGTTGTACTCGTTGCGAATCCACGCGCATGTCTTGGCCATTCCATCTCGCAGCCTGATCGACGGTGCCCAGCCCAACAGTTCCTGAATAAGGGTGTTGTCGCTGTTGCGTCCATTGACTCCTTTGGGAGCGTCAAGATTGTAGGCGCGTTTCAGTTTGATACCGACGATCTCTTCGACGATGTCGGCCAGTTCGTTGATCGTCACTAACTCGTCGGATCCGAGATTAATGGGCTCAAGAATGTCGCTATGCATGATCATATCGATGCCCTTGAGGCAATCGTCGATATACATGAAGCTCCGTGTCTGACGTCCATCGCCCCAGATCTCAAGCGAATGGTCGCCAGTGGCTTCGGCGTGCAGTATCTTTCGGCACATCGCGGCCGGCGCCTTTTCACGTCCACCGTCCCAGGTTCCCTCTGGACCATAGACATTGTGGAATCTGGCGACACGTGTTTGCAGAGCGAAGTCCTCGCGGAAGTGTCGGCACATTCTTTCCGAGAACAATTTTTCCCATCCGTAGCCATCCTCTGGCATGCCAGGATAGGCGTCGGCCTCTTTGAGCGCCACGACGTCTTCGGAGGTCTGCTTGTCGGCGTTATAGACACACGCCGAACTTGCATAGAAAAACCGCTCGACCCCGGCATCGACCGAGGCCTGAAGCATGTGTGTGTTGATGAGGACCGACAACATGCAGAGGGCTTTGTTGTTTTCGATGAAGCCCATTCCACCCATATTGGCAGCCAGATTGTAGACTTCTCTCGCACCGCGACAAGCGTCAATGCATGCCTCTTTCTGGTTCAAATTGGCGACGATGTTCTCCACCTCGCCCGACAATTGATACCACTCATTTGTCGGTTTGATGTCAATCGAACGGATATTGGTGAATCCTCGCCTCAGCAAATCAGCGACAAGGTGTCCACCGATAAATCCACCGCCGCCAGCGACTACGATTAGATCGTTTTTCATGATTGAGTTCCTTTCAAGGCAAGATGCGAGGCGCCAAGGCGCTTCGTCTGTTGATGTTGCCAGCGGACTTGCCGCAGGTTAAGCAATGAGATGGCGATCTTCGCCAAATAAGTCGAATTGGTAACCAAGTAACGGCGCCAAAGTCGTCGGGGCTCTTGAACGAGACGGAACAGCCATTCGAGCCCCGTTCGTTGCATCCAGGCAGGCGCCATCGGAAGCGCGTCGGCGTGGAAGTCGAACGCCGCACCGACACAGACCTGCACGCCGTGAATCCGATCGCGATGCTCGAAAGCGAAGACGTCCTGCTTTGGGCAGCCAAGCCCGATAAACACGATGCCCGCGCCGCTATTGTTAATCTGCTCAACGACCGCTTCGTCTTCTTCCTCGGTGAGTGGGCGGTACGGTGGCGATTCGTATCCAGCGATGACCAAGCCCGGAAAACGTTTGCAGAGGTTTTCCTGCAACCGCGAAACAACTTCCGGGCTGCCGCCGTACAGATAGATCGAAACACCGTTGTCGGCGGCTTTTTGGCAAAGCCGCACAGTGAGCTCGGGACCATAAACCCGATCGGTCAGATTCACACCGTGCAGCATGTTCATCGCCCAGCGCACCGGCTGTCCATCGGGTGTCACCATGTCAAACGCATTGATCATGTCGCGCAACTTGGGGTCGGTGCTCGCTGTTATCAGTGCGTGGACTGCGTGACACGAGACGACTCCAGAAACGTTTTCCTGAGCCGCACGAACGATCGCCTCGGTCGCCTCGTCATACGTTGTCGGCGAATAGTCAACGCCAAATAGGTCGACCTTGCGCGGCCAGACAAATTCGGTATCTTGCTGGGGTTGTACTTCAGTTAGCATGGCGCAGCCCCCACCGGTTCTTCAACTGGCTTGGGCGAATCTGCGCCGAGTGCTCGTTCGTAAACACCGATAAGTTGCTCGTAATTCGCCTCCGGCGTGAAGTGCGATTCGTACTCCTGACGAGCCCGCTCGCGATACGCGGGAAGTTGGTCGGGCCGTGAGAGAAGTTGTTCGACCGTGGCCGCCAAGTTGACCGGATCTCCAGGGTCGAAAAGCAACCCGGTCCGACCTTCGGCAACAAGTTCCTGCATCGCGCCGAGTCGTGACGCGATGACCGGCGTCCCTTTGGCGTAGGCCTCGACGATCGTCCGGCCAAACGTTTCGTACCAGACCGAGGGCATCACCAAGCATTGAGCCTCGCCGACGATGTCGCATACTTCGCTGAATTCTCGTCGCCCGAGCCATTCGATTCGCGCGTCTTCCTGAGCGGCCCGCCGCACGTCATCGGCGAGTGGTCCATCGCCGATGATCTTCAAATTGAGATCGCGTTTTAGGTGTGACCATCCGTCGAGCAGCGTCTCGATTCCCTTTTCTGGAGAGAGCCGGCCAACGAAAACCGCATAGTCGCCGTTTCCGCCACCGATCTTCGGATCGGGATTCACGAAGTTTGGTTTGACGTCGATCTTTTCCGCGGGGAGACCACCCTCGACATGTTTCTGTTTAGAAAACTCAGTAAGAGCGATAAAGCGGTCGACCGAATGCGTCCAGGTTTTTTTTGCTCGGTGAAAGGCAAGCAATGCGGCCACCGTCGCACTGGCCGCCCGGCTGTCTCGATAACATGAGTGAACGATCGCCGGCCAGGCGATTGACTTTCCCAAACAGCTTTCACAGATCTTGCCGTCGCGCAGTAGCACCGCCTTGGGGCACACAGTGCGATAGTTATGCAGAGTCTGGACGACCGCGACTTGCTCTTGTTTGGCGACATGGTAGGCAGCCGGTGAGATCAACGGAAACACGTTGTGGCAGTGCATCACGTCGGGCCGAGTTCGGCGAATCGTCTCGCGAATCGCTTCGGCGCTCTGGTGATTCCACAAGGTTTTTCGCAGGAGATCGAGTTTTCCTAATTGATCGATGGAATCATTGTGCAGCGTATACCGAACAACGTCGTGTCCGTGAGCTTCGAGCAGTGCACTTTCATCCTCGAACACCTGGTCTTCACCACCAGGCTGCTGGTAATAATTGTGGCAAAGTAGGACTTTCATGATGACACTCGTGGATGCTGTCGCGGTAAGTTGTGATGACGGGTCGCCATCGGTTAGGTCGCGGGTTGGTTCAACAGAGGCTCAACGGATTCATGCGATGTTTGCGGTCTGACGGCGGTAATAGCGCTACCGATTCCTAGTCCGAGAATGACGAAAAAGACCACGCACTCCGGCTGGAGCGGTCCCGTGATCGATTCGTTGAACAGACTCCAAATGAGAAACCAGCAAGCAAGAACGAAAACAAAACGAATCAGTAAATGGTTGGAATTGCCGGAAGAGAGCGCGGAGAACATTCGGCCAACAGGACGCCAGAGTCCCCAGACGAATAGCAATGCTCCGATCACGCCGGTCGAGACGAGTACTTGCAGCATCGCGTTATGGGCGGTCCAGTTTCCGATCACGTACCACACTTCCAGTTCGCCTTGCGCGGAACTGATGAAGTAGCCATGTCCGATCCAGGGCGATTCGAGATAGGAGTTCCAGACAGCCTCCCACATCTCGGTTCTCCCAGAGAGATTACTAATCGAGTCATAATCGTCCCGTTGGGCGAACTGTGTCCCAGACGACACGGCCGAATCGACGAAGTCGAGTCCGAGATCAAGCAGTAGGCAGCTCACCGCAGCAAGGCAGAAGAACAACAGGCCGGCCCAGATCGCGTGTCGATTGACGAACACCAAATACAACAGGCAACAAACGAACAGTGTGGCGGCGATCGCTGCTCGACTGTGCGCCAAATAGAGTTGAATCGCATGAATCGCGACGCCAGGAACCACGAGCACGCGGCTCCAGGTCCAACCCCACACCATCCTCGCACCCAAGAGCAGGATCAATCCGAGTGAGGCCGTTGCGGCGGCCAGCGTGGAATGTACGACCGCTTCCTGGTCACGGGCTCCGAGGTTCGTATTGGCGTCAAGGAAGTGTGCCAGCGTCATCGAGACACTGAGCACCAACAACGCCAGCGATAAGTGAAGAAACACGAGCGACGTACTCGCTGCGGACTTCCAGAAGAGTGCGACATTCGCAGCCAGCAACACGAGGACGGCAAAGCTGCCAATCTGACCAGTCGAAACATTCCTGAGCGGCGACCAGAGAATTGAGAGAGCCCCCCAGGCGACAAACAGGCCCAGCGGCAAGAGGCATTTGGAAACGGCCATTGCTCTCGCGGAAGTGGATTGCCATAGGAGCATCACGGCCAAAATCCCGAACGAGACTAATCGCGTTCCCACCTTAAGCTGCGCCGTGAAATCGAGCGAGACGGCACTGTTGAGTCGGTCGGACAAGTTGACCGTACAGAGGATCAGCACCCACGCGATGGCCAAGAGCACCCAGGGGAAACTGCCCGATTGGTGCGATGCATCGTGGGGCGCACGACGAACACCCTGTTGGATGGCCTGCTCGTTCATGCGCGGGACTCGGGCTGATTGCCACTACGAGAAACACGCAGGAAACCTATAACTTGTACGGCTGAGGCAAGTGCTACGGCGATGAACGCTGCCAGTGCGGCACCTTCGATTCTCCACCAATACGCTGAGAGAGGCACGAGTACACACGCCACGATCAGACCAATCAGGCCAGCGATAAAGTTAAGCTCAGGTCGCTCCATCACGCAGAGTCCGCTGTCGGTCGCGAAGCTCAACGTTCCGACGAAGCCCGTGGCGAGGAGTAAGATCATGAGATACTGCATCGGAGCCACCGACCCCAGATCAAATATTTGATGAACTAATCGATCGCCATAGATCGCGAGCGGAGCACACATCACAGCCAGGACAACCGCGATCAGCAGCGTCGCCGCTCCAACGATCCGGCGCAACTCCTTGACGCCCCCCGCATGATGAACCTGCGCAGCGCGTGGCAGGAGGATTCCGCCGACAGCAAGAATAAACGGGTTGAAGATCATGACGATGGATGCGTAGGCCGCATACACCCCTGTTGCTGAGACACCGAGCAGAATCGCGACGATCCAATGAAGCGAATAGGTCTGAACGACATCGGTTAATTGGCTTGCGCAGATCCAGCGCCCAAATCTCCAGTTTCGGCCGATGGTTTTCCGAACAAGTCGCCACCGAACGGTGAAGGACATCGTGGTGAGGCTGAACCACACAATACTGACGAGGCCACATGCGACCGCCGCGACGGCAAACGCCGACGTCGCCGAGAGCAGGTTGGCTGTGCCGAGTGCAAGTATTCCGGCAATCTGAAGTGCCGCAACGCTTAGGTCTAGAACAAGCGTAGCTCGTACTTTTAGCTCGGCCAGTAATATCCGCCGTATAAACTCCCGAATCGATATAAACGGTACGACGCCGGCGATCATAAGAAATACCGGAGCCAAACTCGCCAAACTCGCGACGTAGGAAGTCACCAAGGCAATGCCACCAAATACCAGCATCGCGAGCGCGGTAAAAACGCCTTGCTGGATTAGAACGCTGCCGGCGTAACGCTCCTTGCATCGGCCGAACCGGCGGTTGCTGAGCACGGCATAGGGGCTCAAAATCAGCGATTGCTGACACGCACTCAGCAGAACCAGCGCCCCGAACGCCATCGAGTACAAACCCAACTCGCTCATTCCGCACCAACGCCCGACGAGAATGGTGCAGAGAAAGTTGGTTCCGCTTACGACGGCCTGATCGCCCATCGCCCAGATACCCTTTTTGGCGGTTGCACCAGACAGCGTCGACGCCCACGTGGCCCGCTGAGCAGGAAACGGAAGCGCGAATAGTCGAGCAGTGAGTTTCGTGGGTACGGTCATTTCTTCGACCAAAGGGGGTTGTCGCCGTCGTTCGCCGTCGTTCGACGTCGGACGATTCGTACCGTTGCATGTCAGCATCACATGCCGAGACAATCCGCAACGAAAGCCGGCAGACATTGACGGTTCGTTGCGCCGGTGATTTCCGAACTCTGATGAGAACGACGACGACTGGCGAATTGCGTTCAGGCAGTCATCAACGAGTGACTATCGATTGCGTCGGCCGATGAGAAATCCGACGGTTGCGAAGAGTAACTTTAGGTCTTGTTTCGGTGACATCGCGTTGGCATAGCGAATATCCATCCGCATCCATTCCGCAAAGGGAACCGGTATCGAACGGTCTTGCACTTGCCAAATACAGGTGATTCCCGGAGTGACCGCCATGCGACGACGTTGCCACGGGGCACATTTGTCCGCTTCGTCGCACGGCAGTGGCCGTGGCCCAACGAATGACATGTCGCCCTTGAGGACATTCCACAGTTGCGGAAGCTCATCCAGGCTGAGTCTTCGCAAGAGATGGCCGATCCACGTTATGCGAGGATCATGCTGAATCTTGAATGCGGGGCCGTCCTGTTCATTGAGATGCGATAGGCCGTCTCGTTTGCCTTCGGCACCGACGACCATTGACCTAAACTTGTAGATCCAGAAAGGCTTGCCACCCCGCCCGGTTCGCTGTTGGGCAAAGATCACCGGCCCCTTCGAGGACATCTTGATCATCATTGCGATCAACAAGAATACTGGTGCCAGCAAGACGAGACCGGCTGCCGCACCAAGAGTGTCCAATAGCCGCTTCCACAATGGCCGAGGGTGAACAAGTATTTCAGCCACGTCGGCGTTTGGGATTTCAAAGCGATCACGGGCGGGTCTCGAAGAGAACCTGTCCTCACGAGTACCACGGGGGCGGCTCCGATACTCATAGACCTTGATCGATGGCTGCGGGATCGAACTTGGCAGCAGCGATGCGATTTCTGCTGCCAAAACATCTGCACCGAGCGTACAAGTCAGCGGGGCGAGGATTCCAAGCTGATGGCCAGCCATGTGCCCGACTTCGTCAATCTGGCGAACCCTACCGATCAGGATATTTTTCAGCGTCGACTCGTTCGTCGCGAGCGTATCTCGATCACGAAAGCTAAAACAGATCACCGAGAAGGTCGCTCCACTTCGGTCGGCGCACATCTGCTGGTATTCGCAGAGTTTGCGAAAGGCTCGCGACGAAGCAACTTCGCCCGCACCGAATGGCGGGCGAAGGCGGCTTGCTCGATTTGTGACGTCCTCGATTGTTCGTGTAGACATGGTCAAGCTCATTAGTTGAAATTCCGGCAAACACAGATTTTGGTGGTAGATTAGGTGGTAGATAAACCGCCTCTAGGTAGCGACCTGCTCAACGACGGCTTGCTGTTCTCGCTGCATCGTCGCTCGAGTCGTTTCTCTCCATTGTGAGGAGGCCGTCGCGGGTGAGTTCGCCGAACGGCTTAGATTGTCCGAGACAAACGACACCGCGATCGCCCCAACAACAGCGAACACGAAACCCAAAATGAGTGTTAGCGCCTTTCTCGGGCTGGACGGCTTGAGCACAAGGCTCGCCGGCTGAATCACGCTGATGTTCGTCAGTTCGACTTTCTTCAGTTCGCGACTGATGCGGGCCTGTTCCAGGTTTCTGGTATAGGTCCCGAATTTCGCTTCCGTCATGTTCATCTGACGCTCTAGCTCGATGACCGTCACCTCGTGGCGATTTAGATCGCCCAGTTCAGCATGCAGTCGTTCGGCGTGCTGACCGAGCATTTTCCGTTTGGCTTCAAGGGACTTCTGGATCGCCATTTCGGTCAACAGGACTGCCGAAGTGATTTGGCCGCGATCGGCGTGTTCTGAGCCGAAGATCTTTTCCGCAGCACGCACCTGGTCTCGGATCGCGATGATTTGAGGGTGCGACTCGGTGAATCGGGCGAGCAATTCCTGTTCACGCGTCTGTAGCGTGTAGAGATGCTCTCGCATGTTGTTGGCAGCGTCGGCCGGCAGGCCCTTGACGAACTGCTTCACCAGGGGCCCAGGTAGCGATTGAAGGCCCCTTTTCAGTTCTTCGATCTTTGCCTTGACCGCAGAGAGTGCCGTTTCATTGTCAATCGACTGCTGCTCGTTTTCGCCAATTTGTGTTTGCAACGTTTGCCGACGACTGTTGATCGATCCGATCTGAAACTCAATCTTCGCGTCCCGCAGTTTCCCCGTTGCTTCGTCTAGCTCCGTCTTGATCTTCGCCGTCTGCCGCTCGAAAAACTCGTATGACCCCGGAGTACTGTTCACGCGAAGGTGTTCGCTAAGGAATTCGCGTACGAGCGTGTCGACCACCTTCTGTGACTTTTGCGGAGAATCAGATTCATATTCGAGGGCGATGACGTTTGATCTCTTGGGAGACGCGATCGTCAAGGATTTCTTCAGTTTGATAATCGCTTTGTCGCGAGCCACTTCGCCCGTATAGCGAGCATCTAAATGATGTTCGTCAACCACCTTGCCCAATATCTTTCTGCTTTGGACAACCTCTAGTAGCGAGTTGATTTCTGCTTCGCGCGAGGTGTCCACCCGCATGATCTGCCCGGTGGTCACGGTAGGGTCTAAGGCGACGCTTTCTCTTCCGACGCGAACGAATAGCTTGGCGTCGGAGGTGTACTTTCGGGGACAGAAAACCAATCCCAGAATTACCAACACCATGGTAACGACGAAGAACGTGACCGAACGCCGTCTGAAACGCCAAAGAGTGCCACAGGCGTCACGGAGCGAACTCGCACCATGATCGGATTGCCGGCGTCTCTCGAGAGGCCTTCCGCTGGTACTTCCGTTTGATTCGTGGATTTTCTGTACGTTTTCATCCATCATGATCACCTTGGGTTCGATTCATTACCGGACGCTTCGAGAAGAAGCGGTAAGGGGCGCGGAAGAAATCCTCTCTATTCCTAGATAATCGAATTCAGGATTTTTGGAAGAGGTAGCGTCGTCGGGGTAGCGAGAAAATCCCGGCCTCCGGCAATCTATGCAGTCTGTGCCGGTTATCAGACCTCTTTCCCAAAACCGCCAACGAGGTGACCAGCGGCGTTTGTCGCCACAGAACGAGTATGCTTGACTCGAGCGCTACCTATTGATGACTGCGCGGCCATTGCACTTTTGTGAACAAGGTTGGCAGGGAATGTGCGGACTAAATCACATTGCCCGATAGCCACATCGAGCAACATTTCGCCGAAGCTTCGACCGGGGGGGAAGTAAGAACAATAGCGACACGAATCCGCCGGAACAGCCGCGTTTGGATCGAAACGTGCGGCGAACTGAC
>Ga0114996_10007103_pt1 | contig 12780 bp, 10 predicted proteins | sample ArcticOcean_MG_C_4_FD_87039 | JGI IMG/M metagenome (GOLD analysis project Ga0114996, IMG submission 87039) | Marine microbial communities from western Arctic Ocean - ArcticOcean_MG_CB4_134 | ecosystem: Environmental > Aquatic > Marine > Oceanic | place: Arctic Ocean: Canada Basin | collected... | reverse complement strand
GCGTAGTTTCCCCTGTTATGGCATGCAGTGGGGCGCGGCGATCTATCTTTATCCGATTGAGGAAGAACTAGTCGAGTATTACGATCAGGCACCGACTCCTAACCAGATGAACGAAGCTCGGATGTTTGGTGGCCGCTGGACTCAAGACCGTGGTACCGCTTGGCGATTGGTCTGGTCCGAGCGAGCGATCAAGGATTTCTATCTCAACAACATCCTGATCCACGAGTTGGGCCACTTGCTCGACGGCCGCAACAACAGCTATGTCGACCGCGAGCGGTACGCCGAGTGGTTTGCCCTTGAGTTCGGCTATAAGCCCAGCCGAACGTCACGCAGTCGATCGCATCAGCGCGTGGTGCGCCGGCATCACTCGGCATAGATGGCACAGAGAGAAATCCCCGGGCGATCAACAACAGGCGTCATCGCCGCCGAAGGCGACTATTCTTCTTCGTAGCGAATTTCGAGAATCTCGAAATTGTTCGTACCCGCGGGGACTTCGATCGCGACTTTGTCACCGACCTTCTTGCCGACAAACCCTTGCGCCAGGGGGCTGCTGATGAGAATCCTTCCCGTGTCGTAATCTTCCTCGCCGCCGCCGACCAGAATGAACTCTTCCTCGTCACCGAAGTCGAGATCACGGACCAAGATCGTGGCACTAAAACCGACTTCGTCCTTGTTGACTTTTGTCATATCGACGATCGACGCATTGGCCAGCTTGCCCTTGAGCACGTTGATCTTGGCCTGGAGCATCCCCTGCGACTCACGCGCCCCGTGATATTCAGCGTTCTCGCTTAGATCCCCCTCGGCCCGCGCATCGGCGATCCGCTGGGCGATGATGGGCATTTCCTCATTTTCCTTATGGTTGATTTCGGCCTTGATCTTATTATAGCCGGCTCGGGTCATCGGAAGGATATCCGACATAGCAGCAATCTCCATCCAGGGCGCAAAAAAACGCCGCCGCGGTTGAGGCGCAAAGTTGAGGCGCAAAGTTGAGGCGCAAAAAACGCCGCCTCCGTCGAGGCGCAAAAAACAAAGCCGCGGAAATCCCGCAGGCCACGCCGATAATTCTGCGCGAAACAACCGGGAAAGTAAAGAGCACGCCACCCGACGGGGCAATAAACGCCCTTGGAGATGCGTCGGGCAGTCAGTTCCGGCCTTGGCGAGATCTTCGCTACCGCCAGCCACGAACGCCGCAGACGGTCGATTTGCCGTCCGATGCTAACTTCCGCTGTTGCTGTTGGACGCGATGATCGGGATCGCAATCGCCCCCAGGACGAGCGAGCCCAGGATTACGGGATTCGTAAAGAAGTTGCCGATGGGCCCGTACTGCCCACGCACCGCTCCGGCACCCTCGACGACCAGTACCGCATGCTGTGCGGCGGGAGGCGCTGTTGCGGCCGTCCAAAATCGATAGACGTTGCCGCCTTGGTCCGTATGGATTTGATAGAGTCCACCGGCCAAACGAGTCACAACGAACCGCCCCTGAGCGTCGGTCACGGTGCGGACCACGCTCCGGGTCCCTTGCGAGATGAAAACCGCGGTCCCGGCCCGTGGCACCCCGGCACGATCGACGACTTGGCCCGAAAGAACTCCACCTTCGGCGAGCTGCGCATCGATGATCCGAGCCGTGTTTTGTGGTGCTCCGACCGGTGCCTGTGCCAGCGCAACCTGGGGCATAAGAAGTCCGACGGAAGAAAAGGCGACGGCGAGCATTTGGATCGGTTTGATTCGCATCATGATTAAGTTCTCACGGTCTAGATTGCCAGCGGAAAAGCCACGTATCTCCCCTGCGCGGGGCTGTTGTACGCTCTTTAACTTCGGCAACCGGACCATGGTAACTTTGACCGAAAATACCAGTTCTGCGGTTTAGGTGAACCTGACGGACGCTAGCATGGCGGGAATAGTAGCATCTTTGGCGTGCGACCAGACTTCAGCCGCCCGGATGACTCAGTCGCGAGCGTGCCGTATACTTTCGACGCTCAGTTTGAGACGTCGAATGATCCTATTGCCGCCCTCAGGACAACGGTTTCCGGCCTATGAAAGATGAACTCTCTAGCAAGCTATCACCTTACGATCAGCAGCATGTGTTGCAGTTTTGGGACGAGTTGTCGGCCGCTGAGCAGTCTCGTCTGGCCGAGCAGGTCGACTCGATCGACTTTGAGCAGTTTGCGCAGATTCTGGAAAGTCAGACCGGCGATGATATCACCGCGCTCGCTCAGCGAGCCGAAGGGCCCCCCGCGATTCGCCTAAGTAGTAGCGAGAATCGGTTTTCGCCCGGCGAAGCCCGGGACTGCGGGGCCGAAGTGCTAGCCGCCGGCAAGGTCGGAGTTCTGTTAGTCGCCGGGGGACAAGGCACTCGGCTGGGGTTTGCGCATCCAAAGGGGCTTTATCCGATCGGTGCGGTGTCAGGCGCGTCGCTGCTACAGATTCATCTTGAGAAGATCCTCGCGACTTCTCGGCAATACGGCGTGACGATTCCGCTCTATTTGATGACCAGTCGCATCACCCATGACGAGACGGTTGCGTTTCTGGCTGAGCACGAGCGGTTTGGGCTTCCGAGCGACGCACTGCACGTATTTTGCCAGGGCGAAATGCCCGCCGTCGATGCGGTGACCGGCCGACTGCTGTTGGCGGACAAGGGCCAATTGGCGATGAGCCCCGACGGGCATGGCGGGATGCTGGCGGCACTCTCGCTGAGCGGCGATCTGGCCGATATGCAATCGCGAGGAATTGAGCACGTTTTCTATCTGCAGGTTGATAACCCGGCGGTCGGCGTCTGTGACGAAGAGTTTATCGGCTATCACGTGCTGAGCGGTTCCGAAGCCTCGACCCAGGTGGTGCCCAAGCAATCAGCGGACGAACGAGTCGGCAACGTCGTGGCGATCGACGGTAAGATCCGGATCATCGAGTACAGCGATATGCCCGCCGAGATCGCCGCTGAGCACGACGCCGACGGCCGGCTGAAACTTTGGGCCGGTAGCACCGCCGTGCATGTGTTCGACACGTCGTTGCTGGCTCAGGCCGAGCGGGATGCGGCGAGCCTGCCATGGCACATCGCACACAAGAAGGTGCCGTATGTCGATCCACAGGGCCAGCGCGTGGATGTTGTCGAGCCGAATGCGTTCAAGTTCGAGCGATTTATCTTTGACCTCTTGCCAGCCGCATCGGGGGGCATTGTGATGGAGATCGATCCGGCGGTGAACTATGCCCCGGTCAAGAACGCCGATGGCGCGGCCGACGCGACTCCGGCTGCCTGCCGAGAGCAAATGGTCGCATTGCACACCACTTGGCTGCGAGAGGCGGGCGTGACGGTCGAAGAAGGGACCCCGGTCGAGATCAGCCCGTTGTATGCTCGCACCGCCGAGCAAGTTCGCGAGCGCGTCTCGCCGGAGATGGTGATTCGCAAGCCGACGTATCTCAGGCCGTAGCGTGCTGGCGGCTGTCGACGTCACTTGCGGAAAAATCGCCCCGAGAAGCTTCCATCTCGAGCAGCCGCAGCTTCGTTCGTTTTCCCTCTCCCGCCGAATAACGACCGACCTGCCCAGAACCTGTCACGACCCGATGACACGGCACGATGAGCGGCAATGGGTTACGTGCCATCACGTTGCCGACCGCTCGCGCCGCACGAGGCGAACCGGCGCGTTGTGCAAGCTGGCCATAGGTGAGCGTCTGGCCATTGGGGATCTGTCGACAGTGCCGATAGACCTTCGCCTGAAATGGTGTCAACTGGCCCAACTCAACCGCCACATCGCTAAAGTCATCTTGCATCCCCTCGGCATAGGCCTGTAATCGATCAACTAGTGGCAGGCCACGACCATTGTCAACGTCGTTAACATCTGCTGACCCCACCGCCACGACCGCTTCGCCAGCCGAACGATAGCCGAAAACAAGACGCATCGGTATTTGGCGATGCATCGCCAAGCCGATCCAGCCCAGTTCACTGGGAAACACGCAAACCGTGAGGTCCGTCTGGATCATACCGTTGGTTTTGCGACGATCTTTCATGGCTCACTCCGTATGAGAACTATTGATCCGAACATGGTGGATCGCCCAGGAAGCTCGTGAATTGAGGTTTTTCTGGCCCTGACGACTCCTTTGACAGATTGTCGCGAGCCATTCTATACTTAAATCGCAGGGTCACAACCGACGATCACGACTGACGGTCACGACCGACGATCACGACCGACCATGTCACAACCGACGAAACCAGTGCACCGGCAAGCGGCCAGACATTGCTGGCCTAGCCGACGCATCGCACAGCGAACCGTATAGGCAGAGGGACACCCCCGAGATGAATCGCTACACATCGATTTGTGACGACTTCTATGTCAACATGACGCTCAGCACCGAGATGGATCTGCCCACCAACCGCGAGACGGTGCTGCACTATTTCGAGCGCGTGCAGAAGACCTATCCTACGATGCGGAACTTTTATTCGCGCGACAAGGGCGATTTCGTCCTCGAAGAAGACAAGGACCAGGGCAACTATCGCTGGACCTCTGTCGAGCAACAACGTGTTGGATCGGGCCAGGTGAACCCCGAGTCGATTACTGAGGCGATTGACCAACACCGCCTAGTACTCGATTTGGTGCCTTATCTGCTGTCGATTAGCCCGATTGACTGCGAGGCGCTCGATCTGTTATTCGGCTTTGATTTCACCTACCGGGGCAACCACAATCAGTTGGTTGGCGAGGCCTTGGGGGTCGGGCCGGCGTACGATCGAATCGTGGATATACCTGGAGCAAAAATCATCAATTACGAACCGTCGCTCACCATCGGCCTGGATGACGACTGTCGTCGACAATGTCGGGTGAGTATCGAATCGCGGACTAACGCCTATCAGATTCGCACGGGCGAGTTTCCAGAGGAGCAACTGAGCGTCTACGTAACTGCCCGACAATATGGCAGCCTCGATCCCGACAGGACGTATGTCGAGACGTTGGAGGATCTTTGCCAGATCTGCGAGGACGTCGTAGAGACATACGTCACCGACAGCGTGCTGCGTCCGCTGGCAGAGACGATCGCGATCAAGTAGGGACGGTCCGACACCTGTCCTACTTCTTCTTGCGTTTGCCCCGACCCCGACCGCGAGAGCTCCCGCTTCGCGAGCTGCTGCTTTTCGACTCGCCGCTGCTCTTCGATTCGTCGCTGCTCTTCGATTCGCTGCTGCCTTTATCGGCCGTGGCGCTTTCGCCGCTGGATTCGCTACCGCTACGAGATGACCCGCCGCGCGATCTGCCACGACCACGCGAACCACCGCGAGAACTACTTCCGCCACGCGAACTACCGCTGCCGGACTTTCCCCGGGGGCTCTTGGTGCGTGATTCCAGATTCGTGTCGACGATCACATTGATCGCGTCCTGCCATGTCGGAATCTGGCGATGCTTTGCACCGCCGGTCGCCCTGATCGGCTCCTCGCCATCTTCGACGTCATACAAGCGTGCCGCAGAGTCATCGTCCGCATCGTCGTCATCTTCCTCAGCCGCTGCGTCATCCGACGCTGTGTCATCCGAGGCCGTGTCATCAGAGGCCGCCGCGGATGTACCACCGGATGATTTGCGTCGACGCGAGCGACGGCGGCGTCGCTTGGGCCGTGCCTCTTCGTCGGAATCGCCTTCCGCGGTCGATTCTCCGGACTCGCTCGTCTCTTCGGCGATTACTTCATCCGATGTCGGGGCGTCGGCCTCCTCACTACTCGACTCGTCCTGCGAAGTTGCCGAGCCTTCGCCCTTGCCACGACGACCACGACGACCTCGTCCACGTCGGCGACGACGCGCGGGTCGCGATGGCTCATCGCCAGAGTCCTCAGACGCAACCGCCTCGACCGTTACGACGTCATCGTCCGCGTCTTCGTCAGAGACCAATTCAGCGACCGTCACGTCTTCGCTCTCTGGCTTCACAGGTCTCTGTTGTTTCTTGCGGCGGGACTGCTGACGCGGAGCGGAAGATTTGGGAGGGTCAGCCGGGCGAGGGGCGGGCTCGGCAGCCGGCTCAAGGCCTAGCTCGCCAGCCAGATCATCCCAACTTGCTGTTGCCGGTTTGGCTTCAGGCTCTGCCACCGGCTCTTCGGCCGGTGGCTTCGGGACGGCATCTTCCTGAACGGGTTCAGGCGGCGCGGCCGGCGCTTCTTGCTCTGGCGCGGGGACGGCACCCAACTCTTCGGCCAATAGATCCCAGGGATCGGACTTTTTTTCGTCGCTCATCAATATTCTTTCACGCGAATCGCCGCCGACAAACGGGGCAGTGATCCAGGGAGGGAATGCGGACGTGCAACACACGCCCAAGCCCACCAATATAAGCCGTTTTCGGCAGATTGAGAAGACGTGCCAGGGGATGGGAAGTGCGGTAAAGTCGCCCCATCTTCCCGAGAAGTCGACGATCTGCCGCGAATTGGCAACAAGGGCCGCCGCGAATTGGCAAGTGGTCTGCCGACCTCAATCGACCGACCTGCGTGTTGTCGACTAAACCGTTGGGGCCAGATTGGAGTATCGAGGGCTGTCCGGATCGTGAAGAACGCCACTTTGAATAATTCGCCGAATCTCACGAATTCCGTCGGGCACCTTCCGATCAAGCTCAAATCCCAGCACCCGCTTGATTTTGTCCGCATTGACACGATAGTCGCGAGGATTTTCGTCTTTTTCGACGTATTCGATTCGTGCGTCCGGGAGTTGCCGGCAGATCTCGTCGACGATCATCTGCTTTCGATAGTTCTCTCGGGTGTCACCCACGTTGAACACTTCAAAGGCGACTGCCGATTCGTCGGCCTCAAGCACCGCGATTATCGCCCGCGACAGATCGCGAACGTGACAGTAAGGGCGCCAGAACTGAGTCCCAAACACTTGCAATTTGCGCCCCAAGGCAACTTCTTTCGTAAATTCGTTGACGGTCAAATCGAGTCGCAACCGCGGCGAACAACCATAGGCCGTCGAAAACCGCAAACAGGTCGGCTTGCACGCCGTGGTGCGAGATCGAGCGAGCAAGTATTGCTCGACTCCGACCTTCGTCTCGGCATAGACGCTCAGCGGATTCAGTGGCGAAGTTTCGTCGACCAGTCCGTCGGGATCGGCCATCCTGCCATAGTTCGAGCAGGTCGAAGCAAAGACAAACCGCTCGACACCCGCCTTCGCAGCTTGGTCATACAGTTGCAACGAAGCATCATAGTTCACCGCGCGGGCCAACTGTGGATCTCTCGCACAGGCCGGGTCGCCAACAATCGCGGCCAGATGGACGACCGCATCGATTTCCTGCAGGCTCGCCTCGACCACGTCGGGGTCTCGCAGATCGCCGCGAACCAACTCGAAGTTTGGCTCTTGAAAGAGTTCTACCAGCGATTCACCGCCATACTTGATCGTGTCGATCACCCGTACGCGGTAACCCTTCGCCAGGAGCCTGCGAACGAGATCCGAACCGATGTAGCCAGCGCCGCCGGTAACCAGAACAGTTTCCATCGTGACCCCGAGTCCGTTACAGAGACCAACCTCTCAGGCTGAAGAGGATAGCAAGTCAGCCAGCCGACCCCAAGACTCACTGCGAAAACTTGGTGACATCGAACGGTTCCAAACGCTAGCAATGGCTCGAGGAGGCCGCGCGACTCAGGCGGCTCGCGCGACGTCGAACCGCTCCAAACGCTCTTGAATCAACCCACAAATGTCCGACGCGGCATTGGATCGCCCCTGTTGAGCCATCGAAATGGCCATTTCTTCTTGCGCTTGGGCGTCGGTGACCAAAGCGAGCAGATCTCGTGACAGCCGCTGTCGAAGCGAGCCACCCGATTCGCGAGGATCAATCATCTGGCACGCACCCCGACGAACCAGCGCCAGCGCGTTGTGTCGCTGATGGTCCCGGGCCGCATGGGGATAAGGCACGAGGATCGCCGGCACTCCGGTCGCCGCGAGTTCTGCCAGTGTGCTGCCGCCAGCGCGGCAAACAGCCAGACTGGTTTCAGCAAGCACATCGGGCATGTCGTTGAGAAACGGCTTGACGACGGCGCTGATGCCTAGCCGCCGATAATGCCCTCGGACTGAGTCCGCGTCGGCTTCGCCCGTCTGATGGACGAGGTGCCACGAAGCCAGTGGCTGGCCAACCAGCGAGATCGCCTCGGGAACATGTTCGTTTAGCTGACGTGCTCCACCGCTACCGCCGAGCACCAGCAGTTGTCGCGGTCGCGAATCCTCGGGCCGCGCAGACGCCGATGAAAAACCTGCCGCGATCGGCGTCCCTGTCACGACCGTCGACACGCTCTCGGGAAACGCTCTCACGGAATCCTCGAAGGCAACACAAACCGTCTCCGCCCAACGGCTGAGCCAGAGGTTCGCGCGACCAGGGACCACGTTCTGCTCTAACAGGAACAGCGGGATAGAGGATCTTGTTGCGGCCCTCGCGGCGACGACACTAGCGAATCCACCAAGGCCGACGACCAGCGTCACTTGTTCTCGCCGGATCAGTCTGCGGGCCGCGCGCAAACCACTTAGGTTCTTCGTAACAAATCGGGGAAGATGATAGGGCCGTTTTGGCAGCGGGTGGCAATCCAGCGCCACGTATTCGAAGCCGGTCCGCGCGACGTGTTGCCGCTCGAAATCCTTGCCGCTGCCAGCGAAAGTGATACGCGCGTGCGGCATATCGCATCGCAGGCGTTCCGCCACAGCGAGCCCAGGAAAGAGATGGCCACCCGTGCCGCCACCGGAAAAGACAATATGTGGGAAAAAGCAGGGCATGGCGAAGGATGCGTTAACGATCTAGTTCCGTGTGAACTCCGGCACGCAGTTTGGAATCGCTTTCAGCACGATCATCGCGGAGCGTGAGTTTTACCGAGGCGACGCCCAACACCGCCAACAGCGCCGAGGCGATCCAAAAGCGAACCACGATTTTGTTCTCGGGCCAGCCGAGAAATTGAAAATGATGATGGAGTGGGGCACAGCGAAATATCCGCCGCTTTTTCCACTTATAGAAGCCTACTTGCAAGATCACGCTGCCCGCCTCCGCGACGAATACCCCCGCCACCAATACCAAGGCAAATTCCTGTCGCGACGCGACCGCCAACAGTCCGAGTAATCCGCCCAGCGGCAACGAACCGGTGTCGCCCATAAACACCTGGGCCGGATGACAATTGAACCACAGAAACCCAAGCAGACCGCCGATCATCGCCCCGGCGAGCACGGTCAATTCGCCGCATTCTGGAATGTGCGGCAGGTTGAGATAGTAGGCCAATTCGGCATGGCCACACGCATAGACCAGAACGCCCATCGCGCAGGTCGTGAAGATCAAACAGCCGCCCGCCAACCCATCAAGCCCGTCGGTCAGATTCACCGCGTTAGACGAACCGACGATCACCAACACGGCCAGCGGGACGTACCAGAGACCGAGTGAGAGCCGCAAATCGGTTAGCGGAATGGCCAGATCGAGCCCGCCTGGCACATCAGAGTGCAAACGCCAAGCCAGCAGCGCAATGACCGTCGCGATGGTAGTTTGTCCGAGAATTTTTTTCCGAGCCGACATGCCATTTCGCCCACCGCGAAGTTTCGTCAGATCGTCGACCGCTCCTAACATCGCCAATCCGACGGCAACGAGGATCCCCATCTGCAGCAGGGCGTTATCGAGCCTGCCGAGTACGGCGATTGCGGTTAGGATACCAGCGATGATAAACAGCCCACCCATGGTCGGCGTCCGCGACTTGTGGCGGTGCAGTCGTTCGACGGTGGGCGAATCGCTAACGATCGGCTCGCAGTAGCGACTCTTGAGCCATGCGATCCAGCGCGAACCGAATAGCACGGCCAACGTAAAGCTGATGACGGCCGCCAGCGCGGCGCGCAGCGTGATCTTGGATAGCGCCCCGGCGGTGTCCTCCGAGAATAAGTCAAGCAACCAGATCAGCATGGCATTCGAGGCAAGTTAGGTTTCGTGGAATCCAGCGGCCCGTTGAAAAAGTCGGGGTCTGGTCCAATTTCCGGCGAGATGACGTTTTTCGCCACAGAACGATGACCGAAAACTTGGACCTGACCCTTTCCGTCCACTTTTTCAACGGGCTGCCGGCGACATTACAAAAGCCAACAGGGGAAGGTTCACGTTGAACCTTCCCCCGCGTGGCGTTGTTCCCTGACCTCCCAGGACGGCGACGCCGCCTGGGAGGTCAGTCTAAGCTCCATCGCGAAGCGCTTACCGCAACGGTCGACCCAGTAACCGCAAACCCGGTAAGCAACAAGCTTCCACCCAGGAGGGAGGGCAGCGCCAAGTTCCCGCAAACTCAACACAGCTGACGGAGCTTTCAATTTTCGGTTTTCATCTTCCTGACGGTAGTTCTCCTGCAATCGTCCACGACCAACGTCACGCTGCGCGTCGCAACGATCGAGTTGGTTCGGTCAACAACATCGTAACGACGCGTTCCATTGCAAGCGCTCGGGCGCCTTTTACCAACACCGTATCGCCCGGCAACACGACGTTGTCCAACTGCGGCAATGTTTCTTCCGGCAACCGGCAGGCAATCGCCCGCTCGACCGGCATCCCGGCGCTGATTGCCCCAAAAGTGGTCTCTTCGGCACAGTCGCCACACGCGATCAAGACGTCAGCGCCACAGCGCGTCACGACTTCTTGGCCGATGATTCGGTGCCAAGCGCCCGCCTCGTGCCCCAGTTCGGCCATGTCACCGCAGACCACGATCCGGCGTCCGGCGGTCGGCATTTCTCGCAGCAGATCGAGTACGGCCCGCATCGCAGATGGGCTGGAATTGTAAGTGTCGTTGACGATCGTTAGTCCATCGCGCTTGATGACTTCGCAGCGCATGGCAGGCGACCGAAAGTTTGCCAATCCTGCGGCGATCTGTCCGGCGTCGAGCCCCATCTTGCGACCAATCGCCACGGCGACCAGCGCCGAGGTGAGAAAATGGCGTCCCCAGACATTGACGATGTATCGATCACCTGCGACGCGAAATCGCAATTGTCCTGCGTCGCTTTGAATATCGGTGGCCACGAGGTCGCAATCCGCACCGCGACCGACCCAGATGATTTCCGCTGCACAGTCGTCGATCAGCCGCCGGAGTCGGTCGTCATCGCCGTTGAGTACCGCACAGCCATTTTCGGGCAGCGCCGAGAGCAACTCAGCTTTTGCCTGAGCAACTTCCTCTGTCCCACCAAAGCCTTCCAGGTGGGCTTCTCCCAGACGGGTAATGACGCCGAATTGCGGCTGACAGAGATCGGCCAATCGGGCGATCTCGCCCAGCCCACTGGCTCCCAATTCGAGCACGGCGTAATCGTGCTCCGGTGCCATCTCCAACATGCTCAGCGGCACACCGAAATGATTGTTGTAGTTTTTCGGGCTGGCGGTCCCGGTGAGTTCCGTCTGCAAGACCGCCTGGATCATCTCACGCGTCGTGGTCTTGCCGACGCTACCCGTGACCGCGATCGTGTTTCCCTGCATCTGTTTTCGATGCCAGCGGGCCAGACGCCAAAGAGCCTCGCATGAGTCATCGACTTGCAAGCAGAATCTTCCTGCCCACGGATCGACCTGACAGTCTTGAACGACGACGCCCGTGGCGCCGCGCATCAGTGCTTCGTTGACGAATCTTCCGCCATTGAACTGCTCACCAACCAGACCCCAGAAGACGTCTCCGGCCTCGACCAATCGACTGTCGGTGACAACACGACCCAACGGCGCTACTTCATCGCGTACCGATTGCAATCGGCCACCAACGATTTCTTGCAGGGCTGTCGAGGTGAGATGAGTCATGCGATCTGATTATGTTTAGGAGAGGTTTCCAATCCCACAGAATCTATGCGGCCCGCTTGAAGCAATCGGCCACGGCAGCTTGTTCATAGAGCCACGTTCGGGCGAATTCGCGGTCGTCAAAGTGCTCGCGCCGCTGGCCGATGATTTGATAGTCTTCGTGTCCTTTTCCCGCGATTAGCACACAGTCGCCTTCACGCGCTTCGCCCAGAGCCCAGCGAATCGCCTCCGCCCGATCGACCTGGACCTCGACGCCAAACGGCTGTTTGAAGCCGCACATGATGTCGCGAACGATCGCTCGAGGATCTTCGGTGCGAGGATTGTCGCTGGTAACGACGGTCACATCAGCGTGCGTCTGCACGACACGGCCCATCAGCGAGCGTTTTTGACGATCGCGGTCGCCGCCAGCACCAAACACGCAGATCACCCGGCCTTCGGTCACCTCGCGCAACGACTTGAGCACTGCCAGCAGGGCGTCGGGCGTATGGGCATAGTCGACGAACACACCGAATTCCTGGCCACATTCGATTCGTTCTAGCCGACCGGGAACCGGCGGCGCCATCTCCAGTCCACGGACGATTGTGGCCAGATCGATGCCATAACCGAGCCCAAGTGCCGCCGCGGTGAGGCAGTTGTACACGTGGTGCGTACCGATCATCTTGGTTCGTACCGGCACGGTGTCCGATCCGGCCGAGAGTAAGAACGTTTGCTCGCTACGAAACTGCTCGACGATCGTGGCCGTAATCTCGGCCGGCTTCTCCATACCGATCGTCAGCACCGGGCCGTCGAGCGTCGTCAGACATTCGACACTCGCCGGATCGTCGGCATTGATGATCGACAGGCCATGCGGAGCCAACTGACGAAACAGCCGAGCCTTGATGTCGCGATAATTCTGCACCGAGTTGTGATAGTCGAGATGATCCCGCCGAATGTTCGTCAAACAGGCCGCATCGTATTGCACACCCGCCACGCGATGTTGCGCGAGCGCGTGGCTCGACACCTCCATCACGGCGTGCGAGCAACCGTTCGCCTGCATGCGGGCCAGCCAACTGGCCACGACCGGTGCGG
>Ga0114996_10007098_pt1 | contig 12783 bp, 12 predicted proteins | sample ArcticOcean_MG_C_4_FD_87039 | JGI IMG/M metagenome (GOLD analysis project Ga0114996, IMG submission 87039) | Marine microbial communities from western Arctic Ocean - ArcticOcean_MG_CB4_134 | ecosystem: Environmental > Aquatic > Marine > Oceanic | place: Arctic Ocean: Canada Basin | collected... | reverse complement strand
TCTATATTTTTATTATGAAAATAATAGAATTGACAAAATCAAAAGTTCGGAAGCAAACTTTGGTGAATTTACAATTTCTGAAATCACTAGTAATATTGATGAAGAGAAATTTGCCGATATTGTAGATAAGGCAAAAAAATACATTTACGACGGGGATATTTTTCAAGTTGTGTTATCTAGAAAATTTTCTTTTGAAGCAGATGGTGATTATTTGAAAGTTTATGAAAAATTACGTTCGTTAAATCCATCACCATATTTGTATCATATGAAAATGGATCAAAAAACAATAATTGGGTCTAGTCCAGAGATGTTAATTCGTGTCACAGACGATCAAATTGAAACATTCCCAATTGCGGGAACACGAAAAATTACTGAGAATGAAGAAAAAAACGAGGAAATGAAGCAGGAATTAATTAATGACGAAAAAGAGTTGGCAGAGCATACAATGCTTGTAGATTTAGGCCGAAATGATATTGGTCGAGTTTGTGACTATGGAACTGTACACGTCAAAGAGCTGATGGAAGTGAAAAAATTCAGTCATGTTCAGCATATGGTTACGCATGTAGTTGGAAGATTAAGTACAAAATTTGACATGTATGATGCATTCAAGGCTGTGTTTCCTGCTGGAACTGTATCTGGTGCGCCAAAAGTAAGGGCTATGGAAATAATTGATGAATTAGAACCTGAATTTAGAGGACCATATGCAGGCGCTGTAGGTTATTTCTCATTTAATGGATGTTGTGATTTTGCGATAGCAATTCGGAGTATTTTTGCTAATGGTAAATCCGGATTTGTACAGGCTGGTGCTGGTATAGTTTTTGATTCCATTGCAAAAAATGAGCTTAGTGAGACAGAGCATAAAGCAAATGCAATGATAACAGCATTAAAAGAGGCATCACAATGAAATTTTTGATCATAGACAACTATGATTCGTTTGTATATAATTTGGCACAAAGACTTGGTGAGCTTGGTGTCACATCAGATGTGATCAGAAATGATCAACTTACTATAAACCAAATAAAAAATGGAAACTATGATGCAATAATAATTTCACCTGGTCCTGGAACACCTGATGATAAAAGATATTTTGGTATATGTAAAGAAGTGATACACGAACTCGGTCCTACTATGCCAATCTTGGGTGTATGTCTTGGCCACCAAGGAATAATATCATGTTTTGGTGGAAAAGTTGTTAATGCAGGAAATGTTAGACATGGAAAAACAAGTCAAGTTAAGCATTATGATGATTCAATGTTTAATGGAATAAAAAATCCGTTTAGAGCAACTAGGTATCACTCTTTGGTTGGTGATAAAACAATAATTCCTGATTCATTAAAAGTCACTGCCATAGCAGAGGATGATGGTGAGGTTATGGGGGTTAGTCATAAAGAATACTTAATTGAAGGTGTGCAATTTCATCCTGAATCAATACTGACCGATGAGGGTACAAAAATCCTAGGAAATTTCATAAAGAGGGTAAAAAATGCTTGATGAATTAACAATCGCATTAAAAAATAATCAGAATTTATCTTTCGAAGAAATGACAACAGCAATGAATGAAATCCTTCAAGGTAAATACAAGGATGAAACAATTGCAAACTTTTTGCAAAACTTGACTTCGAAAGGTGAAACTGATGATGAGCTCTTGGCAATGCTTAACAAAATGAATCAGTTTTCAATTAATATATCACTAAATTGTAAAAGTAGTATTATTGATATGTGTGGTACCGGGGGGGACAATCTAAAAACATTCAATATTTCATCGGCTGCATCATTTGTTGTAGCCGCTGCAGGTGGTTATGTTGCAAAACATGGAAATCGCTCAGTTTCAGGTGTGTCGGGAAGTGCTGATATTTTCGAGTATTTTGGATTTGATTTAGGCTCAGATCCTACAAAAGTTGCCAATATGATTGAGAAAATTGGTATTGGATTCATGTTTGCCCCTACATTTCATCCTGCAATGAAAAATGTTGCAAACGCTAGAAAAATTCTAGGGAAACGAACTGCTTTCAATCTTTTAGGTCCACTAAGTAATCCAGCAAATGTGAAACATCAGTTAGTAGGTGTATTTGCAGATGACTATATTAAAAGAATTGTAAAAATTATGCAGAAAAATGATTCTGAAACAATTCTTGCAGTGAGATCTGAGGATGGTATGGATGAGCTATCGGTGACATCAAAGAATAAAGCATGTATGCTAAAAAATGGTAAGATTACAGAATTCATAATTAATCCAGAAGATTATAACATGGAGAAAGGTAATTTATCTGACATACAAGTTTCAACAAAACAAGAATCTATAGATGCGTTTCTTAGTGTACTAAATAACACATCGAATAAAACAATGAAAGAGATTACAGTGTTAAACGCAGCAGGTGGTATGTTAGTAGGAGGAATATGCGACAAATTTGATGAGGGTGTTGAACTAGCGCGTGAGACAATAAGCAATGGAAAAACACTTAAAAAATTAAAACAATTTGCAAAAGTAAATAACGCGTTAGAAAAAGTAAAGGAGTATAATTAGTTTGGAAAATATTCTAGAAAAACTTGTTAGCAATTCGCACAAAGCAATTGATGATGGAATATATAATATTAACGGAACACTTTCCAAATCAGAAATAGATTTGAAAAAAACAATATCCCAATCACAACATGCATCTCTTATTACTGAAGTAAAATTCTCATCACCTGTATTAGGCAATATTAGAAAGATATCTAATCCAGTTGACATTGCATTAAAGATGGTTAATGGGGGAGCAGTTGCATTGTCAGTATTAACCCAGCCATATCTGTTTCATGGTTCACCAGAATTTTTTATGAAAATTAGAAATGCAGTAAAAATTCCAATGTTAATGAAAGACATAACTATTGACAAAATACAAATCGATGCTGCAAAAAATATTGGTGCAGATTATTTTCTATTAATACAATCACTCTTTGACAAAAATATGGTTCCAGATATGGAAGAATTGATTGATTATGGGCACAAAAATGGGGTAAAAGTGCTTGTAGAAGCACACACTGTGAAAGAATTTGAGAATGCATGTAATACTAATGCAGATATTATTGGAATCAATAACAGGAATTTAGACACGTTGGAAATAGATCTAAACACAACTAAAAACATATTAGAAGAATCCAATTATTCAAAAATTGTCATATCTGAAAGTGGAATAAGAACACGAGAAGACATTAGATTTCTTCATAAATGTGGTGTTGACGCGTATTTAGTGGGTAGTAGTATTATGAAAACAGACGATATACAGGCAGCGGTACAAAATTTGGTGAATGCAATATGAAAATTGGAATTCCGAAAGATGGTAGATTTGGTGATTTTGGTGGTAAATACATACCAGAAACTTTGGCTCCTGCAATCGAGGAACTTGAAAAGAATTATTTGAAAATTCGAAATGATCTTACATTCAAAAAAGAATTGAACCAGTTTCTTGCAGAATATGCAGGACGTCCAACTCCATTATATCTAGCTAAAAATTTGACTAGAAAAATTGGCGGTGCGAAGATCTATCTAAAAAGAGAAGACCTTCTACACGGTGGCGCACATAAGATAAACAATACTCTTGGACAAGCATTACTTGCAAAAAGGATGGGTAAAAAAAGAATCATTGCAGAAACTGGTGCTGGACAACATGGAGTAGCTACAGCAATGGCTTGCGCATGTCTTGATCTAAAAGCTGAAATTTACATGGGATATATTGATACAGAAAGACAGAAACAAAATGTCTTTCGTATGGAATTACTTGGTGCAAAAGTCCATTCTGTTAAATCTGGCTCACAAACTCTAAAAGATGCAATTAATGAAGCAATGAGAGATTGGATTACAAATGTGAAGTCAACATATTATTTACTAGGTTCGGCAGTTGGCCCACATCCATATCCATTAATGGTTAGAGACTTTCAATCAGTCATTGGAAATGAGATTAAAAAACAAATGAAGAAACTTCCGGATACTGTAATTGCATGTGTTGGGGGTGGTTCTAATGCAATTGGGACGTTTTACCCGTTGATTGATTCTAAAGTTGAAATGATAGGAATTGAGGCTGGAGGTAAAGGGTTGAATACACTCCATCATTCAGCACCACTATCAGCAGGAACCAAAGGTGTTTTACATGGAATGATGACTTATTTGATGCAAGATGCACAAGGTCAAATTCAAGAAACACATAGTATTTCAGCTGGATTAGATTACCCAGGTGTTGGTCCAGAACATTCATTTCTTAAAGATGAAAAACGCGTAAAATACAAAGCAATTACTGATGATAAAGTAATCGATGCATTCTTAATCCTAACAAGAACAGAAGGGATTATACCAGCATTAGAATCAGCTCACGCAATTTCATATGCAATGAAAATTGCCAAAAAAATGAAAAAATCAGAATCAATTGTAGTTACACTGTCAGGTCGTGGTGACAAAGATATTGGAATTGTCCAGGAATACATGAAAAAAAATGTCAAGAATAAAAGAAAAATTTAACGAATTAAAAATCAAAAAGGAAAAAGCTCTTGTATCTTACATTATGGCAGGGTATCCATCTGAAAATGCAACATTATCAGCTGTAAGAGGATTAGTAAGAGGAGGAGCTGATATTATTGAACTTGGATTCCCATTTTCTGATCCTATAGCTGATGGCCCAATAATACAAAAAGCAAGTAGTGGCTCATTAAATAATGGAATTAAAATTGAAAAATTTTTCAAACTTGTAAAAAAAATTCGAAATGAGACCAACATTCCTCTCATATTGATGACATATACCAACATTTTGTATAAACAAGGATATCAAAAATTCATTAAAAATGCAAAAAATGCTGGCATAGATGGATTAATTTTGCCAGATATGGCAATCGAAGAAGCAAAAAACTATCTTTCTGCAGCAAAATCACAAAAAATGGACACCATATTTCTTGTTTCACCTAACACACAAAAGGATAGATTGGTAAAAATTGCTAAAGTCACTTCTGGATTTCTCTATATGGTTGCAGTTTTTGGAACTACAGGTATTCAAACTAAAATCCATCAATACACAATTAATGCTTTAAAATCTACAAAGCGTTCTGTGAAATCAATCCCTGTCGGGGTTGGTTTTGGAATATCTAGTGAAAAAGATGTGAAAAAATATGTCTCCGTTGGTGCAGATGCTGTGATTGTTGGTAGTGCTAATATCAAAATTATGGAAAACACGCCTATCTCAAAACTAGAAAAGAAGATTTTCTCATTTACAAAAAAATTGAAAAATAAGACTAGGTAGAGCGAATAGAATAAAAACAGGATAATTTTTACCATTATGTGCAGACCAAGTTTATTTTTGTCACAGGCGGAGTTATGTCTGGACTAGGTAAAGGAGTAGTAACTTCATCAATTTCTAAATTATTACAATTATCAAATCAAAAGGTTTCTTGTGTAAAAATTGATCCTTATTTGAATTTTGACGCTGGCACAATGAATCCTATTGCACATGGCGAAGTGTTTGTGACAGAAGATGGTGGAGAATGTGATATGGATATTGGAAACTATGAAAGATTTCTAAATCAAGACATTCCAAAATCTCATAATATAACAACTGCACAAATTTATTCAACTGTGATAGATGCAGAAAGAAAAGGTGAATATCTTGGTGCATGTGTACAAATTATACCTCATGTAACAGATGAAATTAAAAATAGAATACGGAAAATAGCAAATGATGAACAATTAGATATTTTGCTTGTTGAGTGTGGAGGAACTGTAGGTGATATTGAAAGTCTTCCATTTTTAGAAGCATTGAGGCAGATTAGAGTTGAAGAAGGAGCAAATAATGTAATCTTTGTTCACGTCACTTTGGCGCCATCACTTGATGTTGTTGGAGAGCAAAAAACAAAACCAACCCAACACAGTGTTCAAGAATTAAGAAGAATTGGTATACAGCCAGATTTACTTTGTATAAGATGTTCATTACCATTACAAGATAAAACAAAAGAAAAAATCTCAATGTTTACTAATGTCACAACAAAAGATGTATTCTCATGTCATGATGTAAAATCAATTTTTATGGTTCCACAAGCATTATTTGAGCAAGAATTAGTTAATGTTATCTTTAAGAAATTTGAGCGTGTAGGATATGTCAACGCATCTGAAAATTGGGATAAATGGAATAAAATTGTTAATTCAATGAACACAGATGGTGAGCCAATCAAAATTGCGATGGTTGGAAAATATGTTACATTAGCAGACAGTTATGTTAGTGTAAATCATGCGTTAAAACATGCAGGTGCATCAATTGGCAGACCTATAGAAATTGATTGGATTGATTCAGAAACATTAAACGGCAACATAGGTACGCTTGAAAAATACGGTGGAATTTTAGTTCCAGGTGGATTTGGAACAAGAGGTTCTGAAGGAATTATAAATGCTGCAAACTTTGCACGTGAAAATAATATTCCATATTTGGGAATTTGCTTTGGTTTCCAACTTGCAGCAGTATCATTCGCAAGAAATGTTTGTGAGTTATCACACGCAAATTCTACTGAAATTGATGATAAAACTGAATGCCCAATAATTGATTTATTGCCAGAACAGAATGTGGTATCAGATATGGGTGGATCACTAAGATTAGGTGCAAACAAAATTATCATTAAAAAGCAAACAAATGCTCACCAAATTTATCAATGTGAATTGATTTCTAAAAGACATCGTCATAGATATGAATTCAACACAAATTACCTTGATGAGTTCAATGAAAAAGGAATGATATTTTCTGGTGAAAGTGATAATGGAAGAAGAATGGAGATACTTGAAATTCCTTCGCATAAATTTTTTATGGGTGTGCAATTCCATCCTGAATTTAGTAGTAGACCTGGATTTCCAGAACAGATGTTTAAGGCATTTACATTAGCTGCTACACAAAACTAGTTTATCATAAAAATCTGTTTTTAGTTTAAACTGGCATATTATCACTTTTTAGAATATGTTTACGTTTAAAAGTGATGCATGATCTCAATATTACTAATTTCAGTATTAGTATCATGAATACTATTACTAACTTTAGTATTAGTGATAATGTTTATAAAAAAATATTAGATTTAAATTGTTAGTAATATCGGGTTACACATTGGTTATATTTTCTATATACGTAAAAAAACTAATGAGGATGTTAAGATAAAATGATTGAAAAGTACTGTGTAAGTTGTTTAAGACAAACGATTCATGGTATAACCGGTACAAATGATATACCTCAAACCATATGTATGACATGCAAAATCATACGACCATTAAAAAATAAAACGATCAAACTATCACAGAATAAATTTATTCTATAGATAAAACAAACGATATTATAATTTTGAAATAGTGAGGAAATACCACATTGTATTTTATAGCAGATTAGGCAGAATTTGTTTCAAATTATAACAATTTACTATATTATACAGTTCTAACATATATTGCAGTTTAACACACTAGTCATTTATGCAAGTCGGTATCTATGGAAGTGGCATTTCAGATTCCACTTTAAAATACTTGCAAAGAATTCTAAGCGAACATGGAATAAATCATTTTATTCTTTCTTCAAAGCAAAGATCAAAGAATGTTGACTGTATTTTAATTTTAGGTGGTGATAAAGCAGTAAGAAGTTATTTTCATAATACGTTTGATTCATCTATACCAGTTTTGGGTATAAATGAGTCAGAATCAGATGGGTTTTTAGCACAAGTTGACCTGAAACAATTTTCAACATATGTTAAACGTCTAAAAAAGACGGATTACCTAATTGAAAAAGTAACTAGACTTGGCATTAAGATTGATGGAAAGAGTGTTTATCCTGTGTTAAATGATGTAGCAATTTTTCCGTCAAAGAGTGCAATGCTGATGGAACATATTTTACGCGTAAATGGTAATGAAGTTTGGCATGATAATAGTGACGGAATTATCATATCAACACCAATAGGTTCATCTGCATACTCTATGTCTGCTGGTGGACCAATAATATTTCAAGATTCATCAGTGTTTGGAATTATATCTGTCAATTCTCTTGATATAATCCGAAGACCACTAATTGTCTCTGATGAAAGTAAAATTGAGATTGATGAAATCTCTGCAAGATTATATTGTGAGGTAATACTTGATGGATTAGATAGGTACAAAGTGAAAAAGTCAGTAGAGGCAACCAAGTTTTTACCTTCAGCTAACATAATACGTATGACAAAGGATCCAACTGCAATTTCTGCACTTGCCAAAAAAGTAAAACTCGCTGGAGATTTGTTTAATATGCCACCAAGCTCTAAGTTATTACTAAAAATTCTAGAGTATGAAGGTTCTATGACACAAAAAGAGTTGATATCAAAAACATTATTACCAGGCAGAACAGTCCGCTTGGCTATGAGTCATCTATTAGAAAAAGGATATGCAAAAAGAAAAGTGTCAATACGTGACTCTAGACAAAAAATTTATGAGATTTCCAAAACATAACGTCGTAAATAAAATGTATTCTTATAAATATAATTAATGTATTTTTAATAACATCAATGACACGAGATTTAGCTTTTGATCTATTAGACGAGTTAATTAATCATAGAAAATGTAAAAATTGGCAGTTAGTTGGTCATAAACATTGTAATTTTAATGAGTTAACATTAAATCTTAATTGTTCACCTACCGCGTTAAGAAAAGTAGCAAATCAACTTATCAATGAAAAAAGAATAGTTCAGCAAATTGATCCAACAGATCTAAAAAAACAAAGATTAGAATTCATTGTTTTAAGCACGGATTTTAGGGCTGTCTTGCATAACATGCAACATTTTGTTGATTTCACTGACAAACAGATTATTAAACTTGCAAAAAAATTAAGTCGAAAAGAAATTTATTATAATACTAAAAGATACAGATTAAACCCAAAAAATGTATCACTTCAAGGAAAAGCATTGAAAAAGGATCAAGTTCTTTATAACAATAGTGTGGAAGTTATCCAAAGTGAAGTTACAGGTAAGATGAACAGAAAAATACTGCCACTTTATGAACAATATATTGACAAGTTCAACATGATATTGAATAGTCTAAATGACCTTTTGATTACCAGTTTTTTTACAAAAACCGAAAGTTTTGAGAGAAAAAAACTGGATTTTATTCTAAATAAGATCATAAAATCATTAAAAAATTCAATGATTATTATACTAAACAGTCATGAAGAATATCGCGATATAATATTACGTGATATTGAATTCAAAATAAGAGATTTATATCGTTATAACAGGATGTCAAGCAGTTTCTAACTCATTAATCAAATTATCTTTAATTCACTTGTATTTCCTTTGACTTAACATGATATTTTTCTGTGTGTATATTTTATTGATATTTAATCATTATAATTAATTTGAACAATAATTCAGGCATAGTTAAATAAAGTTGGTTAACTATAACTGCCTGAATTTAACCATGTTATAAAAATATGAGCCATTATTCTCAATTTCTCTCTTTTGTGGAACTTTTTTAAGACCAAAATTTTTCGATTCTAACGCAGCTTGTGCAGCACCACCAGCAAATGATAATGCCCATAAAAAATCCTTCTCTTTAAGCAGTGTACAACAAAATGTTGCAGAAAAAATGTCACCAATACCAGTTGTATCAATTAATTCTATGTTAGGCAGTTGTATTGAGTAAATTCTATCTTTCACTAACAAAGAGATATTTTGTTTATCTGTTAGTATAACATATTTAATTCCTTGTTTTTGGATAGATTTTAATGCACTATCATCGTTTTTTCCAGTCATTGCAATCAATTCATCTGAATTAACCTTGATAGCAGAGATATCACTTAAATCTAGTTTTGTCTCTTTAAGAAAAATCTTATTATTGGAATCATGTGTTCGTAAAAATCCCTGTGGATCCAAAAACACAAAATTTGATGAGTGTTTAATCTTTTGAAATAATTGTACTGAAATTTCATCATAGACAGGGCTTATTATCAGTCCATCACTTTGCTCATCTACATATTTTAACTCTTCACATCTGTTTTCAATGAATAAATTTCGATCAGAATCATTAAGAATTATTTTAAAATGTGTTGTTAATTTTTCAGATTGCCCATCAATCGTTTTGATATAATTTTCTTTCAGGAAATTAATTAGGGGAAAATCTGGACCAAACTTTGTAGATAGAAACACTTCACACTTTTGATATCTTGCTGTAAGGGAACAATAACAAGCAGGACCACCTGGAACATCATACACAACATCACCATCAACAATGTTATCTATAGTGGCATGTGAATAAATTCCGATCTTCATGACATTTTATATAATTATGTTGATTTAGTTTTTTGCATTTTCCTTAATACAGTCTTTGGATATAGCATTATCATGTTTTATGATAACTTGTATATTTGATTTAAGACAAATATGGCATAATACATTCATGATTTTTATAAGATGATAAGCATAAAATATTTTCAAAAAATATCCAAAAAATTATTATCGCATTTATATATTGATAAATTGATGTCATATCATGCCACTAAAACGTGCAAGTAGAGGTAGAAGAAAAGGTGGAAAAGGTTCATCGGGAACTATTCAATGTGTAAACTGTGGTGGAACTGTTCCAAAGGATAAGGCAAAAAAAGTAACCTCAAGGGTAAGTTTAGTAGAACATCAATTGGCAAAGGAATTACGTGCGCAAGGAGCATATATTTCTGCACCAAGAATTACAAAATGGTATTGTATCTCATGCGCTATACACTTTAAGGTTTTAAAAATTCGTTCAGCTGATAAAAGAAGGCAGCACACAAAACTAAGATAATCTATCTATTCTTTGTTAGTATAACCAGTCTTTGAAATAATGTAATTATTGTGACAATTATCACTATTATGATTGCAATTTCCATAAAACCGGCAATTCCTATAATGGCAATTATGAGTAATCTCTCTGCACGTTCACCAATTCCTATCCCCTGCATTGAAATTCCTGCAGCATCTGCACGTGCACGTGTGTAGCTTACTAACAGTGATAATGTAATTGCCAAAAACACAAGATAGGGTTCAGTATAATTTCCAATTAGAATGCCAAAAAATATTGCAACTTCGGCAATCTTATCAAATATTGAATCCAGGAAGCCTCCCATTTTGGACATCTTGTTTGTATATCTGGCAACCTGACCATCAACAATATCAAAGAAGCCAGAAATAAGTAGAATTATTCCGCCTATTATTAGTGAAAATTCGTAGCCTATACCATACACAATAGATGATACAAATGCAAGTGCTAGACCTATCGCGGTAAATACATTTGCTGAAATACCAGTCGCTGCAAAAGTCTTTCCAATTTTTTCCAGAGTAGGTTTTAGTGATTCTCTAAGATTGTTTAGCATAATTCATTGCAATTATTGTTGAAATCATCTTTGCCGCAAGTGATGCCGTAGAGCCATTATCAAATGATGGATTTAACTCGACTATATCAGCAGACACTATGTTTCTTTCCTGAAGCGATGTTATCATATCATATAACTCACGAGATGTTATTCCTACAGATTCTGGATTTCCAACACCTGGTGCAAATGCAGGATCGAGAACATCTAAGTCAATACTTGTGTAAATACTATCAAAATTTTCAGTCAATTGATTTAATAATTTAGGACCATCACCATCACGAATTTGTCGATTTGTAATAGTCTTAATATTATGTTCGTGTAAAAATTCCAATTCTTCTTTAACAAAAGCTCGTGCACCAACATGAATTATATTTTCAGAACCACGTTTTTCCACAATCCGTCTCAAATATGCAGCATGGCTTAATTTAATATCCGCATATTGATCACGTAAATCATAGTGTGCATCAAAAACAACATAGCCTGTCTCTTTTGGAAAACTCATGTATGTGCCATATGTGAGAAGATGTTCTCCACCTAAAATTATTAGTTGACTCTTATTTTTTTGCAATTCTTTTGTAGTTTTTTCTACCATATCAATCATTTTTGTTGCAACTACAGTATGCTGTATGTTTCCTAAATCCTGTATATTCATGGTTTCCAAGTCTACACCAAAATCTGATTCAAATATTTCTATATTGTTAAATGCATTACGTATTACATCAGGGCCAAATCTACATCCTGGTTTGTAAGAGTGTGTTGAATCAAATGGAACACCGAATATGCTAGCAATCAGATCTGAATCATTATTGGGTGAAATTATCAATGGAGATTGCGTCAAATACAAATCTGCATAACTCATCTTATTTCAGATCCAAATTACACCATTAGATAAACTCATACTTGAATAACTGGTCTTTTTGAAAGTAGCAAAGGAACGTTGAGTGAAGAATATGGTTTATCGTCTGTTTGAGAGTGAATTTCTGTAACAAATTCATCAAACGATACTTCTTTGACATCATTTACATTTCTTTCACGTATACTCAGATTTTCTGAGCTAGCCTCACGCTCACCTATTACTAATATGTATTTGATCCATTCTTTTTCTGCTTCCCGAATTCGTTTTCCTATAGTATCATTTCTGTCATCAATGTCAACTCTAATTTTTTGACTAGATAGTTTTTCTGCCAACTTTTTACTAAAGTCCAAAAATTCATCTTTCAGTGGTATAACTCTAACCTGTATTGGTGCAAGCCATAATGGTAATTGTGGCTTACGGCCTTCTCTAGAGTCAGTCGCTGCTTTTTCTAATAATGTATACATAACTCGTTCTATAGCACCGCTAGGCGAATTATGTAAAATGATAGGATTTTTTGGTGTGTTATTTTCATCTACAAATTCTATTCCATAACGACTACCATTCTCTACATCAATCTGA
>Ga0114996_10007097_pt1 | contig 12784 bp, 11 predicted proteins | sample ArcticOcean_MG_C_4_FD_87039 | JGI IMG/M metagenome (GOLD analysis project Ga0114996, IMG submission 87039) | Marine microbial communities from western Arctic Ocean - ArcticOcean_MG_CB4_134 | ecosystem: Environmental > Aquatic > Marine > Oceanic | place: Arctic Ocean: Canada Basin | collected... | reverse complement strand
TCATCCGCTCGTTCTTGTGCCGCAGCCTGTTTGGCCGCAGCCTTCTCTGCGGCGGCTTTGTCTGCCGCGACTTTGTCTGCCGCGACTTTCTCGGCGGCAGCCTTCTCCGCAGCGACTTTCTCGGCAGCGGCTTTCTCGGCAGCGACTTTCTCTGCAGCAGCCTTCTCCGCAGCGACTTTCTCGGCAGCAGCCTTCTCCGCAGTGGCCTTCTCTGCCGCGACTTTCTCTGCCGCGACTTTCTCGGCAGCAGCCTTCTCTGCAGCAGCCTTCTCCGCAGCGACTTTCTCTGCGGCAGCCTTCTCTGCCGCGACTTTGTCTGCCGCGACTTTGTCTGCAGCAGCCTTCTCTGCCGCAGCGGCTTTCTCGGCAGCAGCCTTCTCGGCAGCAGCCTTCTCCGCAGTGGCTTTCTTAGCGGCGGCTTTGTCTGCGGCAGCCTTCTCCGCAGCAGCTTTCTCTGCAGCGGCTTTCTCTGCAGCGGCTTTCTCGGCAGCGGCTTTCTCGGCGGCAGCCTTCTTTTTGGCGGCGTCTTTGTCTTCCTTGGGTGGGGTCTTGGTGCTCTTATCCGTGGCCGGCTTTGTCTCGGTGGCTTTGTCCTTTTCCGGGGCCGGCGGATCGGCGCTCACCGATGGACTAGCGAATACAGCCAGGACGAAAAGAGACACTATATATACCCGAGTACGCATCAGGGCGAGAATAGGGGCAGAGCTGGGGCTTGTAAAGAAAGCCACCGCCTCATTGGAGAACCCTTCGTCGTTCATTTCCCAACCCGGCATTGACGAGGCGCGTCATCCGCGCAACAATTCGCCACCGTGAGCACCGATACCGATATGGACCGTTTGGTCGAAACGATCACGGCGCGCGTGCGTGAGCAACTTGCGAGTGCGACGCCGGAGAGTTCGACGGACAGCGCTTCGTCTCCCTATGCCGATACCAGTCGTCCGTGCGCGGCGACCAAAGGCCAGTGCATCGGTTGTGGATGGGCGGTGCGTCGTCGTCCCAAAGACGTGGAGAAGATCCTCTCGTTGGGTGCATCCCGGGTGGCAAGCAGCGTGAACGTCACTCAGGGCGGGACCGTGCCGACCAACTTGTCTGGGTACATCGACCACACCTTGCTCAAAGCGGATGCCACGCGTGAAGACGTCCAAAAACTGTGTGAGGAGGCGCGTGCGCACAGTTTTGCGACGGTCTGTGTGAACACCTCCAACGTGCGTTTGGCTGCAAGCCTCCTTCGGGGGTGCAGTGTCGGCGTGTGTACCGTGGTGGGTTTCCCATTGGGAGCCATGACCGGTACAGCCAAAGCCTTCGAGACCCGGGAAGCCATCCGTGCGGGGGCTACGGAGGTGGACATGGTCATCAACGTGGGCGCCATGAAGAGCCGGGATTACACCACCGTGCTCGACGACATCTGTCGTGTGGTCGAAGCGGCGGGCAGCACACCGGTGAAGGTAATCCTGGAAACCGCCATGCTGACCGACAATGAAAAAGTCGTCGCCTGCTCATTGGCCAAGATCGCCGGCGCAGCGTTCGTCAAAACCAGCACCGGGTTTGGTCCGGGCGGCGCCACCGAAAAAGACGTCCTCTTGATGAAGAGCACCGTGGGCGACGAGCTGCAGGTCAAGGCCTCGGGCGGCGTGCGCACCACCGAAGACGCCAACAAGATGATCGCCGCGGGCGCCACCCGCATCGGCGCCAGCGCGTCGGTCTCCATTGTGACCGGCAAGAAGAGCAATGGCGGAGCGAAAAAAGCACCTCGTAAATCTCTGTATTAGGGTGGGTTTTCGGCGCGGGCGGTTGGCCGCTCGCCGCGTGGGCTGCGCTCGGTCGGCGTTGCAATTCCTCGACGTAGCGCTGCTACGCCATCGTCATTGCGCCTGGATCGAACACACCCCACACAACGATCGCCTCAACCGCCCACTTGAAAACCCACCCGGTGGGTAATCGGAAGGCCAGGTCTTTACGCGCTGCTACGCCATCGTCCCAATGCCTTGTCATCACACATCCCATCCTGCCATTGACTCCAATGAACTCTTGAAAACCCACCCGGTGGACAATGGGAAGATTGGGCCGCTTTGGACGCGAGACGGAGCGGCGGTGGAAACCTCGGCCAAGATAGCGGATAGTGTACGCATGGGACGACTCATGAAATATTCGGTGGCCGGCATTGTCCTCAGCTCGATCGCAGATGGGCTTGGCGCGAGTATGGGCGTGACGCTCATGTCTGGTTTCATCGGTCCGCCCCTGCTCTACATGGCTTGGCTGGCGATCCGGAAGCCGCACGGCTGACGGCCCCGGTTCAAAGTCCCGGCAACGTCACCATCATCGGCTTCCCATCCCGATCAATCCGCATCAGCGGCCTTTGTTTCATCCGGCGAAGGGCCCGGATCCACTGAAAACGCCACTGAATGGGGGTTTCGTCCACGTGGGTGATGATATCGCCGGCGCGGAGCGGGGCCGAGGGCGTGCCGGCCACCAGGAGGCCCGCAGGCACAGACAGGAACAAACGAAAGTCGATGCTCGTCAGATCGGGAACGAGATAGCGCATCCGCGTGAACATCGCGGCCTCGCGCACAATGGCCTCTTTGGCCTCCAGCGTTTTGCGCAAGGTGGGGCCTTTGCCTCGATGGTCAAACACCACCGATGGGTTTTCTCGAAGATTCAGTGAGGTTCCGAAACGCAGGGCGGGCGCGGCGGGCGCGATCACGCCTTGTTGGATCGCCTTGGACACGAGCGCGCTGACCGCCGTGCGAAGCGTCCGCCGAATGGTGGGTCGTGTGTCGAAGTCGGACACCTGAGCGAATCGGTCCTCGACCGCAGTCTGGGTTCGTTCCAAGAGCACACGATTGCTGCTGGGATGAACGAGGCGAACGCGCACATGAACCCGCGAGTTGTACGAACGATGCCGGCGGCGCTGCCCCTTGAACTCCACCTCGGCAGCCCGATCGGCTGATTCGTCTTCCACCACGCTCTCCAAAACAACCAAACGCTCGGCAGCGATCCCCTGCTTGGCCGTTCGGGGAACCAGGTTGGTCTGTTGCAGATAATCGGCCGGCTGGGCTGCGGGGCGGATTTGGTCGAACTCCCAGGGCGCGATCACATCCAGCCCTTTGTGTGTCTCCAACACCGCGATGACGTCGCGGGTCTTTTCGTAGCGGTCCCAGGCCTGCATGTCCGCGATACGCAGGTCGATAGGGTTGACAACCACCGCGTCGATTGGGAGGGTTTCAGTCGGTGAGCGATTCTGCGCCGTGACGCTGCTGCACCCGATCGTGACAGTCAGCGCACCGAGAAGCATCCAGAGAGAATGTTTCGGCTGAGCAGAAACAACGCTTGACAGTCGGTTCATAGCCCCTATACTGCCACCCGCTTACCGCCGGAGGAAGTCCAGATGGCTCGAGTTACCGTAGAAGACTGCTTGGACAATTGTGAAAACCGGTTCGCGTTGGTCATTTTGGCCACCAAACGCGCCCGGCAACTTATGGAGGGAGACCAGCCCATGGTCGACTCCAAGAACAAAGCCGGCGTCACCGCTCTTCGTGAAGTGGCCGCAGGAAAGGTCGAATTTGATCGAGAGATCGTCGATCTACTCAAGGACGGCATTCGCTAACGTACGCGATTTTCCCCGTTCCACTCATTCGATAGACTCGTCGCAGCTCCGAAAGCAGGGAGCCCGTTTGTTCGTTGCGCGGGAATCGGTACGCCAGGTATTGGCAGTAGCGTAGCGCGAGTCGGTTGGCCTCTTCGTAACGACTGCGTTCCTGTTCACACACCACCGAATCTCGAATTTGGCTGCTCACAAAGAGCCTCCCGATGAGGTCCTGGGCCTCCGTGCCGGTGGTGAAGAGGAGCAAAGCAAACTTGTCGATCTCCGCCTGCAACTCCAACTCCAGTTGGGAGACTTGGCGGTCTCGCTCGGCGACCAGGGCCAAGTAAAGCAGGTGGCTGACCCCTTCTACACAAATGCAGAGATTTTCCAGACTCCAGTTGTTTCGCTTTTCGATCAGGGCGTCGTCCACCACCAAGGCCAGTTCAAGGGCCTCGTCAGTCTGTTTTACCAGCACTTGTTCGGGGCGATTCAGGTCATCATTAGGCCATTGGGACCGCGGCACGATGAAGGCGTTGATGTCGAAGGTCGGGTGTAGCCGGTAGAGCGAGGAGAGATGGTCCAGGACGGATTGAAACATCAGTTTAGTGATCCCTTGGCAGGCTGGAGGACAAAGCCCAACTTCGTGAGTTTCCGGGCGAGGCGGTCACATCGAGTACGCTCCCAGCGTTTGTAGAGCTTCATGATGCCTTCGGGACTACCCAACTGGGAACGCACGACCAATTCGGTAATGACGTCGACCAAGTCTTCGAAATGGCACGCCAACGAGGCATAGAGTTCTCGGAAACGGCTGCCAAGCAAGCGCTTCGACGACAGATTCGAGACGTTCTCGTACGCCATCCCACCCATATTGATGTAGTAATCCAGGTCCAGGCCTTGCCGTTCAATGCGGTCGGCAAAGAATCCCGATTTGTACAGGGCGATGTCCCCGAGGTATTTCAAAACCCGGACTCTTTCTTCATCGTTGCTCTCTAGCGCCCGCTTCAAGATGAACGCGAGCGGCTCTTCGTCCAGCCCACTTTTCGTGGTGCGAAAGAGCTCCTGGGTGTTGGAAAACCGGAAGAGTACGCCGGCTAAATACACCTGCGTGTGCGCAGGGGCGGGGTTACCAAGTTCGCTCGACAGGCGAGCGATCTCGGTCTGGAAAAACGCATACAGGCTTCGTTGTACCTGCGGCGTTTTATTGGGTGAGTCAATCATCAGGACCTCTCCAACGCTGCGGACCCTCTACCCATTAAAAACGGGCATCCGTTCTTTTACTTTAGTGTTCTTAGACGTTAGTGGCAAAAAACCTCTTCTGGAGTATGCTCAGCGGGTGATCCTTCGAACCCCAAAGATGTTGCTATGGATCGGCCTGTGGGTCGTGCTCACAGGGTGTTGTACGCACCGTTTTACCAAACCTGCTCAACCGCTCACGGAGCCGCAGTCTGTGATGGATGGCGTCAAGAAACGCGCCGCCTTGTTGACAAGCTTCGAGTTCAACACGCGCGTGGCCCATTATGGGGAATCAGGGGTGTTTAAGGGCGCCGTGGATGTGTTGGGCCATCGTCCGGCTCGGTTGCGTTTTGAGGTGCTTTCTCCCACCGACGACACCTTGGCGGTGGTGGTCTCGGACGGGAAGCGATTTATAAGTCATGAGCGAGGAAAACCACGTTGTCTTGTGGGGCCCGCCTGCGCTGCGAACGTGTCTCGCCTCTTGCCTATCGCATTTGAAGGGTCGGAGCTGTTTGATTTGTTAACAGGAGGCACGTCGTTTTTGACCCATGATCAGGCGGACGTCACATGGGACGATTGCGAAGGGGCGTACCGATTGACACTGCGACGAAAGATCGACGACACCGAGCAGACGGTGTGGTTGTCGCCCGACTCGTTTGTGACCGCCAAGATGCGTGTGGTACGAAAGAAGAAGGAACTCTTTGTACTCGAATACGATGACTTCCGAACCGTCGGCGGCGTGGAAGTCCCCTTTTCGATTCGGCTGACGTCAGAACATCGTGGAACCGATTTGAGTATTGACCTTCGGGAGGCGTACATCAACGAGACCAAGCCGGGAACGCTCTTTGAGCCCACTTGTCCTCAGGGCACTCAGGAGGAGGAGGTTCCATGTCCCTAGGCAGCTTCATCGTCTTGGAGGGCATTGATGGTTCTGGGACAACGACTCAGCTGCATCAGATCGCCGAGTGGTTGACTGAACAGGGCCATGGTGTTCACCAGACCTGGGAACCGACGGACAACTTGATTGGACGTCAGATTCGTTCGCTTCTTCGTGGAGAGACAGGCCCCGTGGAACCCGCCGTCCTGGCGTTGCTTTTTGCCGCCGACCGTCTGGACCATTGGGCGGTGGAAATTCAACCCAACCTCGAAAAGGGGAGCCATGTGCTCTGCGATCGCTACGTAGGGTCGAGCCTGGCATATCAAGGCCTGACTTTGGATTTGGCGTGGGTACAACAAATCAACGCACGCGCCAAATGCCCCGACCTAACAATCTATTTGCGGGTGAGCCCGGAGCTCGCGCTCGCTCGAATTCAAGCCCGGGATGGAGAGCGTCGGGAGCTCTTCGAACGGCGTGATCTCTTGGAGGCCATCAGCGTCGCCTATGACCGACAGTACCTTGTGGGTGACACCCCGCGGGAGGATGTGGTGGTGGTCGACGGCGAACAAGCGATCGACACCGTGTACGCCGCTTGCCTGGACGCCGTGCGCGCCCATCTAAACCTGGCTACCAGTTGATGTTGTCTTCGTACTTCGTGTCGATGCGGTTTCCAACGTAGAGCACCGGACAATGCTCATAGATCCGTCGATACAGCCCGATGAGCGACAACACTTTTTTGACGTATCGGCGCGCTTGTCGAAAGGGGATGTCTTCAATGAACTCGTCCAAGGCCGTGTTCTTTCCCCGAAGGCGGATCCATTCGGCCATGCGGTGAGGTCCGGCGTTGTAGCTGGCGATGGCGAGTGCCTCTTGGCCATGGAACTTTTTCAGGAGCTGATTCATGTACCACGTGCCGTACTGAATGCTGACTTCGGGCTGCAGCAAATCTTCCGCCGAAAATTCCCAATGTTCTCGTTCCCGTGCGATGAGGTTGCCTGTGACGGGCAGGACTTGGACCAGCCCACGCGCGTTCGCTGAGCTAATGGCCAAGGCGTTAAAGGCGCTCTCTACGCGGGCAACGGCGCTCATGAGATAGAGGCTTTGATCGTAACGCTGCGTCTCTTCCCGCAACGTGGTCTCGTAGGGGAAGGGGAAACCCGCTCGGAACGTGGCGTTGGTGTCGGCTGTGGGAACGCCCTTGAGCAGTCTCGCATGGTCAGAAAAGGCCTCTTTGCGCTGTCCCCATGGATCGCCGGCCATGGCCAAGAGCGTGTAGGCGGCCCTTCGAAACGCGCTGGACACTCCGCGCATGGTTTCAATGCGTTGAATTTCACGCGCCAGGGCCTTGGGGCCAAGGCTTTGGGGGTGAGCCAACGACGCCCCCCACAACCCCCTCCGATTTTTCCGATGGTCGAGGTACAAACTGGTGGGTTGTGTGGCCAAGGTCCGTGCACGACCTGTCCGCGTGCGCTTGTATTCACTCAACGCGATGCGCAATTCGTGGCGCGCCAAGTTATCCAGCCCCAGGCGGTAGCGGATGCTGGCTCGCTTGAGTTCGGGAAAGGCGTTCACCCATGGTGTGGCCAACGCGTGAAAGCGGTTTGGATCGCGGGGGGCATGGGTTGGAGGCAGGCTGCTTCCGTCAATCGATAGCCAATGCACACGCGCTTGGCCAGCCTTGCGATCGTCGCTACTCGGCAAGTGATTGGTGGCAGCGCCTGTGTGCTGAATCACCCAGTCGTCCTGGCCCATCTCCAAAAGTCGATTGATGGCCTGGAGTCCGTAATACGATCGTGGATTGGCAGATACGACCGTCTGAAAGGACTTCTGAGCCTGCTTCAAGCGCTCGCGACGTTGTTGTGTTCGTCCCAGCCAGTATCGTGCTTTTTGAGCGATGCTCCGGGTCCGTACGGCCAGCTGGCGAAATCCGGTCTCTGCATCCTTGAGTCGTCCTGTTTGGTAGTGGAGCCAGCTGGTGAGCCACGCGTCGGCGAGCTTGTGCTGGGGGTCCAGGTGCCGCCGAAACAAGGGGGCGGCGCTCTTGAATAGCCCACCTTCCCGAAAGAGCTTGGCAGCCACTTGCTCTGCGTCTTCGGTCCGGCGCTCCAAACGACGAGCTACACGCACGGCCTGCTTGGTCTTTCCCTGTCGTTGGAGGATCTTGAACCGAGCTCGTCGGACGCGTCGACTGGAGAACCCAACGCTTTGTGCGGTGCGCATGGCGGCCAGGGCCTCATCGAATCGCTCGAGGAATTCGAGGGCTTTCCCGCGCTCCCAATGCACCTTGGCTTTGTCAGCACGTGTGGTCAGTCGCGGTACGAGGGCATCGAGGCGCTCAAGCGCGTCGGCCCAGCGCCTGGATTTTCGTAATGCTGTGGCCCATTCGATGTCATCGTTTAGTCCCCAGGCCGGGATGGTCTGTCCCGCTGCGCGTAACCGTTCAAGCGCCTGACTGGCCAAGACTCCGGCGTGGCTCTCTGGCACCTCTCGCTGGATTCGGCGATGGATCTTGAGGGCTTCTGCGGTGTGTCCTAGGTGTTCCAAACAGATGGCCATGCGCAGTCGCACATTCCATCGGCGTGGGTACACTGGGTAGTGTTTGAGCCCCTCTTTGTAGCGGCGCAGAGCGCGCTCGTGTCGGGTGGCTTCGAAGAGCGCGTCCGCCCGATCGAACTCCGCCTGCGGTGCCAACGGGCTGCGGGCGGTGGAGATAATCTCCGTAAGGGGTTTCACCGCGTCCTCAGGTCGTCCTAGGGCCCGCAACGATGCGGCGTGCGCCGACAGGGACACGTCCCGAATGCTCTCCGGGATGTTGGCGTCTCCAAGGGTAGCGACGGCTTGTTCATGGTGACCGGCTTGGGACTGCCACACCCCCAACAAGGCCGTGGCCAAGGGGACATCGGGGTTGTTGGACTGTTTGGGTAGCCACTCTCGAAGCGTCCCCAGGCTGTTTTCGTGATCGCCTGTGTCGTGCAACGCGACAATCGCGTCCAGAGTGTCTGCGATGACGGTGGGTTTGGATGTGTTATCCAAGCCGCGACGTGCGAGACGATTCGGGTGTTCCGAGACTCGGAGCGCGACCACGTCGGAGGGGACGGATGGCTCTGGCGTTTCGTTGTTCGCGACCGGGGCATCCATGGAAAGAACTACGGCCGTGGTTACGGCACCCAGGCAGATCACTCCCGCGAAGAGAATCATTTGCTTCTTGGCGCTCATTGACACGGCGCCACCCTATCAGAATGGAGGAGCCGTCAGCCAGAAAAGGTTTTGTTCGATGCGAAGTGGGGCGATCGTCGCGTTTTTGTCTTCAACGGCTCTTGGGCAACGGTTGGATTTGGTCCTGGAGCCATTGCGCAGCCGCTTTCCAAATTGCACGAGGACAACCGTGTCCGGCGCCGTGTGGCACAAACGAAACCTTGTATCCTTGCACGCGAAAAGCTGCTGCGGCCTCGCGACCTTCTTGAAAGGGGATTGTTCGATCACGTCGCCCGTTGGCCAAAAAGAGCCCCGGGGCACCCACAGAAGCAGACTGTATGGTGAGATTATCGGGGACTAGATAGCCCGCCAAGGCGATGGCGCCACCGATCTGCTGGGGATGCTCGGCCGTGACACGCAGCGCGATGACGGCGCCTTGGCTGTACCCGATCAGATAAGGCAAGGGGGCCTCGGGCCATCGGAGGCGCAGGGTGTCGAGCAAGTCCACGAGGCGAGAGACGGAAAAGCTGGCGTCCGAATCGGAACTCGCCCGTCGGATCTGGTACCAGGAGTGTCCCCGCCGGGTTGGGAAGGGCGCGTTGGGGAGGACGATTCGAAGTGGTAACCGCATCAGACGTTTGACCAGACGCCCCATCTTTTTTCCGGTGGACCCGGCCCCGTGAAGGGCGATGAGGATGGGTGTACTGGCGTCCACGGAGGCGGGATTCCACACAGTGTATTCGAGCGGATCCCCACTGCTGGAGGACATGGGCTGGATGGGGGCGCGGGGTGACTGAGTCCAGCCGCTTGGCGCCCAACCCATCAGGAGCCCGAGAAACCACAAAATGAAGACGGAGCATCGCACGATCGAATGGCTACTCTTCGACGCCTACGATTTTTGCGGGAATGGCCGTGAAGCGAAATCCCGTGGACACGGCGTCGGGCCCAGCGGGTGGTTTTGTGTCGACATCTTCTTTTAGGATGAGGTCGATGAGCTGCACGACCGTTTCTTTGGGCAGGGGTAAGTCGTTTTCGTCGATCATTTCCAGGGCGGTGGAAAAAATCTCTTTGGGCACTGCGCCGGCGATGATGCCGTTGGTCATGGCCACGACCTTGTTTCCGAGTAGCGTGATGTCCGCGCGGACCGTTCCATAATGGAGTTGGAGCAGAAAGGGCTCGTTGTTGAAGAGCGGTACGTTCAAGGGGAAGTTGTACGCCGGACCGCCCGCGGTCAACACGCCATTTTGGATGGTAGCGTTGTCCAACAGGATGAGGGCTTCACAGGATTCTGAGAGGGCTTGGTCGTCGATTTCGAAGTTGCATTCGTCCACCATGGGATCGCAACCGCTTCCGACCAAATCGGCGGCATAGAGCGCGAGACTGAAGGGTTGGCCATTGGTCTTTGGGTCGATCAGTTCGAAGAGCAAATTGACGTCGCCCGAACCCATGGCGTCCAATAGCGCGGGATTGGCCAGGGGAGCCAGGGGGCTCAACGCGTTGTCGATGCCATTGCTGCACATTCCAACGGGGGCACAAGTGGCGGGGTTCTGATCCACGTCCAGACCGTTCCCCGGTTCTCCGTCTTCGCCGAGCAAGAGCATGTTGGCTCGAGCGACGGTGGTGCCGAAGTCGGGTACACACTTGCAGTTGGACGAGTCCCCGACGCATTGGCCGTCGATACAGGTTTCGTCGACGGTGCACTCGATCCCGTCATCGCAGGGCCCAATGAACTGTGGGTTTTGACAGCCCACGGACTCGTCACAAAAGTCTGTTGTGCAGGGGTTGCCATCGTTGCAGTCATTGGCAAATCCGGCCTCGCAAACGGCGTTGTTGCACGCATCATTGACGGTGCATGGGTTCCCATCGTCGCAGTAGTCTGTGTGTGGGGTGTTGTTGCACGCGAACGTCGTGGTGTTGCAGGAATCGTTGGTGCAGGGATTTCCGTCATCACACAAGTGGACAGCACCGGAACAACACGCGCTCTCGACGAGGGTGTGGTAACAACCAAAAACGGCGTCGCAGTGGTCGTCGGTGCACTCGGTGTCGTCGCTACAGAACGTGGGCGCGCCGGGCACGCAGGTGCTCTCCACGCAGGTGTCTTCATCGGTGCATGCATCCCCGTCTTCACAGGCACCCTGGAACGCCACGTGGGCACACCCCAGATCCGGAAGGCACGTGTCGGTCGTACAAGGATTGTCATCGTCGCAGTCTTCGGCGATCGAATGGCAAACGCCGCCTGTACACACCGATTCGGGGGTGCAGGGGTTGCCGTCGTCACAGCTGCCGCTGGCCGGCGCATTGATACAACCCACCGTGGCTTGGCAGCTATCCACTGTGCAGTCGTTTTGGTCGTCGCACGTGGATTTGAGGCCCTTTTTACAGGTTCCCTTTTTGCAATAGTCCCCAAAAGTGCATGGATTGCCGTCCTCACACGGGGCGTCATCGCTCCGGTCGGACCATCCGATCTTGTTGAGGTCAATGTCACAACGTTCACAAGTGTTCGCCGAATTCAGGTCCCCGTGAGTTCGACAGACGTTGAAGATGAGGCAGTGGCCACTGGTCACCGGAAAGACGCATCCGCCCACGCCATCGCATTCATTGGCCGTGCACGGCCTGTCGTCATCGCAGGTGTACGGTGTGCCCGCGCATACGGTGTCGGTGCAGGTGTCGTTGATGGTGCAGCTGTCGTTGTCCGAACAGGGCAATCCGACCGTGCACGGTGGGGGGGGGAGAGTGCCGTCTTCGGCGTGGGAATCGGTGGTGTCCGTATCGCTCGTTTGTCCGTCCTTATCCGAGTGGGTATCGCCGATGTCGTGCGGATCGCTTGTGGTTCCATCGCCGCCACAGGACAGAGTCAGGGTAGCAATGGCCAGCATCCTCAGATACCGCGCACAAGCGCTGGATGGGATCATTATTGTACTCCGCCAGTGGCGACAGTCCAGCCTTGATCGCGGTACACGTCCACCACGTCAATGGCCAACTCGGTGCCTGGGGGGATGCCGTCAGCGAGACCACTGAGATCGATCGATGGGATGGGAAATCCGCCGATGGCACTATCGTTGAGCGCTGAGAAGAGATTGGGAACCACTTCATCGCCCAAGAGGCTTTCGATGAAGTCCGCCGCCCCGGAAAACTCTTCGCTGAGGACCACGACTTCGGTGATGAGCTTGCTGAAGTCACCAATCTCGATACCAAAGCCCTCGGGATTGGTGACCATATCGACGTACGCTTCGGCGCTCGCGAAGATGTCGAACTCCACTGGGTTGCCGAACACCGTCATCATGGCGTGGACGTTAATGTCGCCGATCTGCAGCATGATGTTCTCATTGGGATTGCAGCTGGTGATGATCGGCGGGAGCAGCAAATCCACGGTGACGTCCAGGTCTGCGATCCCGTATTTCTCCAGGGCGTCGGTGGGCATCAAGTCCTGCGGCAGGGGCAGCTCAAATACACCCGTGCGCCAGGCGGCAAACAAGATCTGGTTAAAGAGGTCGTCATTGATCGCGATCTGAAGGGCATCTTCCATGGGCAGCTGTAGTGATTCGGCGCCACCGCTCATGCATGCATCTCGTAGGAGTGATCCGAGTACGCTCTTGTTGTTCTTCTTGGGACTGAGAGCGGCGCCCCAGAGTTGGAACGTGCCGCCATCGGGGACCCAATAAGTGGATTCAAAGCCCGTGACGAAGTTGACCGTTCCTTGAGCACCTCCCTCAAAGAAGGGGCCGAACTTGAATTCGGTGGAGAAAGCGAGCGTGTCGAATGCATCGCCGAGCGTCTCCGGGATCTGTTCCCCAACCGTGTCCTCAAACTCCTTTTCGATGTCTGAGACGAAACTACCCACGATCCAATCCACCAGGAAGTCGAAGAGGGAACCCAAGATCCCGCTGATGTCGATG
>Ga0114996_10007095_pt1 | contig 12786 bp, 13 predicted proteins | sample ArcticOcean_MG_C_4_FD_87039 | JGI IMG/M metagenome (GOLD analysis project Ga0114996, IMG submission 87039) | Marine microbial communities from western Arctic Ocean - ArcticOcean_MG_CB4_134 | ecosystem: Environmental > Aquatic > Marine > Oceanic | place: Arctic Ocean: Canada Basin | collected... | reverse complement strand
TGGACCCCGGTGGGGCCGGTGCTCGGGGGGATGGGCAATGGTGTCCCTGGATCCGTATTTCTGTGAGGAGGCGAAGATGGAGAAATTGACCGTGGCAGTGGTGGGAGCGACCGGCGCCGTCGGGACGGAGATTCTCCGGGTTCTCGAGAGTCGGGACTTCCCCATGGATACCCTGGTTCCGCTCGCGAGTCCCCGTTCCGTGGGAAGAAGCGTGCGCTTTCGCGGCGAAGATGTCCCCGTACAGGCGCTGGCTGCGGATGCGTTCCAGGGGGTGGACATCGCGCTCTTCAGCGCGGGGGCTTCGCGCAGTCGGGAGTTTGGTCCCGCTGCTCGGGAGGCTGGAGCGCTGATGGTCGACAACTCTTCGGCCTTTCGAATGGACGCGGATGTTCCGTTGGTGGTCCCGGAGGTGAACGGAGACCAGTTGGGTCAGCATGGGGGGCTCATCGCGAATCCGAACTGTGCGGCGATCATCCTCACCATGGCCGTCGCTCCGCTGCGCCCACTCGGCGAGTTCAAGCGCCTGGTGGTGTCGACCTATCAATCGACCAGCGGAGCGGGAGCGCTGGGAATGGAGGAGCTCCTCGAGCAGACGCGGGGGTACCTCGAAGGGGATGAGCCGAAACCGAACGTGTTTCAGTTCCCGATCGCGTTCAATCTCTTCTCACACAACGCGGACATCGAGGAGAACGGATACAACGGCGAGGAGAACAAGGTCATGGAGGAGACCCGGAAGATCCTGGGGATGCCCGATCTTCCGGTCTCTGCGACATGTGTTCGCGTGCCCGTGCTCCGTGCGCATTGCGAGTCGATCAACCTCGAGTTCGATCGGGTGGTGGATCTCGACGAGGTTCGGAGCGCCTATGCGGCATTCCCCGGGGTCCAGATACTCGACGATCGCTCGAACAATCATTTCCCGATGCCGCGGGAGGTCACGGGCACCGATGATGTCCTCGTGGGTCGAATTCGGCATGATTTTGGTCGGCCGACGGCGCTCGACCTCTTCGTCAGCGGGGACCAGCTTCTCAAGGGTGCCGCGCTCAACGCAGTTCAGATCGCGGAGCTTCTCGCCGCGTCTCGTTAGGTCGATTTCGGCTCCAGCGGCTCCTCCTGTGCAGGAGTTGAATACGCTTCGCGATGGCGGTTTTTCGGGCGCGTGTGCATTCGGCGTGAGGGATTCCGCGAGCATCCAGAAGATCGCCCTCTGCGTGCGCGCCGGCGGCCTCGAAGCGAGACGATCCGTCGGGGGTGATGCGGACCGCCACGGATCCCTCCTGCTGATCGATGGCGCTCATCTCGTCACATCGAGCGCCGTGTGTCGCGCATCCTCCAAGCCATCCCAGCATCCATCCGGTGATCACGACGGGGGTCTTGAGCATCCTTCCTCCTTCCTCGCCCATTGGGTCCAAGCAGAGTTCGTGCCAGGCCCGACATGAAGGCCAACTGGTTGAAAGGATGGGGACGGTTTGGATTCGGATGGAGTCCGGAGGTCTCTTCTTGAGACTCTTCGTCCCGTTTCAGGACCTGCTTTTCCGGGCCATCTTCCGCGCCATGGCGGAGCGAAGCCGCTTGAGCTCTGGTTCGCTCAGTGCGTGTCGCTCCTGATGAACCCGTCGGCGCCAGGCGGACAACCCATCGGCGTCCTGTACGGCATGGGCGGCCGCCATCAGGGCGTCATAGCGGGGACTGAAATTGCCGATGAGCGCCTGGACAGCGGGATAGCTCATGCGATGTACGGGAGAGGCGCCCAGGCGCTCCAGCGCCTCGCGGTGGTGCGCCGTGGGGTATCCCTTGTGGCCGCGGAATCCGTACTTCGGAAACTCCTGATCGAGGGCGATCATGATCTCGTCTCGCGTGACCTTGGCCACGATCGATGCCGCGGCGATGCTGGCTTCGCGCCCATCTCCCCCCACGATTCGCGTCTGGCCGCAGCCGAGATCCGGGATCCGGTGACCGTCGACGAGAGCGTGTCCCGCCTTCGGGTTCAGGCGCTCGACCGCACGACGCATGGCGGCGAGCCCCGCGTGATGAATGTTGAGTTCGTCGATCTCGCTGGGTTCGACGACCGCGATGGCGACGGCGGTGGCGTGCTCTCGGACCTGGGTCAGCGCCCGCTCCCGAGCCCTTGGACTGAGCTTCTTGGAATCCTGGACGAGCGCGGTGTTGAAATCCGGGGGGAGGATGACGGCAGCGGCTACGACAGGGCCTGCGAGCGGCCCGATTCCGGCCTCGTCCACTCCCGCGACGAACGCGATGCCCTGTGCCCGAAGCTCCCGCTCTCGACGGCGCTCGGGGTCGATGCCGGTGGAGGCGTGCTTCTTCGGGAGGGCGGAGGTCATGAGGCGACTGTCGCAGAGTCGACAAGCGAGACGCAACCGGCCGAGCAGCTTGCGATCGAGCGGGGGAGTCCGGTTATGATGCCGTCTCCCCCCGCCGGCGATGTGGCCGGGTTCGCGGGGACCTTGTCGGAGGGAACTCGTGGAGTCCTTGAAGATCCTGTTGGCCAGCGGAAACGTCGGAAAGCTGCGGGAAATCGACGCGCTCACGGGAGATCTCCCCATCGAATGGTCGGGTCTGGGCGATTTCCCATCCATGACGATCCCTCCCGAAGATGGAGCGACTTTCGTGGACAACGCCATCCTCAAGGCGGCAGCCGCCGCATCCCAGTCGGGTCTTCCCGCGCTCGCTGATGACTCCGGGATCTGCGTGGACGCGCTGGGCGGAGGCCCCGGGATTCATTCTGCGCGATTCGCCGGCGCGCATGGGGAGGATGAGGCCAACAACGATCTCCTGCTGGAGCGACTGGTGGGTCGTCCGGACGCTGAGCGGGGGGCACATTTCCATTGCAGTCTCGCCGTCGTGAGCGCGCGGGAGCATCCCGTGATGCGATCTCCGGCGCCCGAGGGCGTCGTTCTCATCACGCTTCACCCGAAGTTGTCTGCCGGCCAATATGCCTGGGTCGCAGAAGGCCAGGTCCATGGACGAATCGCCCACGAGAGAGCGGGCTCCGGTGGTTTCGGCTACGATTGCCTCTTTCATCATCCGGAGTCTGGCGGCACCTTCGCTGAGCTCGACTCCGGCGTGAAAAACCAGATCAGTCATCGGGCGTCTGCGTTGAAGAGGGTGCGCGTGCTCTTCGAACTCGCGGCGTCCGTTGCAGCGGGCGCCTGAGGTCCGGACCGTCAGTCCCGGGAGCGCGTGCGACGGTGGATGCGCGAATCGTAGGCGATGATTCCATCCACGATCCCCGTGGCCAGCTTCTTCTGGTACGTATCGGAGAGGAGTCGTATCCCCTCTCGAGCATGTGTCAGGAATCCGCACTCGATGACCACTGCGGGGCAATGCGACTCCTTCAAGACCGCAAACGGAGCCTGTTTGACTCCCCGGTCCTGGGACTCGACGGCTCGCACCATCTGGCGCTGGATGGACGCGGCGAGGGTCTCGCTGAGAGCGTGGGCGGCGCCCAGCTGCATGTCGAGGAGGATGCGATCCAGGTCCTTCTTGCGTTCGACCTTGAGGTCCACCGCGGAGGTCGCCTCCGCGGTGGACTGCTCACGATCCACGAGGGCGGCGATTTCCGTGGACGCCGAGTCCGTGCTCAGGAAGTACGTCTCGACTCCCTGCACGCTGGGGTGCGGAGAGGCGTTGATGTGGATCGAGAGGAAGATGTCTGCCTGCTCCGTATTGGCGAAGCGAGTGCGGTCTCGGAGACCCAGGAAGTGATCGTCTTCGCGGGTAAGGAGGACCTCGGCGTCTGTGGTCATCCTCAACTGTTCGGCGATTCGCAGGGCGATGGGGAGGGTGACGAACTTTTCATAGACGCCATGAAATCCCATGCAGCCCGTATTGTCCCCGCCGTGCCCCGGATCGATGATGACGCGCTGAACGTGGCGCAGCTTCACCTGCTCTGTCTCGGCGTGCGCCGTGGTCGAGAGGAGGAGGAGGCATGTGATGAGGAAAACGCGTGTCATCGTGAGCGCGACGGTAGCGCAGTTCAGGAGGGCTGTCATCACTCGGCAGACGGGCTCTCTCTTCGTTGTATTGACAGGCAATCGGCGCCTTTGATACCACCGGAACTCGAATCGACTGGGAGGGAGCCATGCGTGAGGTCGTGATTCTGTCGAGTGCCCGGACCCCGATGGGGAGCCTCTCGGGAGCTTTGAAAGGCGTACATGCGGCTCGGTTGGGCGCGGCTGCCATCCGCGCTGCGCTGGAGCGCGCCGGAGTGAATCCGGATCAGGTGGATGAAGTGATCATGGGCTCCGTCCTCACGGCGGGCATGGGGCAGGCCCCGGCCCGTCAGGCGGCGATCTATGCGGGGCTTCCGAACGCGGTCCCCTGCCTCACCATCAACAAGGTCTGCGGCTCCGGTCTGAAGTCGACCATGCTGGCTGCACAGGCGATCGCTTTGGGCGACGCGGACGTCGTGGTCGCGGGCGGCATGGAGAACATGAGCCAGGTACCCTACGCGCTCCCGAAAGCCCGCGAAGGCTACCGACTGGGCGATGGGAAGCTCGTTGATCTCATGGTGCATGACGGCCTCTGGGACGTGTACAACGATTTCCACATGGGCAACGCGGGGGAGCTCTGCGCCCGGGAGCTGAACATCTCCCGGGAAGAGCAGGATGCCTTCGCAGCGGAGAGCTACCGACGTGCGCTCCATGCCCAGGAAGAGGGCGCGTTTCAGCGGGAAATCGTCGCGGTGGAGATCCCTCAGCGAAAGGGGGACCCCATCATCGTCGACTCGGACGAGGAGCCGGGGAGAGGGCGCATCGACAAGTTCCCGAAGCTGCGGCCGGTGTTCGATCGCGAAGGGAGCATCACGGCGGCGAATGCCTCATCCATCAACGACGGAGCGGCCGCGGTCGTGCTCGCCTCTGCCGAGGCAGCGAGCCGGATGGGGTTGAAGCCGATCGCCCGATTCGTGGCCCAGAGCACCCATGCGCAGGCGCCCGAGTGGTTCTCGACGGCCCCCGCCAAGGCCATTGAGAAGGTGCTGGCGCGTGCGAATTGGAGCCAGGACGATGTCGACCTCTTTGAGATCAACGAGGCCTTCAGCGTCGTGGCGCTTGCGGCGATAAAGGAGCTCTCGCTCGATGCCGCCAAGGTCAACGTCCGCGGTGGCGCGGTCGCGCTCGGCCACCCCATTGGGGCGAGCGGGGCGCGCCTGCTCTGCACGCTGCTGCACGCCCTCGAGGATCGCCAGGTCGATCGGGGGCTCGTCACGCTCTGCATCGGCGGTGGTGAGGCTGCTGCAGTGGTGGTGGAGCGCATCGGGGAGGAGAGCTGATGAGCGCGATTCAACGAGTCGGCGTCGTGGGCGCAGGTCAGATGGGGGCGGGGATCGCCCAGGTCGCAGCGACCCGCGGGATGCATGTCGTCCTCGTGGACATCCACGCGGACGCGACCGCACGCGGAATGGCGACGATCGAGGGGAGCCTGGCGCGCCTCCAGAAGAAAGAGCGTATCTCGGCGTCCGATGCCGCGGCGAGTCTGGAACGGATTGAAACATCCACCTCTCGGGAGGCGCTCTCGGAGGTCGACATCGTGATCGAGGCAGTCCCGGAGATCGAAGAGCTCAAGGTGGAGATCTTCCGGGATCTGGATCGCATCTGTGGGCCCGACACGATCCTCGCGAGCAATACCTCGTCCATCTCCATCACCCGCCTCGCGGCGGTCACGGAGCGTCCCGACAAGGTGATCGGAATGCACTTCATGAATCCGGTTCCGATCATGAAGCTGGTCGAGGTGATCAAGGGATTGCAAACCAGCGACGGGACGTATGCGGCGGTCGCTGCGCTCTCGGAGTCGATGGGCAAGACGACGATCCTCGCCGAGGACTTCCCCGGCTTCATCGTCAATCGGGTCCTGATGCCGATGATCAATGAGGCGATCACTGCGCTCCATGAGGGCGTCGCTGAGCCGGTGACTTCCGCGCATGCTCCGGGGGAGCACCCGATCGATGTCGGGATGAAGCTCGGGACGAATCACCCGATGGGGCCCCTCCAGCTGGCGGATTTCATCGGACTGGACACCTGCCTCTCGATCATGAACGTGCTCCATGACGGCCTCGGCGATCCCCGGTATCGGCCCTGCCCGCTCTTGAAGAAGTACGTGGACGCGGGATATGTCGGTCGCAAGGCGGGGCGAGGATTTTATCACTGGGAGCGGTAGTAGCATGGCGTTTGAGCACCTTCTTTACGAGAGCACGGATGGCGTCGTCACGCTGACGATCAATCGACCACAAGCGCTCAATGCGCTGAACTCGGACGTGATTCGTGAGCTGCGCGACGCGCTCGCACGGTTTCATGAGGCCGCCCACGAGCACATCCTGGTCCTGACCGGCGCAACAGGAGAGAAGGCGCCGTCGTTTGTCGCAGGCGCGGACATCAAGGAAATGGCGGAGATGACCGAGGCAGAGGCCATGGTCTTCGCTCAGAAGGGGCAGGCGGTGACCCGGCTGCTTTCGGAGGGCGACAAGCTCACGATCGCGGCGGTGGATGGATTTGCGTTGGGCGGCGGGTGCGAGCTCGCCCTGGCCTGTGATTTCATCGTGGCGTCCGAGCGCTCGAAGCTGGGCCAACCCGAGGTGAAGCTCGGCGTGATTCCCGGATTTGGGGGGACTCAGCGTCTCGCACGGCGGGTGGGCGTTGCGCGTGCGACCTACCTCATCGCCACCGGCAGAAACGTGGGCGCGGACGAGGCTCGACAAATCGGCCTCGTCGACAAGGTGGTCCCGGATGGGGAGGCGCTTCAAGCGGCTCTGAAGATGGCTTGTCAGATGATCGGAACGGTGAGTCTGGAGGCGGTGGGAGCTGCCCGCGCCGTGATCCGCGAGGGGTTTCGCGTGGACATGGCCGAAGCCCTTCACCTCGAGGCCCGGGCGTTCGCACGAGGCTTCACCACCTCCGATCAACGCGAGGGGATGGCCGCGTTTGTCGAGAAGAGACCCCCACATTTCAAGCACAGGGACTGAGGAGCACACCATGAGCATTCCGAAGGGACGCATTTTGATCGGCAAGCCTGGCCTCGACGGCCATGATCGGGGCGCGAAGGTGGTGGCGCGCATGCTCCGGGATGCTGGTTATGAGGTGATCTACACGGGGCTTCATCAGACCCCGGAGATGGTCGTTCAGGCAGCAATTCAGGAAGACGTGGACTTGATCGGTCTCTCGATCATGAGCGGAGCGCACAACTACCTGGTGCCGAAGATCCTCGACCTCTTGCAGGCCGAGGGCGCGTCAGACATCGCCGTCTTTCTGGGCGGCATCATCCCGGAAAATGACGCCGTGACGCTCAAGGAAAAGGGGGTCGCCGAGATCTTCACTCCGGGGACGTCCATGCAGGAAATCGTGGACGCGGTGGCTGGAATCTTGGACGCCCGATAACCGGGATCACTCACACGTGTATTCCACCCCCCACCCGGCGACACAGAGGCTCTTGGCTTTCTTGGCGCATTCGGCGTCCCAGATGAAGGGATCTTCAGCGTTCTCTTTGCAACAGTAATCCAGTCCCGGCTCCAGGCACACCGACGACGCGCATCCTTCGTTGTCGCACCCTGCGGCGGGATGGATGTGACAGCATGAATTGTAGGGCGTCCCGCTGGGGATGCATTGATTGAGACAGGGAGAGGCGGGTGGGAAAGAGGGAAAGCACTCTTCTCCTGCGGCGCAATCTGCGTTTTCGGCGCAGCCGAACGACGGGTAGACGTTTTCGTCCCCCTGACAGATTCCCGTCTCCTCGTTGCATGACGTACAGATGCACTCCGCATCGCTGGTGCAGCTCTCCGGCGCCTCCTCGGGTGGATTGAAGCTGTCGTCGCATCGATCGCCCGTCCCGTCCCTGTCGGCGTCGGCCTGGTCTGCGTTCGCGTCGTGCGGGCAGTTGTCCCTGGGGTCGAGCCATCCGTCGTCGTCGCTTTCGATGCCGTTGAGTCCGCTGCAGTTCACGAAGTCGGCTTCACAGGTGGCATCGATGGAGAGGCAAGTGATACAGCTCGGCGTGAGGAGTCCTTCGGAGCATGTCGAACTGCATTCTCCTTCTTTCGCGCACACGGCGAGCTCTGCGAAGCATCCTGCGCATTCCTCGTTGATCTCGGACACGTTGGTGGTGAGCATCTCCTGGAGGCATGCTCCGTCGAAGTTGCACGTGGTGGCGCCGTCCTGAAAGAGCTCCAGAAACTGAGTGCTCGTGGCGAGGAACTCCGTCGCGGCGACGCAATGATCGCTGGGTGGATTCGGTGGGTCGCTGTCTCCCGTCTCGCCGTCAGGACAGTTGGGCGCACAGTCCCCGGTCTCCTCACCTGTGGTCGAGTCGAGGACCTCGGGAACCCGGCCCGAGAGTCGATCGACGCACACCGCTCCTGCCGACCCGGCGCTGCAGATTTCGTGGGCCCCGCAATAGCTCTCAGGGCCGAGCAGCACCCACGCAGAACCCGTCGGGTGGCAGGTGAGGACTTTCGTCAGGCTGGAGTCGCAGATGGTCGCGTCTCCCGGCACACAGATGCCCCCCGACGTGGAGAGAGGTGGATCCGAACATCCAGCGCTGAGCATCGCAGCGAACAGCACCCACTTCACGGCTGGGAGAGGTCGACTCATTCGTCACAGTATCCGGCGCCGTTGAAGGAGACGCAACTCACGTCAAAGCTGGAGCATTCGGGGTTGTTCGTGGTCTGGCCCGGATTGCAGATCACTTTGCATTTGTTGCCGAGACAAAAGAGCCCTTTGCTGCAATCGCTCGGATCGCTGCAGGTCTGGCCGGCTTCCTTGTTGCCCGCGCTGATGCACACCCAGCCGTCGCTCGTGGAATAACATCCCTGTCCCGCGCCGCACGACTGGGTGAGCGGGTTGCAGTTGTTGATTTCGATGTCGGGGTTGCAGTAGCCGACCTTCAGAAGCTTCAGCTTGTCATCGTCGGGATAGAAGTTCCCCACGCCGCACATCGTGTCGCAGCCGATGGGGGTACCGCTCTTCGAGCCCTTCAAGCTGCACAGCTTCACGCAGACCGGATTGGCGGCGCCCGAGAAGTTGATGCAATCATGGTCGGGGAGGCAGTCGCTGGGGCCGTTGCAGGGCTCGTTGGCTCCCAACGTGCCCGGGGTCAGGCATTGGACGCCGGATCCGACTGGGTAGCAGATCTCCCCTTCCGGGCAGACGCCTGTCTCGAGCAGGGTGCAGACGCCCGCTTCGACACCGCAGAATTTGTAGATCGTCGCCCCCGTCACGTTCGTGTCGCAGTCGATGTTCGTGGGGCAGTCTGTCGCGTCGAGGCAGGCGGATGCACAGGTGGCCTGGCCTGTGGGCGACTCGACGCATGTTCCGGACGCGCAGTCTGTCAGCGTGGAGCAGGCAGAGCCGTGCGCGCCGAACCCTGCGGGCATGCAGCTGAAGACGCCGTCGGTGAAGAGGCATGCCTGGCCTTCGTCGCATCCCGTATGACAAATCGGGTTGCAGGTGAAGCCGGGAGTGATCCCGCATTTGGGGTCGATGTCGACCGTGTCCTCGTCCTCGGTCGTGTCTTCGGGATCGCTGATGTCGGCATCCTCCCCGGTCTCCTCGGGTCCGGTCTCCTCTCCCCCAGCGCTCGCTTCGCCTTCGCCGCCTCCGCCACCGCAGCCGAGAGTGAAGAGCGTCACGAAGACGGAGAGCGTCGCGATCAGAGACGGGTGGTTGCGCATGGAGACTCCTGCATGTTCATGCTGATTCGTTGTGAAATCGCTACAATGGAATGCGACGGCCGTCAATCCTCCGATGCTTCCACAGGGCCGGGTTCCACGCTGCGCAGGAGGTCCATTTCAGAGAGGAGTGTCTCCGAGAGCGTGTAGGGATTGAGCGTGCCCTCCGACAAGCTCTCGTGGATGGCGTCCGACTTCGTGTCGAGCAGCGTCTGGACATGCTCCTGAAGCTGCGAACGAATCAGCGTCTCCAGGATATGCCGCTCGCGGTCACGCGTGCGAAGGGAGAGTGTATCGCTCTCTTCCAGCCACGCTCGATGGCGCGTGATCTCCTCCGTGAGCGTGTCGATGCCCTCCCCGCGAATCGCGATGGTCGTGGTGATCGGAGGGAGCCAGTCCGGGTGCGCGCTCACCAGGGATTGGAGGTGACGGAGATCCGCGATCGTTCGATCGACCATGGGATTGTCCGCCTTGTTGATCACGAAGATGTCCGCGATCTCCAGGATCCCGGCCTTGATCGCCTGAATGTCGTCTCCGAGCCCTGGCACGAGGACCACCATGGACGTGTGCGCGAGCCTCATCACGTCGATTTCATCCTGTCCCACGCCCACGGTCTCGACGAGGATCACGTCATGGCCCATGGCGTCCAGAATGTGAACCATGTCGTGGGTCGATCGGCTGAGTCCCCCCAGGGTTCCGCGGGTCGCCACGGAGCGGATGAACACGTTCGGATCGGTCGCGTGGTCCATCATTCGAATCCGATCCCCGAGGATGGCGCCCCCCGAGAACGGGCTGCTCGGGTCTACGGCGATCACCCCCACTCGGAGATCCATGGCCCGATAGTGGCGGATCAGCTGGTCTGTGAGGGTGCTCTTGCCGCTGCCGGGATTGCCCGTGATCCCGAGGATGGATGCTTTGCCCGTGTGTGGGTGCAGCTGCTTCAGATATTCCGTCACGCCGGGCGTGCGATCATCCACCATGCGCATCAGACGAGCGCCGGCCCGGATTTCGCCGGCGAGTACGCGTTGGACCAGGTCGTTTGGGTTCGGCGCGCCCATGGGTCTCCTGTGGACTCCAAGGAGTCGCGGCGTATGATAGGCACGCCGCCATGGGGCCGTCAAAGGAGGTGGAGACATGGGGTGTTGGCGTCGAATCTTTGCGCTCTGGGTCCTGTGCTCGAGCGCGATGGCCTGTCCCCCGCCCTCGCCGGAGACGCCCCCGGCTCCCGCGGAGAAGGGGATCGCCCACGCGCCGGCCATTCGGGTGCACCCGGACAACGCGCAGCTGGTGTTTCGCTATTACGATTCGGCCTCAGGAGCGCTGCGGACGGCCCAGGGCATCGACGCGGTCCCCGAAGAAGTTCGGCCCTCGGTCGTGGTCATGGACCTCTCCCAGCAGGCGAATGTGCCGCCGAGAGCTCTCTATGTGGCGAACCTGACGGCTGCTGAATCCGACGGCTCCTTTCCCTGGCGCGTGGTGGATCGCTATGCCCACTCCCGAGCAGCCCGTGTCCAGGCCGAGGCGTCCTCCAAGGCCGCGAAGACGCGCAGGATCCAGCTCTTCAGCACCGAGTGGTGCGGTGTGTGCAAGAAGGCGCGTAGTTGGTTGAAGAGGCAGGATCTCCCCTTCGTGGAGCGGGATCTCGAGAAGGATCCGGGAGCGCTCCCAGCGCTCCAGAAGGCGGCACGGCAGGCGGGCGTTTCGCCCGCCTCCATCCAAGGGAGCGTGCCCGTGCTCGTGGTGGGCGATCAGATCTTGAAGGGCTTCAACGCGGGAGCTATCGAGAAAGCTTGGAAGGGACACTGAGCCATCGCTGGGGATTTTCTGGCCATTTTTTTGCGAGAGGCTACGCGCGGGGCCACACTTCGATCCACATCCGATGCTGGAGGAGTCTCCCCATGGTCAGCGCCGCGTACATGCACACCCGCCAAGATTACTTTCGCCAGGACGTCCTCGCGGATTTCTCCGTGGAACAGATCTTCTCCGCGAATCACTCTCGCATCATCCGTGCGTTGCATGTGAATTCCCGGGAAATCGCGGTCGAGCGGATGCCTGATGACGGGACACACCGCTATCTCTGGCTCGCATTCACGCTTCCGGGAGGCGGCGAGGAGATTCGTGCGCTCGCGGAGTTCACCCGCTCCTGCGAGAGCTCCAACCGAACGCACCTTCGCTTCAAGCACCTCTTCCCGGATTTTCGGGCGCGTCTCGAGGAGTATCTCGTCGACAACGCAGAGCCTGCGCCCGCCTGATTCGACGCCCCGCCGAGAGGGCTGTCCCGATTCCCCGCTTTACCTGGCCGCCGCTCTCGGCGAGACTCCTCGGCCATGGACTCCCTTCGAAAAGAAGCGCTGCATGCTCGTCTGATGGCGATGCATCCTGGTCGAATCGAGCCGGGCCTCGCCCGGGTTCGACGCGTGGCTGAGCACCTCGGATTGGATCTCGAGGGGCGAAACACGCGATGGATCCTCGTCGCAGGAACCAACGGGAAAGGGTCTTCCGTGACCTTTCTCGCCGCGATCATGGAAGCCGCTGGTCATCGAGTGGGGCGGTATACTTCTCCGCATCTGGTGGATGTCTCGGAGCGCATTCAGGTGAACTCGGAGTGCATCCCCTCGGAGGCATTCGTGGCCCATGGGGTGGCGGCGCTGGCGAGCGCGGAGGAGTCTGGAGTCGAGTTGACCTATTTTGAAGTCGTGACGCTGGTCGCTCTTTTGCACTTTCAGCAGAGCTGCGTGGACATCGGGGTCCTCGAGGTGGGCCTGGGCGGACGCCTTGACGCCACCAACATCGTGTCTCCCTCGCTGGCCATCCTCACCACCATCGGCATGGATCACATGGAGTTCCTGGGGGATTCTCTCTCTCAGATCGCTTGGGAAAAGGGCGGGGTCACGCGTCCAGAGGTTCCCCTCGTCACAGGTCTGCCCGTTCGGTTGCATCGTGCGTCTCTCCGGGGTCGCGCCGTGCCCGCGAACGTATGGCGTACGGGAGAGGATTTCAGCCTCCTGGAGGGCCCGGAGGGGCTCGTGTATCAGAGCTCCGTCGGTGTGCGTCGAGACCTGCGCCTGGGTTTCGAGGGAGCACATCAACTGCATAACGGGGGACTGGCCGTC